>JAAUYH010082879.1_pt1 | contig 30420 bp, 25 predicted proteins | sample 7278061 | NCBI WGS metagenome assembly JAAUYH01 (sample SAMN14350203, study PRJNA611818) | marine sediment metagenome | isolation source: surface marine sediment (0.6m) | place: French Polynesia: Moorea | collected 2018-08
CATGATTTATAGCATACATCAATTCGCTGGAATGAGAATTATTTGGCTTTGACTTCTAGTTTTTTAGGGAGGGGGAATGAATGATTACTTCCTTGTCCTCTCTCAATCCATCAATTCAAAATTGACAGACCACTAGTTTCTCTGTTCAAGCTAGATTCATTATATTTTTTTTGCTTCATGTAAAGAGACTGTTCTGCATAATCGTCAAACTCGTCATTTAAAATGCGATCTCGCTGAAGGCGAGGCACTTCGCGATCGCTCTGGGGAAGCTTATACTTGGTTTAATTTGGGGAACAGTTGGAAAAACTTACAGCGAACATCAAAAGCTAAAGCAGCTTATGAAAATTCTCGAAAACTATCTCAAGCAATGGGATTAGATAAAGATGTAGAGGAATGCAATGAGGCAATTAAAAGCTTGGAAGAAGGGCAAAATAATCAATAAAACTCAATGATAAGCCTTACAATCTTATAAAGAAAGCCTGTCGCATTAGTCATAATAGTTGTAATCATGCAGTTGCTAAAGTCTCAGAACTTATACCCAGATTTGTTATCAATGACATTAGAAGCCGTTCCTATTTCTTCGCCATCAGTCAAGGGTAATGAATTTGATCTTTACTTGAATCTCAACTTTAATCAACAATGGTATCCCCTCTTAGATGGTCGCATTAAGTTGGCTTTAAAAGGTGGTCAACTACAACTAAGACTGGAAAATAGCCAACTGCATAACCTCAATTCCCAGTTAGATGATTATTTCGAGATTACAACTAAAGCTTCTGAGACTGAACCGACTTGGATATTTACCCTCAAGACAACAAAATCAGTTTTAGCCAATTCTCTGAAGCGAGTTAAGCTAGGAACTGTGCAAACAATAACAGAGTCTTTCACCCTCACAGCGACTTGGACGGTTTTGCCAGCAGATGTTACTCTAATTGATGCTGAAGATTTATGGGTACACGATATTAGTCCCAACAAGCATGGGATATTAGAAAGAACTATCGTTTTTTTCCTCTGTAAAAGTCAACTACCATCTCCTCTAAGTTGGATAAAATTAGGTTCTTCTAATTTAGAAACTGAAGAAAATTGGGGGGCAGGCAAAAAACCTGAAATCACCTTGCCAATTAGAGAGGAACTAAAACAACTAATTCAACAAATCTATACAGCCAAAACCGATGACATGGAAGAATTAGCTCAACTGGCAAAGCTAAATCTAAAGACTGACTTAGCAGGAGGGAATCTGCTGGCAACTAACCTTAGTGGTATTAACCTCAATGGTGCCAATCTCCAAAGAGCTAATCTTAGAGGTGTTGACTTAACTGATGCAGATTTAAGTGAAGCTAATCTTAGCTATGTTAACCTCGGTGGTGCGGATCTAAGCGGTGCTTATCTGGACAATGCGGATTTAAGCCATGCAGACTTGCATCGCACAAGTTTAGCCGTGGCTAATTTAATCGGTGCGAACCTTAGTAATGCTAATTTACAAGAGGCTAACTTAAGTAATGCTAATCTTAGTCGAGCCACAGTTACGGGAGCTAAATTTGGAAAAAATACTGGTCTTTCTGAGGAGATGAAACTAAGTTTAGAACAGAGAGGGGCAACAGTAAGCACTCAACAATGAATTTTTTAGTCATTGGCTATGGCAATACTTTGCGCAGCGATGATGGTGCAGGACAAAGAGTCGCTGAAAAGATAGCGAGGTGGAAATTGCCTGGAGTTCAGACACTAGCTGTCCATCAACTGACACCCGAACTTGCCGAAAACATTGCCCAGGCTGATACTGTTATCTTTGTCGATGCGGTAGCCACTAAAGATAACTCTGTCTCAGTTAAGATACAACAGCTTGAAGCTGAAGATAACAATAATAGTTTAGGACACAGTTGCAATCCGCGATCGCTACTTTCTTTTACACAATTAGTTTACGGCAAAACTATCCCAGCTTATTGGGTTTTGATTCCTGCTGTTAAGTTTGATTTTGGTGAAGAACTCTCTTCCTTAACAGAACGAGGAATAGATATTGCCTTGCGTCAAATCAAAACTAGATTAATTATCTAGGTTCGGGAAAATTGGCGCGATCGCCGTTGATAATTTAACTAAATAATATTATTTAGGCTGCCAAAAATCTTCCGACTTAGGAGTATTATCATATTGCTCGATTGAGGAATTAACATCTGAGATATGTTGATATGCCCATTCTCCCAAAACAGCAAGGGGTTCGGCTAATGATTTTCCCAGAGGGGTAAGAGAATAATCTACTCTCGGTGGCACTGTTGGATATACGTAACGTTTAACTAGTCCTGTCCGCTCTAAATTGCGGAGATTTTGTACTAACATTTTAGGAGATATCCCCACAATTTGCTGCTTGAGATCGCTATATCGCTTTTTTCCTTGAGTTAAAGCATAGATAATCAAAATTGTCCATTTATTAGCAATTTTCTCTAATATCTGATGACCTGCACACTGAGTATCAAAAATTCCCATATTGGCAATGCGATCTAGAGCAGGTTGAGGCGGATAGCTAATTTTAGACTCGTCAATATTGCGATTTAAAGTCATCTTAACTTACCAAAAGGTAACTAACACACTTTAACGTAAATCCTTCTTTTTGCTTGTTGGTTAATGATACATAAAAAATGTAGCCTTTCCTAGAGAAAATATTGACCATGAAAGCAATTGTTATTAAACATTTTGGCGCACCCAATATCTTTCAAGAAATAGATTTACCCATACCTTCTGTTGCTCCTCATCAAGTCTTAATTCGAGTGGCAGCAACTAGTGTTAATCCAGTTGACACAAAAATACGTCAGGGTCATGTAGCTGATATTGCTCCTGATTTTCCTGCTATTTTACACGGAGATGTAGCTGGAGTTATTGAAGCAGTAGGAGATCGAGTTACTAATTTTAAGATTGGTGATGAAGTGTATGGTTGTGCAGGTGGTGTCAAAGGAACACAGGGAACTTTAGCTGAGTATATGCTAGCTGATGCTGATTTAGTGGCACATAAACCTAAATCACTAACCATGACAGAAGCATCCGCGTTACCGTTAGTCTCTATTACTGCTTGGGAAGGACTTATTGACAGAGCTAAAGTTCAATCGGGTCAAAAAGTTTTAATTTATGGTGGTACTGGAGGTGTTGGTCATATTGGCGTACAGCTGGCAAAATGGACAGGGGCAAAAGTCTACGCCTTAGTATCCAGTGAAGAGAAAGCAGCGATCGCTTTATCTTTAGGAGTAGATGTCACTATTAATTATCGCCACACCCCTGTTGAAGAGTTTGTAGCAGAACATACAGATGGTAACGGTTTTGACGTGGTTTTTGACACGGTAGGCAATGATAATCTCCAAAATGCTTTTAAAGCAGCAAAGCTAAACGGGACAGTTATCTCTACTGTTTCTTTATCCCAACAGGACTTAACTTTACTTCACGCCAAAGGATTAACTCTGCATTTAGTGTATATGCTGATTCCCCTGTTATTTAATCTCGATCGCTCTTATCACGGCAAGATTCTGACTAAATTAGCTGATTTAGTCGATAAAGGAGAGATACGTCCACTGATAGATGCTCAATCATTTACTTTTGACGATGTTGCTGCTGCTCATGTCTATGCTGAATCAGGAACAGCAGTAGGTAAAGTCGTTTTAAACCAATCTTTGACAACTATTTAATCAAAAGGGTAATTGAGATGAATCAACTTACAGTGATAGCTAAAATTAAAGCGCAATCTGGCTCGGAAACTGTATTATATCAACAACTATTACAGCTAATTGCGCCTACTTTATCAGAAAAAGGATGTCTTAACTACGATTTGCACCGTTCAGTTGAAGACAAGACTTTATTTTTATTTTACGAAAATTGGGCAAGTAAGTCTGTTTGGGAGCAACATATGCAGTCACAACATATTAAGGCTTTTCAGAAGAGTACAGAAGGAATGATTGAAACCTGGGAGCTTTTGTTGATGAAGCCTGAAAAGCTTGCTTCAAATCATATCTGCAAAGTCTCAGCGGAACACAATCATAATAATTCTAGATTAATTCTCTAGGTTCGGAAGATTAAGTGCGATCGCTATATTGGCTCCTGTATCTTTATAGTCGCGTTGGTTATGGCAGAAAAAATCTATTCCTATCTCTATTATTGCCAAGATAACTAAGAATAAAATATCTATTTGCTCAATCCAGTTTTCTAATTCAATGATATTCAGCTAATTTGCGCTCGCGACAAAAGTTTCTAACAGTTAAATTAAGAATAGTCAACCAACCAAAAACTACTTTCTCCCCTGATAAATGTTCGATCGCTCTCGTCGTCGCCTTGCTTATTGGTTTACCCTTTCTATGGGAAGTATTTTAATCCTATTTGCTTTTACGGTTTATCATCGTCAGGTACAAGATAGAATGCGGGAATTTGACGCTCGAGTTTACGCTCAAACCAGAAAAATTGCCTCTCTAACCAGCTACAAACAACAAGAGACAAGTTGGCAGATAGACACAGAAAATGTATCCTTGTCAAATCGGGAAACTTTCTCCACTGAATCAAGAATTATTTGCATCCGTTGGTATAACTCCCAAAAACGCCTTTTACAATTTATAGGTAATTGTTATCCTAAAAAGTCTTCCTTGATCGTGGGATGGCAAACCTTAGAGTATAAATGCAACCATAATAGTCAAAATTATCAAGATCATCTACGCACATTAACCCTACCCTTAAAATACGATCGATCTCTAGTGGGTTATCTTCAGGTTGCTGTTGCCATTGAACCTCTTCAAGACTCACTGGCGCGATCGCGTTTATTTTTAGCCCTTGGAGTACCAATTACCCTTGGTTTTACTGGTATAGTGGGTTGGATTCTTGGTGGGTTAGCAATGCAGCCTGTCAGACGCTCGTACGAACAATTACAACGTTTTACTGCTGATGCTTCCCATGAGTTACGCGCCCCAGTAGCAGCAATTCTCAGTAATGCCCAGGTAGGTTTGCTTGCTCCCGCAGAAGATAATCGACAACCCCGTCAGCGTTTAGAAAACATCGTTACTCAGAGTAAATGTATGAGTGCATTGATTGCTAATTTGCTCTTTCTTGCCCGTCACGAAGGAAAGTTAAATCCTCAAGACGTTAGCAAGACTGACATATTAGAATTATTAAACTCTTTGGCTAAAGAATATACTCATTTAGCAGCAGAAAAAGATTTAAAGTTTATACTAGAAATACCCAAAATATCCCCAGAATTTGATGAAGAGCGGGCAAAACCTTCGATCTATGTTGATCGCGATCTTTTAATTACCGCTATTCGTAATTTACTGAATAATGCGATTAAATATACTCCTTCTGGGGGAATAGTAACCTTAAAATTGGTAATAAAACCCCGTCGCCTTCTCATTCAAGTTAAAGATAGTGGTGTTGGTATTCCTGCTATTGACTTACCCCATATTTTCGATCGCTTTTACCGAGTAGACAAAGCCCGTACCAGACAAACAGGCGGTTTTGGTTTAGGACTAGCGATCGCACAACAAATAATTGAGGCTCATAATGGTAGGATTACGGTAGAGAGTGAAGCAGGAAAAGGGACTATGTTTCAAATTTGTTTACCTCTGCGATCTTGATCAAAGTACAAAAACTATTGCTAAATATATTACTTAACAGCGATCGACTATTACCGATTTTTTGTTCTTTTGCCCAGTGGGGAATCAAACCCCAACGCAACCATTTGAATTCTCGATCGCTTTGAGAATCAGAGCGTAGTATCGTTGCTACAGTATTGGTTGGAGCAATATTGTATCTAGGTTCTAGATGAGGAACATCAGCCAAGTCAAAAGCTTTGGCAATCTCAGCATTAGAATGATATGAAGTAAATCTGCCACACATCGAAGTTTTAGATACTATTGTACTATGAGGACGGGTGAAGTGTTAGCAAGAGAAATATTAAAGGTATTGGAGTAAACAGGTAAAGCGATCGTTCAAGGAAATACCTTGAAAACAGAGGCAGATGCTGAACATTGGCGTGCATCTGTAGCCAAAAAAATAATTATCATGGTTATGATGACCATGATAATTATAAAGTTTCTGATGCTCTGCGTTCTCTCTGTGAAGTCTTCAAATCCTGGATTGCTTGTGGGGACGAAAAAACCTTCGCCCCTATATCAATTAACTTAACCAACCTTTTAACCTACGAGCTACTTGAGGACGACGCAGCTTACGCATTGCCTTACTTTGTATTTGTCTTACTCTTTCCCGAGAAAGATTAAAGATACCTCCCACTTCCTCTAAAGTATAAGGCTGACTGGTAGATAAGCCATAGCGTAAGATAATAACATCTTTCTCTCGCTCGGTTAAAACATCACTCAAGACATTAGTAATTTCTTGACGCATCATTGCTTCATTCATGCGTTCTTCTGGTAGCTGTAATTCGCTATCTTCTAGCAGATCGACTAATTCTGTATCTTCAGTTTTTCCTACCCTATGATTAAGAGAAAGAGATTGTCGCCTCAGTTCCAATAGTTGGCAAAGTTGAGCAACTGAAGTTTTTAATTCTTTAGCTAATTCTTCTTCGCTAGGGTTGCGTTGTAGTTTTTGTTTAAGGGTACGTTGGGCTTTTTTTAATTTATTGAGTTTTTCGACAATGTGAATAGGCAATCTAATAGTTCGAGCATCATTAGCGATCGTTCTCGTAATTGCTTGACGAATCCACCAATAGGCATAGGCAGAAAACTTATAGCCTTTGTTCGGATCGAACTTCTCTGTAGCTCTATTTAAACCAATTGCTCCTTCTTGAATTAAATCAAGAAAAGGTACACCACGATTAAGATAGCGTTTGGCAATAGAAACAACTAATCTCAAGTTAGAGCGAATCATTTTTCTTTTGGCTACCCTACCTCGATACAAGCGGTTTTCTAATTGACGCTCGTTATCTAAATTCATCGCTTTTGCCCACTCTAATCTAGTTGGCTTTCTTGACAACTCCTCTGTTAATTTCTTACGAGTTGCTTCTGCTTCTACCATAAACTCGACGCAATGGGCTAGTTCCAACTCTTCCTCGGGTTTAAGAAGAGGATAACGGGCCATTTCTTTGAAAAAAGCCCCAATATTATCGTCTGCAGTTGTTTTCCGATATTCAGAGGAGTAATTGACACTTCCTTCAATATCATCAGAGGAAAACTCCACTGCAACTAACTTCAAATCTGGCTCTATTTCTGTAGATTCAATATCTTCTAATTGAACCATATCATATTCTTCGTTGAATTTTGTGTCTGGTTTATTCGTGGTTATATTCATTGGTTTATAGTCTATTTTTGGTCAACGTAAATTGAAAATCAATACTTGCAAATAGATAGTTTTATCCAAATTATTATTAAAATCATTGCAATTCTTTTAGTTTATTAGACTTGACTTTTTTGTCGATCGCAATTGGCAAGATGTTATTACTTTCCTTTTGGTAAGCCAACTTTTGGGCATAAAAATGAATATTTCCTTAATAATTGGGCTTGAGCTTGCTATTTCTCTAGGTTGTTTGAAATTAACTTTTTAGACTACATAATTTAGACTACCAGAAGTTTTGAGGAGTTTTGTCAGTGTAGTTACAAAATGATAATTGAAATTACTTAATAGTTACCAACTAGTATCCGTATTTTTACGTAATTAAACTGCTAAAAAAAAGCAATTATAAAAGTAAAAATTAAAATCAAATTTAATTGATAATTTTGTCTTATAGATTGTGTTTTCTCTGGGGATTTTCATGAGTCAAATTGATAATGGATGAATTGTTGATTGTTTATGATGAGCTAGTTGATTCTAGGAAGAGGTTTTCAAGATAGACGAAGTAATCTCTGACCGTTGGTTAATGTTAAACTTAGAGACTCACTCCCTAGAATTTTGGTCACCGCAACTAGTATGCTGGACACCATGACGATCGCTATTGATAAATTAATAACCTCAGAAATTACTAAACCTGCCCGTTACCTGGGTAACGAATTGGGTGCTAAACACAAACCTTGGCAAGAAAATCAAGTTCATTGGGTACTTACTTATCCAGAAATTTACGAAGTAGGAGCATCCAATTTAGGACATATCCTTCTCTATAATGTTATTAATGCTCAACCTAGGCAATTATGCGATCGGACTTATTTACCTGCCCCAGATTTAGCTGCTAAGTTAAGAGAACGTAACATTCCTCTATTCGCTTTAGAGTCTAAGCGTTCCCTGACAGATTTTGATATTCTCGGCTTTAGCCTTAGCTATGAGTTAGGGGCAACCAATATCTTAGAAATGTTAAATTTAGCGAGAATTCCTCTAACCTGGCAAGAAAGAGAGACAGGAGATTATCCACTAATTTTTGCTGGCGGGCAAACAGCAACCTCAAATCCTGAACCCTATGCTGAGTTTTTTGATTTTATTGCTTTAGGAGATGGAGAAGAACTATTACCAGAAATTGGCTTAGTAATTGAAGAAGGAAAAGCAGCTAAGCTAAGTAAAGCAGAACTATTACTAGATTTAGCCCAAGTACCAGGGGTATATGTTCCCAGATTTTATGATATGGCTGAAGATGGTTCAGTCAAACCAAATCATTCTGATGTGCCTGCCAGAATTCTGAGAAGAGTGGCAACGCCAATTCCAGCTTATTCTATAGGACTAGTACCCTATATAGAAACGGTACACGATCGCCTTACTGTAGAAATAAGAAGAGGTTGTACTCGTGGTTGTCGTTTCTGTCAGCCAGGAATGTTAACTCGCCCTGCTACTGATGTCGAACCTGAAAAGGTAGTAGAAGCTATCGAAAAAGGAATGCGGGCAACGGGCTATAATGAATTTTCTCTTTTGTCTTTGAGTTGTTCTGATTATCTCGCTTTACCCGCAGTGGGAGTAGAAATTAAAAATCGTCTCAAAAATGAAAATATTTCTCTGTCTCTCCCTAGTCAAAGAGTCGATCGCTTTGATGAGAATATCGCTAATATTATTGGCGGTACACGGAAATCTGGTTTAACTTTTGCCCCCGAAGCTGGAACCCAACGGATGCGGGATGTAATTAATAAAGGCTTAACTAATGAAGAATTATTGCGGGGAATTAAAACTGCCGTTGAACAAGGTTGGAGTAAAGTTAAGCTCTACTTTATGATTGGTTTACCAGGAGAAACCGATGTCGATGTTATTGGTATTGCTGATACAGTGCGCTGGCTAAGAACCGAATGCCGAAGTATTAGTAATAAACGCCTCAACTTCAATATCACCATTTCCAACTTTACCCCTAAACCCCATACTCCTTTCCAGTGGCATACAGTCTCTACGAGTGAATTTAAACGCAAACAAGAACTCTTGCGGGAAGAGTTTAGAAGAATGAAGGGGGTAAAAGTTAATTACACCGATGTTCGGATCTCAGCAATGGAAGATTTTGTCGGTAGAGGCGATCGCCGACTATCTTCTGTAGTACGTCGTGCTTGGGAATTAGGTGCAGGAATGGACTCCTGGTGGGAAAATTTAGATCGAGCTTTTGCTGCCTGGGAAAATGCGATCGCTGAAGCTGGTTTAATCTGGAAATACCGTCAAGTAGAAAATGGCGAGTGGAATTTATTTTGGAAGTCAGAAGTCAGGAGTCAGGATTCAGGAGTCGAAAGTCAGGAGTTAGGAGTCAGGATTCAGGATTCAGAAGTTAGAAGTCAGGAGTCAGGATTCAGGATTCAGAATTCAGAAGTCAGGAGTTCAGAAGTTCAGAATTCCCCAATCCCCCAGTCCCCCAATCCCCCAGTCCCCCAATCCCCCAATTCCCTAGATACACCTTTACCCTGGGATCACCTTAATACAGGCATAGATAAACAATGGCTCAAAGATGACTTACAAAGAGCCTTAGAAGCAGCTACGGTACCTGATTGTGCTTTTGATGGCTGTTCTCATTGTGGGGTGTGTGGAACAGATTTTGGACATAATATCGTAGTTGAACCCCCTAAAATTCCTGAATTTGTGGGCGATTTTAAACCAAATCAACACAGAGAACAAAAAATCCGTGTCTGGTTTGGTAAACAAGGACAAATGGCATTAGTCAGTCACTTAGATTTAGTTCGTTTGTTCGATCGCGCTATACGCCGTGCTAGTCTACCAGTTTCCTTTACTGGAGGATATCATCCAGGTCCCAGAATTTCGATCGCTAATGCTTTGTCTTTGGGAACAACTAGTAGTGGAGAAATTGTAGACTTTGAACTAACAGAATACATAGCTACAGAAGATTTTCACTCTCGTCTAGTTGCCCAGTTACCATCAGATATTCCTCTCTATCATCTTGAAGAAGTAGATATTAAATCTATTGCAGCGACTCGTTTACTAGATAAAGCAAAATATTTAATTACAGTGAAAACTGCGGATATTTATAATGTAGAAGATTGGCAAAATTGGATTGACGCAGTTAAGAATACTCCAGAAATTTCCTGGGAGAAAACTACTAAGTCAGGGAAAAAGCAGATAGTTAATTTGCGCGATCGTCTTTTTGATTTAAAGATCGAATCTAGTGATAATCTACCAGAGAATGCAATTATATTGAAATATACTGGTAGCTGTCGCAACGACGGTACCAAGCTTGCACCAGAACAGATAATTTATATGCTCGAACAATTTGCTCAAGTAGAAATTCAACTACTACAAGTTCATCGTCAACAACTAATACTAAATTCGGTTTAGACACAACACTTACTGCGCTTTTCAATTGAGTAGACTCCACTCGTCATGGATTACTAATTACTGATTACTGATTTTTTCCTCTATTTTTTTGCCTGTAACAAATTTTCTCAAAATGTAAGTATTTAGAAAAACCAGTAAACAAATCCAAGAACATAAGTAGGATGGGAATAAATATCGCCAAAGATTATCAGGTGCAACAATTAAATAACCAAAAGGATATATCAAACTAAACAGCGAGGGAATTATTAACTCAATTCTGTGAGTAGAAAAACCGACTATCAGAAAAATTGCTGAAAAACCCAGAAAAACATAGTGCCTAAACAGGAATGACAATATTGGACTATCTAAAATGTTATTAACTAAATTAATCTGCCAAGCTTTTATGGAAGGTAGTTTACTTTGAAATTCAATTCCCAGTTGAGTTCGCTGTTCTTTGATATTTGGGTTTGATTGGAAAACTCCCCAAATTTTATAAGATGAAGATATCTTTCTTTGCACTTGCAAAAGATAGGCAAAATAACAACCTTGGTGTTTAAGATATCCAAGAGGATGTCGAAAAGCTGTTTGAACTATTTTACTAACAATAAAGCTATTTTGTTCTTTAGGAACTTCACCAATAGCAGCCGGGACACCTTTACCCACATTACCCCAGACTATGTAACCTGCTGAAAAACAACTATAACCGTCAAGTAATCTTTGCCAAGTACCCGTACCAAATTCCTGTTCTATAGACAGTTTTTCCCGATCAATTTCTGATTCATCCATCAGATTTTCAGAATTAACCACTGTTCCTACATATTGATTTAGTAAGCCATGGGCTGTGGGATTAACATCATGACTTACATTTGGGCTAAGTTCAATGATTTTACCAGGGAGTATGATTATTAATAAAATTAAAATTAACTCTCTAACTCTTTTGAAAATACTACTATTGCGCCCAAACAACAATAAATAAATTGGCAGCACTATCAAGATAAAAAAGATAGTTTCTCTCCTAAACATTACTCCTAGAGAGAGAGCAATAATAGATAGAGTAAATAAAGTTTTGCTGTTGTGACGAATTGATTTAATTAAGAAAGCTATGGTTAATAGTGTAAAGGTAGCCATCCAAGTGTTGGACACCGTAGCATTAGAGTAAAGCCATAGCGGTGGCAGTAAGATAATTAAGCTAGAGTTAATTAAAAATAACCGATTATTGGTAACAACTTGTCGGATTAGGTATAGAATAGCACCCCAAAAAAAAGCACCTTGAATGAAACTAAATAAACTAGGATTGTTCACAAAATACTGTGTCAGATGCATAAGCATGGCAAGAGCGGGAGGGTGCCATGTATGGTATTGGTTATTTAAAGCCTGTTGCCAATGAGACAAAGCGTCGATCGACATGACAGCAGGGTAAAACACCAACATCCAAAATCCACTTAAAGTTGTGGACAGAAGAATTATGTAGCTTGCAAGACCTAATCTTTTTGTTTGCTTTTCTTGCCAAAGATTTACTGTACTAATAAAGAGAATACTCATCCACACATAACTAATCAATGTTGCCAGAACAGCAAAGCCTAGTTGGAAAGTAAAAACTTGATACCAGAGGGAAAACAGTAAAATTGCTATGACAAGAGCAATTGAGCCACACCAATAGACATTTTTACTCAAGGGTGGCAATAATTTGGATATTTTACTTTTCAGGAAACGGTAGTTATCACTCATTGTTTAGGTAGATTTACTCTCGGTTTCAAGAGATTTAGATAGAAATAAAGTCCTATCCCAACTAGGGTCAAGCCTCCCAAGAGAAAGACTTGGGCTGCTGTAGCAGCAGCTACTCCCTCTGCTGAGGGATAACCAAATAAACCAACGGCTAAGGCATAGGCATACTGATAAGTACCAACGAAACCTGGTGCGGAGGGAATTAGAGTACTCAAATTCACTAAACCGAGAACAGATAACATCTGCTGCCAATTTAAAGACAACCCTATTGCCTTTAAGACTGACCACTGAGCCATTCCCTCTAACAACCAAACCATTAGAGAAAGAGCCGTAACTTCAGCTAATCTCATCCCCCGCAGACCAGCTAAACCAGTGCAAAAACCTTGAATCTTTTTAGTAAAAGTAAGAGGCAGCAAGGGAATAGTCAAATTTTTCTGGGAGCTTCTACTTGAAACCCATAAAATCAGAAAAATTCCCGAAAATAACATTCCTCCTGCTGTGGTTAAGCTACTGAGCAAAACTGTTTTTTGAGTGATAAATAATTGTCCCAGGATCAAGCACAAGACAAGAATTAGTCCATCTAATACTCGTTCTACCACAATTGATCCAGCGATCGCCAGACGAGAAAGTCGATAACGCCGTCCAGCGAAATTGGCGCGAAATAATTCTCCCAGGCGAGCGGGCAAAATATTGTTCATGGCATAACCCACTACCAGAACTATGCCCACAGACCGAAAAGAGAGAGGTTTAATATCCCAAAGCAAACTACGCCAACGCACCACCCTAACAACAATGTTGGCAGCATAAAAGCCCATAGCTATAACCAGCCATTGATTCTCTGCTTGAGAGAGTATAGTTTGTACTTGTGTCCAACTGGTCTGACGTAAAGCCAACCAGAAGAATAACGCTCCCAGTGCTAGACCAATTAATCCGCGCAACCAAGACCGCCCAGAAATGGGACTTCTAGAAATATTTGCCATGAGCTATATTGGAAGTTTGCAAAATTTTAACGGAAGCAACTAAATTTGACAATGTACCACAATGCCTTCACCCCATCTTTCCAGTTGATTTTTTTACCTTCAGCATAGGTTCTTCCGTAATAAGATATGCCTGCTTCATAGATACGCCAGCGACGACGGGATTTGGTTACCTTTACGGTAAATTCCACCTCAAATCCGAAGTCATTGCAGGTCAGTTTCATTCCTTCCAACACTTCTCGACGAAACATCTTGTAGCAAACTTCGATATCACTCAAAGTGGTATTACAAAATAAGTTGATGAGGTTAGAAATGAGTTTATTAGCTAATAAATGATGGAAGTAGAGGACACGGTGAGGATTTCCATAAAAACGAGAGCCATAGACTACATCTGCCCATCCTTCTGTGATTAGTTCCCACATCTGACCCCAATCTTGAGGATTGTATTCTAAATCAGCGTCTTGGATAACCATCACATCTCCAGTGGCAGACTGCAATCCAGTACGTAGTGCAGCCCCTTTACCTTGATTTTTCTTGTGAAAAATAACTTGCACATCGACGGGAGCATGATTAGCTACGGCAACACCTACAGCAGATTTTTGTAGTTCTTGCTCATTGCCATTCACTGCTACTAATTGACTTTGCTGATTAAGACTAATCTGAACAGGATGAGCATCTGTTTGCACAAAAGTTTCTGCTAGCCATTCGCGAGTGCCATCGGTAGAACCATCATCTACCATGACTATTTCTTTGGGAACTTCTGGTAAAGCTTGAATTACTTTAGTTAACAAAGTATCTAAAGTGTGGATTTCGTTGTAAACAGGTATGATGACGGATAATTTCACTGGTTATGTACTCCTCGCTGATTAAGCGGTTTTTGAAATAATGTGTAGACCACTTTTGAATTTTGGTAATTCTGCATAACTGACATTGAGCATCTTTCCCTCAAGAGCAAAACTGAGCGATCGACAATATTTTATGCAGATGCTTCTTCTCGGCAGTTTTTGGTTGGATGAGAACTCAATTAACTATCAACTAAAACCAAGATCGGAAGACATTTCGATGAGTTTTAAGAGCCACTACAATCTAAATTGCCGATGTGCCGTAAATAACCCCATGCCTCAGATTTATCTGAACCCAAGACCTGAGCTTAAAAGTGCTAAATGTATAACACTAGTCTTTGGTATTTGAGATGGGCTTAATAGAAACGAGAAGTCCAAATGATTGTGGTGGATCTTGATAGGTTTTCTCTAAGAGAATGACCATCTAAAAATTCACTTCAATTAAAACTTGCTTTGGCAATATGTTTGACTATAGAGGAGTTGAGCTATATCTCAATGGTGACTTAACTTTAAATATTTCCAGTGTATTTTTTTATCTCTTAACTATACAACTATCGAATTTTTGTTCATTAGTCAATAACTTTATATATTCATCACAAAAGTATGTAAAAAGGGTAAAACTTCTTTCCTAATATTGTTTCTTTAATTGAGATTTACTAATATTTTCAGTAAGCTTACTTATTTCTTTATATTTTTGTTAAGCTGAGGTATCGTTAATTATGTAAAAGTACTATGCTACATACATATGTCTTGCCTTTCGCTTACACAGAGATAGAGATGCAGGTATAAAACTACCTACGTATTTTTTGTTACGTAGAATAGAACTTGTGTATCAAAAAACACAAAAAAGCTCGGTGTTTAAACTATATTATCTAGTTGCAATTCCGCTGTCTTCAGACCGAATTTTGAATAATCAGGGTAAAGAGTAAGGCAAAAGAACATAAGAAACGAGAACCATAGAGAGCGAGTTTTATCTCAAAAAGACTTAAATCAAAACTAGTAATTACCAAGTTGAAAATTCCTTGAAAATATCTAATTTGTCTAAACTATGCCAATGTATTTTTTTTTTCAGTAAACCAAAAAAAATCATGAACCTATTAACTAATGGCTACAAAACTTGATGCCCTAGACTCCTTATCGCCGTTAGGATCTGACAATAGTTTCCTATCTAATAAGAGGTATTGTTTCAGTGAGTTGCCAAATCTTCGAGTAGATCTTTTGGGAAGGCGAATTACTTTGATGACAGCGAAAGCCATCATGGATGGCATTCATAAATCCTGCCTAGAAGAGAAAAAAATAACCATAGCATCTTATAACGTTCATAGTTTTAACTTATCTATGCAATTGCCGTGGTTTTATGAGTTTCAACAAGGTGCAGACATTACTCGTTGTGACGGAGTTGGAATCCTCAAAGCTCTACGGTGGATGGGTATGGATGTCCCTCTTCAGTATCGGGTTTCTGGTACTGCATTTGTGCCACAACTACTGGAATATGGAAACCAACATGGTTTTTCCTTCTTTTTTTTGGGTTCAAAAACTCAGTATCTAGAAGAAGCCATGAGACGAGTGAAAAAAAAGTATCCTAAACTCAAAATAGCTGGACATGATGGATACTTTGACAAACAAGACCCTCAACAAAATCAGACCATAGTCGACCAAATTAATCAGTTCAAACCCAATATTTTGCTAGTTGGTATGGGAGTTCCCACTCAAGAACAATGGATTCAAAAACATAGTTCTGAGCTTGAAGTCAATGTAATTATGCCTTGTGGTGCAGTTATCGATCGACTAGCAGGAGTTGTTACTAACTGTCCAGCCTGGCTTTCTAATCTTGGTTTAGAGTGGCTTCATCGCCTAATCCTTGAACCTAGACGTTTAGGAGGACGCTACTTGATTGGTAATACAGCTTTTTTGCTCCATCTTGCCCTAGCTAAATCTTTGGGACTTTTAACGTTGCGCGTTAGCAAAATGTAAAGAAAAGAAGAGCAAACTGAGTAGTTTAATCAAAAAATCAAACTACCAATTTGACTCCTCTGTAGTTTAAACAACATTGTTCGATGACTATGGTAGCAAAAGTAAGTGTTATTGTCCCTGCTTACAACATAAGTGCTTATATTGCTCAAGCACTTGAATCTTTAGAGAAACAATCTTTTAAAGATTTTGAAGTACTGATTGTAGATGATGGTTCTACCGATAATACCGCTGAAGTGGTCAACTCTTTTTGTCAGCGAGATTCCCGTTTTCGTTTATTACAAAAACAAAATGGTGGATTAGCATCAGCGCGTAATTATGGTATTCGTCACGCTCGAGGCGAGTATATTGCTCTTCTTGACGGGGATGATATTTACCAACCAGATAAGCTAATCACTCATTTAATCCAACTCGATCGCTCAAAAGAAATTGGTGTGGTCTACAGTGCTTCTAGAGCGATTCGTAAAGACGGACAATCAACCTTTATGGTTTTGAGCGGTAAACCAATCAAGTCCGATCCTCTCCTGGCACTATTGTGCAAAAATTTCATAGGTCATGGCTCTAATGCTGTATTTCGTCGCTGTATTTTTGATGAGATAGGTGGATTTGATGAAACTTTACGGAGTTGCGAGGATGTAGATTTTTGGTTGCGAATTGCAGCAACTAGACGCTGGCGTTTTTATCGTCTGCCACAGATTTTATGTTGCTATCGAGTTTGTCCGACTGGACTTTCTTTCAATGTGCAAGAAATGCAGCGCAGTCGTGAAAAAGTAATAGAAGGAGCTTATCAACGTTCTCCCAAGCTGGTGCAGAAAGTTTTACCCACTGCTTATGCCTATATGTATCGCTATTTAGCAAGGCTATCGCTTACGGCAGGAGATGGAGAAAAAGCTAACTACTTTATCAATCAAGCTTTAGATAGTGATAAGTCTATCTTTTATCAAGATTGGCGATCGCTATTAACCTTGATTTCTGTGAAAATTGCCCCTCTAGCCAAGTTAGGGATTAGGCAAACTTTAGGTGCAGTAGAAACTGACTCTAGATAATTATCAATTGTTGTTCTTTACCAAAACGAGTTGCTGATTTGTTAAAACAGACCCCAGAAAAACGACCAAATACCAAAGATTTTTTTGGTACCGAACATCTAAAATCAGACCTTAGAGGTCGTTCCATTCGTGGTGGTGCAGTTACCGCAGCTGCTCAAGCAGGTAAATTTGTCCTGCAAATGGCTTCGACTGTTGTGTTGGGACGACTATTAACCCCAGAAGATTATGGTCTAATCGCTATGGTTACTGTGGTGATTAAGTTTGTGCGGATGTTCAAAAATTTAGGTCTTTCGACAGCGACTATTCAACAAAAAGAAATTAATCATCAGCAAGTTAGTACTCTGTTTTGGATCAACGTGGGCATTAGCTTAGTTATTACCCTAATCCTAGTAGTCTTAGCACCTATTATTGCTGGATTCTATAGCGAACCACGTTTGATACCAATTATGTTTGTCTTAGCAAGCGTCTTTATTTTTAGTGGTTTGAGTGTTCAGCACGAAGCGTTACTAAAAAGACAGATGCGTTTTACTAGCATTGCTAAGATTGCCGTAATCTCTCTCTTTCTCAGCCTAGTTGTTGCCATAATATTGGCTTGGAATCAAGCAGGCTATTGGTCTTTGGTGTTTTTGCAACTAACAAGTGGCATTACTTATGCTGCGGGGATGTGGTTTGCTTGCAGTTGGCGACCTGGCTTACCAGTCTGGGATTCTGGAATTCGTTCGATGTTAGCTTTTGGGGGAAATCTCACTGCGTTTAATTGTCTGAATTATGTCTCCCGTAACTTAGATAATCTTCTGATTGGTCGCTATTGGGGTTCTCAGCAATTAGGTCTTTATGCCAAAGCCTATCAGCTTATCCTCTTGCCAATTCAACAGATTAACGCTCCCATGACTGGTGTAGCTTTGCCTACTCTTAGCTGTTTACAGACTCAAAGGGAACAATATTGTCGCTATTACTATAAAGCTCTTTTGTCTATAAGCACTTTGGGGATGGCGTTAGTAGCATTTACCTTTGCTGCTGCTGATAAGATGATTCCTTTCTTTCTGGGACAGCAATGGTTAGAAGTAATTCCCATCTTTCGGTTGTTGATGCCTGCTGCTTTTATCGGCACTTTAAATGTGGCAGAAGCTTGGGCATATCAGTCTTTAGGTCGTACCGATCGCCAGTTTAGGCTAGGACTGGTGGTATCTGCTATTGATGTCATTATTTTTATAGTTAGTGTTCATTGGGGTGCGATTGGCGTAGCTGCTGCTTTTGGTTTATCTCGACCCATTCTGTGGGTGCCAAGAATACTGTATTGCTATAAAGGGACTCCATTAAGATTTACTGAGTTACTCAAAACTCTGTCTCATCCAGTTTTAGCCTCCCTTGGTGCAGCAGCCCTATTGATGGGAATGAACCAGTTACTGTCTACAGAAATGAATTTGGCGATCGTTTTAGGCTTAGACTGCCTTATTTATGGTCTGCTTTACCTAGCAATATGGATAGTTCTACCTAGGGGTAGAAAAACTCTATGGGAAATGATGCGCACTCTCAAGGAGTTTAGGAAGAAGAAAAAATGATTAGGAGTAGGGGCGATTCGCCCTAAAGGACTAGCTCCGAGTCGTGAATCGCCCGTACAGAAGTCGGGAGTCAGAAGGCAGAAGTCGGTCAGAATTAGTTAAACAAAAAACTAGGAGTAATAATTAAATGTTAGTTTCACCTCGTAAATCAGACAAAGATGAGGTTAAATCCCCAAAAAAAATTAAGTTAGGAGTAGTTGCCAACGAATTCTTTGACTTGTCTATTGGCAGGATGGGAGGCTTTGGTTGGGCTACTCGCCAAGTTGCAAAATGCTTTCAAGATCCAGAATTAGGGGTAGAGGTAGTATTTTTATCTCGTGAAAAGATGGAAGTACCTCCTCAGGAAGACATCTTAATTCATGGTTGTCGGTTAATTCCTCGCCATCCCAACTTATTTGAATATTGTCGTCGTGTCTGGGCAGAAAATTTCGATCTTCTGCTCTCTATTGACTATCGACCCAACTATTCTCCTCTATTTAGGATTTTGCCTCAAACTCCAATTTTGGTCTGGGTTCGCGATCCTAGAACCCCTGAAGATGTAGCCAAAATTGCTACTATTCGTATTCCTGGACAAGAAGATGTGAAACCTCAAGGACTATGGACTCCTGACTGTACTTCTCTAGGAAGAACAGTAACAACTTCTCAATGGCTACGTCGTCCAGTTTTATTTGGTACTCCTGCTTCTTTTCTGCGAGAAAAAGTTTTGGGTACTTATGGAGTCAAAAATGCGGAAGTAGCTTTATTACCTAATATTATTGATATTGAGCCAGGAGAAATTACTAAAAGTGAGAAACCCACAGTAGTATTTCTTGCCCGTCTCGATCCTTATAAAAGACCCTGGTTATTTGTAGAACTTGCCCGCCATTTTCCTGAGGTTGAGTTTATCTTTCTTGGTAAAGCTCATTTTGAAGGGAAAGGTGCTTGGAAACCAGAAGGACTTCCTGAAAATGTTAAATTGATGGGTCATATAATTGGGGAAGAAAAAATCCGTCTCCTCTCTTCAGCTTGGGTTTTAGTTAATACTTCTATTCATGAAGGATTAGCGGTTAGTTTTCAAGAATCCCTTAAATGTGAAACCCCTATTCTCAGCAGCGTCAATCCTGAAGATGTAGTTTCTCGCTTTGGCATCTATGTAGGACGTTGGGATGGTAGCGGGATGGAAAGCATGCCTAAGTTTGTGGAAGGTTTAACTCGATTGCTAGAAGACCATGAATTCCGTACTCGCTTAGGTAAAGAGGGTCGGCAATGGGTGAGTCAAATTCACAGTAAGTCTCATTTTCTAGAAGTATTCCAACAGCTATGTAACAAAGCTGGAGTACAGTATCAACTTCCTCAGAAGAGCAATTAGTAGATCGCCAACTGAGGGAAGAATGAAAATCTCAAAAAATAGACAAATTCCGAACCCCTGAGAATAACCAAATAACAAACGGTGTAATTATGCTAGAACAGCTCTCATCTCCAAAACAGCCTGAAGTTAAGGCAAGAGCTAAGCCAACGAAATTCCCTTACTTAGCTGCTCTGAGACCTCACCAGTGGACAAAAAATCTAATTGTTTTTGCTGCTCCTTTATTTGCTTTTAGTCTTGACGGGCGATCTCTTGGTGGTAGTTTACTGGCATTTGTCTTGTTCTGTGCTGCTTCTAGTAGTTTTTATCTATTCAATGATATTGCGGATGTTAAATCCGACCGTCAACACCCAGTCAAGTGCCACAGACCGATCGCTTCTGGTCAAGTTCGTGTTCCTATAGCTATTGCTATGGCATTAGTGCTATTAGTAAGTTCCCTGATTATTGGTTGGGGGCGATCGCCAGGTTTGGGTACAGCCCTAACTGGCTATGCATTGCTACAAGTAGCTTACAATCTTAAACTGAAACGCACTCCCATTCTCGATATTTTAGCGATCGCCACTGGATTTGTCTTAAGGGCTTATGCAGGAGCAGCAGCATCGGGAATAGTTCTCTCTGTTTGGTTTATCTTTTGTACGGCAATGCTGGCTCTATTTTTGGGAGTAGAAAAGCGTAAAGCAGAACTAAGATTACTACAAATTAATGGTGGTAAGACCCGTGCTGTTCTCAAACGATACTCTTTAACTTTACTAACCAGAATGGAGAGTATGGTCACAACGGGAGCTTTGATGAGCTATGCTCTTTGGAGTTCTGGGCCTGTGGTGAACGGGGCATCAACTTCTTGGATGATGCTCACTTTTCCTTTTGTTTTATACGGCATTTTTCGCTATCAAATGCTGAGTGAATCTCCCCAGCAGCTTAATGACCATAACGGAGATTTTAAACAAGAAGAAAAAACTGAACGACCAGACGAAATTTTGTTAACAGATTTACCAATACTACTAACTGTTATTAGCTGGGTGATAACAATTTTAGTCATTTTGGGGTTAAAGCATCAGGGAGTGATTGAGTAGGGAGTAATGAGTAGGGAGGGGCGAACGGCCGTTCGCCCGTACAGTAGTAAGTAATAACCAATGACCGATAACTAACTGATATGCGCCGACGTAGGTTTAACAAAAAGACAACAACTGTAGCTTTGATCGATCTCGATTTTCTCAAGGATGTTGGGATTCAAGGTATCATTCTCGATCTGGATAATACCATCGTGTCGGAAGATGATTTTTATCTCTCTCCTAACGCTGAGCATTGGGTTGAACAAGCAAAATTAGCAGGAATTAAATTTTTTATTTTGTCTAATGGTAAGCGTCGCTACAGAGTCGAATACTGGTCTGAGCGGATGGATATACCAGCTATCAGTCCTGCTCGAAAACCATTTCCCTTTAGTTTTAATCAGGCTCTTAAGTCTATGAGATTAAAGCCCCAACAAATAGTAGTGATTGGGGACGGTTTCCACACAGATATTTTAGGAGCGTGGTTATGGAATTGTTCTAGTATTCAGGTTGCTAGTCTTCCTCATCCACCTCGATGGTGGGAAAAAATAGCAGGGAAATGGTTGCAAATTCCTTATCCGCAGGATTTTGAATTGTGGCAGCTTAGCAATTACCAAGTAATCAGTAATCAGTAATCAGTAACGAATTTAATTTCGCCAATTATTAATAACCAATAATCATAATGCTAACTAAGTTTATTTTTACTAGTTTAATTTTCGTAACAGTGGGTCTAAATACTATGGCTCAGGTACTACTCAAATCTGGGGCAACCAAAAATATTTTGAATATCTATTTATTAGGAGGAATTGTAACTTATGGGTTAAGTACGGTTATTTATATTCTGGTCTTAAGCAAATTTAATCTATCAGTTGCCTATCCAGTGGTCATTGGCTTAACAGTTATTGCCACTACTGTAGCATCTGCACTTTTGCTTAGAGAAAAAGTCACTAGCGTTAATTGGCTGGGAATTGGCTTGATGCTGAGTGGTATTTTTGCCGTTGCCTTTGGTAGGACGACTTAATTTAGTTTGTTTAGGTTTTAGTCAATGAAGCTCTCTAGTTCAGTATTCGATCGCCAATTTTTAAAATCTGCTCCTGCTGGTAAAACTTACTGGCTCTGGCAGGATATTCTCATTTTTATCATCCTAGCAATTATAGCGGGATTGGTATCTTATGGCTGCGCCCAATTCATCAGTCCCATTCTGTTTGAAAATCCATCTTGGGATGTTTGGTTTGAGTCGGATTTACCTCGTTCCTTTGCTAACATGATTGCCCGTGGGAGTAATCATTACCGTACTAGTGTACATCCCATATTTTCTTTGATTGCCTTTCCGCCAGCCTATATACTTTATCAGCTAGGGTTAGAAGCTGTTACCGCAGTAAGAATTGTCATAGCTTTAGTAGCTTCTGTTTGGATTGGTGTTTTATTTGTTTTATTGAGATTAATTGGTTGTCGTCCCTTAGACGCAATTTTGTTTAGTCTCCTGGGAACAGTCAGTGCAGCAGCAATATTCTGGTTTGCTGTACCAGAAACTTATTCCTTCGGTTCTCTTAGCATTTTACTGCCACTACTTGTAGTTGCCCTAGGAGAATATCACCAATTATCACCATGGTGGTATTTGCTGGTCAGTGCGGGTAGTTTGAGCATTACTACTACCAACTGGATGGCGGGAATTCTGGCAACCTTTGTGAGCCACCGTTGGCAACAGGCTGTACAAATCACCATCAATGCTTTCTGCCTAGTGGTTGGATTGTGGTTTGTGCAGTATTTAATTTTTCCTACTGCCGAGTTCTTTCTCAAAATTCAGAGCGAAAAAAATTACGTGTTCAATGAGGGGGCAGTTAGTCCTTTAAACGTAATTCAATCTTTTATCGCTCACACTATGGTCATACCAGCCATCGAGATAATTGATAAAACTGCTCGACCAGGATTTGCCACCCCAGGTATCCAAATGGTGACTCAACTATCAGCACCAGGATCGGCAAGTTTGTGGGGCAAGGTTGCTGTTGTTTTATGGACTGTACTGTTAGCCTTAGGTATCTGGGGACTATTCTCGAGCAAGCAATATCCCAAACTAAGGATTGTTCTAGGTCTTACTATCTTAGGTCAGCTAGTACTACATTTGCTTTATGGGGAAGAGACTTTTCTTTATTCACTCCATTTTGCTCCTTTGTTAGTAATTGTGGCAGCAATGAGTACTTTAACTAGGATACGTCCCCTAGCTTTAGTATTAGCAAGTCTGTTGCTGGTATGTGCAGGGATTAATAATGGCTTAGAGTTTAATCGTGCTACAGAAATGATCTTAGCTCGCGATCGCCAACAAGTAGTACTAACAGCACCAAGTAAGCAGCAGGAAGACCAAGGATATCATCGCCTTGGGGGTAGTTTTAGTCCCCCTGAAAGTACTTTTGGGATTTCGTTTTGGATTACGGATAAACAAGGAAATCTTCAGACTACAAGTGACAATATTGCTCCCGAAGAAATCCGTCAGCAATTAGTTGAGAGTAATAGTAAGGATTTATCAGCTATTGAGACTAAGACTAACTATTATGAAGCATCGTGGTCGGTAAACGACTCAGACAAATGGCAACTACACCTAAAAATTCCTGCCAATAGCGATCGCCAACTAAGGATTGCCCTGCGTAGCCTTGGTGCTACTAGAGGCGAAATTCGATCGCTGGAATGGTCAGAACCACAATTACTAATTAACGATCTCATTGGCGAGCCTTGGTTAGTTACCCTCGAACCAGCAACCACTAGGGTCAATTTGGGGAGGGAAAAAGGAGATTGGATGAGTCCTAAACAGAAGACCACTCATGTCTGGGAAGATTGGCTCGGCTTAGGCTATGTTCTATTCGATCTTGATAATGGCAATGAATGGGATTTAACCATTGAGAAAGTCTAGTCATGGGAAGGGAAATCGATTTTGAACATAAGTTCTAATTGATTGGTTGAGGAAGATGGGGAAGACAAGGTAGATAGGGGAGATGAGGAGAAATTAATGGGAAATGCTTTTATCGAGGAGGTCTAACAGAACTATGACAATGCCCAATTTTCTGATTATCGGTGCAGCTAAGGCTGGAACAACCGCGCTATATCATTATCTTCAGCAGCATCCCCAAATTTATATGAGTCCTCACAAAGAACCAAGATTTTTTGCTCTGGTGGGAGAAGAGATAAATTTTCAGGGTCCAGGAGATAAAACTAGATTTCGATTCGTTACCGATATAGACTCCTATCGTGCTTTATTTGACGGGGTGTCTGACCAGATAGCTATCGGTGAAGCCTCTCCTTGGTATTTGTACGTTCCTCAAGCTGGCGAGAGAATTAAACATCATCTGCCTAAGGTCAAACTTATTGCTATTCTCCGCGATCCAGTAGCCAGAGCCTATTCTAACTTTATCCATGCACTACGAGAAGGACTTGAACCCCTCGAAGATTTTGCTCAAGCAATGGCAGCAGAAGAAGAGAGAATTAACCAGAACTGGTCTTATCGTTGGCACTATAAACAAAAAGGATTTTATTATGGTCAGCTAAAACACTATTTTGACCTATTCGATCGCGAGCAAATTAAAGTTTATCTCTACGACGACTTTATTACCGATCCTATCAGTTTACTAAAAGATATTCATCGCTTTTTGGGTGTAGACGATAACTTTGTCCCCGATCTATCCCACAAACATAATGTATCCGGTATTCCCAGAAGTCACCTTCTCGATCAATTTTTGATTAGAGATACTCGCCTGAGAAGAGTTTTAACTCCTTTATTACCCTCGAAAACACTACGGGAACAACTAACCAATAAGCTAATGAAGTTAAATCTTCGTCCCAAACCATCACTAGAAGCAGAAGTGCGAGAGCGATTTAGACAAGAGTATCGCGAAGATATTTTGAAGCTACAAGACCTAATTCAAAGGGATTTATCTAAATGGTTAGTAGGGAGTAATCAGTAGAGACGTAGCATGCTACGTCTGTACAGTAATTAGTAATCAGTAATCAGTAATCAGTAATCAACCATGTATTTAAAAGTCAAAAAACATCTACCAACACCAATTAAACGATCGCTTAAGTCTTTAGTTGATATGAAAACTTTCTATCAAATGAAGACAGCGAAAGTTCATCCTGAGCCTATTTTTATGTTAGGTCATGCTAAGTCAGGGACAACAGCGATCGCTTCTCTATTAGCTAAAGTTAGTGGTCAGCCAGTTACTATCGATCCTATATTTAGAATCGATCCTGAAGGTTATCTACAACAGCAACTTTTAAGCGGTGAACTTCAGTTTGAAGAATTGGTAGAAGTCTATAAATTCTATTTTTCTACTCCTATTAATAAAGACCCTAAGTTGACATTTTTCTATGATGATTTGTCCCGCTGTTTTCCTTTAGCCAAGTTTATTTTTGTTATTCGCGATCCTAGAGATAATATCCGCAGCTTTCTCAATCGCCGAGGAATCCCTGGTAATCTAGATAAATTAACAGAAGACCAGCATAAATGGATCGGAAATCTGCCACCTATAGCTGGCAAAAACTATATTGAAAAATTGGCTAATCGTTGGAACTTAGCAGCAGATACCTATCTCAATCATCAAGACCAATTTACCCTCATTCGCTACGAAGATTTTATTCTCGATAAGGTAGGCACAACTCGCAGTTTAGCCGAGAAAGTTGGCTTAACAGCTAGTCACGATATTTCTGACTATGTGAACTTACAGTATCAACCCTCTGGCGATCGCCAAGTAAGCTGGTCGGAGTTTTTTCAGACAGAAAACCTCCATCTGATTGAAACCATTTGTAGCCAGCGCATGAATTGCTTTGGTTATAGTCAGTCTTCAGTCGTATAAATGTCATTGGCAATTCATTAGGAGTGTATAAAGATGAGTTTACCTAATTTTCTCATTATTGGAGCCCAGAAGGCTGGTTCTAGCTGGCTTGCTTACAATCTGCGCCAACATCCAGACATTTTTATGCCTAAATCGGAAATTTATTTCTTCAATAAAAAAGAGAATTTTAGTCAAGGTACTGTCTGGTACGAAAAGTATTTTACCCAAGTCAAAGGTGAAAAGTTAGTTGGAGAAAAAACTCCTGGTTATATTAGCCAGTCGGATGCTTGTCTGAGAATTTACCAGACTCTTCCCGAAGTAAAACTAATTGCCATACTTAGAAATCCTGTAAGGCGGGCAATCTCAGCTATAAATCATCATAGACGTAGAGGAAGAATACCTCCCCTGTTAGATATCAACACTTTGTTACTAGGAATTTTGTCTGGAGACAACAAATATTTAACCCAAGAGTTGAGCTATCAATTCATTGCTAGAGGCAAATATTATTCTCAGCTTAAAACTTATTATGATTACTTTCGTCAAGACCAAATTTTAGTGTTAACTCTTGAAGAAGATATAGTTAAGCAACCTACTCTAACCCTCAAAAAAGTATGTGATTTTCTAGGGGTTGACTCTTCTTTTCAATTCGAGACGATCGATAAAGAAGTAAATAAAAATAAGGCTTTATTGTCCGAAGCAATACTTAGCTACTATTTGCCTTTTATGCGACCAATTAATCCTTGGCTAGCTAAACTATTGCCACGATTAAATTTTAATACTCATATTGAAGAAAAAACCATTGTTGAATTACGGCGAACCTATGCTGAAGAAAATGAAAAGCTTTTTAATCTATTGCAAAGGAGGATAGATAGTTGGTCATGAAACAAATAAAATCAAAAATAGGGCATTTTTTAGGTTTATTAAAAACTCTTAGTGTATTATTGTTTGTCACTTTTACGGTCTTACTATCTAATATTCCTGCTGCCTTTGCCCATACTCCTCACGATGACATTTTTCAAGTAGATATATCTCCTAATTATGAACAAGATAAAACCTTATTTATTGTTGTTAGAGGCAATTTGTTCAAGTCAGAAGATGGTGGCTCAAACTGGCAAAGAATAGTCAAAGGTTTAGATAATAAACATAGATTATATGCCCTAGATATTTATTCTCAGTCCAAAGAAACGCTATTTCTATCATCTTTAGGAGATGGAATATATAAATCTCAAGATAGTGGTTCTTCTTGGTTAAAAGTTAATCAGGGACTAGAAGATTTAAACATCGATTTAATTAAAATTTCTGACCATAATCCCGATCTAGTTTTAGCTGCGGGAAAAGATAAAAAACTTTATCGCACAGACAATGGTGGTACTAGTTGGGATACAGTTCTAGACAATAAGCAAAAAATAACAGCGATCGCTTTTGTCCCCGATCGAAAAGATCTGCTCTTTGTTGGTGACGAGGAAGGTAATCTTTATTTTTCTGAGGATCGAGGTAAGGTTTGGCGGTCTGTATCAATCATTGACAAGGAAGGAGCGATTAAAGCGATCGCTGTATCACCTCACTTTGATGAAGATAAAACTCTATTTATTGGCACAGAAAAAGGCAGTATTTTTAAATCTCTTGATGGAGGAATATCTTCCACTCATGTAGATAGTAGTATGTTTCATCCTGGTATTGCCTCTTTAGCGTTATTCCCGCGAAATCAAGGAAATTTCTATCTCTTTGCCGTAACAGAATATGATGGTGTTTTTTATTCTGATGATCGGGGACAATCTTGGCAAAAGTATTCTCAAGGTCTGAAAGGAGATGCTCAAGCCTATAAATTAAATAGACCTTATTTCAGTGAAATACAAATTTCTCCAGCTTTTGAGCAAGATCGCACTATCTTCCTAGCTGGTTACAATGGGCTATTTAAGTCAACTAACAGTGGACATAAATGGCGAGAGATCAAAACTTTGTCAGCCAAAACAATTGTGGCTCTCGATCTATCTCCGGAATATACCCAAGACTCTACCATGGCGATCGGGACTTATATCTGGGGTAGTTATTTATCTAACGATCGAGGAGAAACTTGGAAACCTATCAACAAAGGTCTAGAAGAAATTCAGCGGATTAAGAAACAAACTGGTGTAGCTCGTGTATTCGAGATGGTGTTTTCTCCTAACTATGCTTCAGATCAGACTATCTTTACTAATACCTGGTATGGATTATTTAAATCTACAGACAGAGGAAAAAGTTGGGATAGTCGGTATTGGGAACAAATTCAACCTAAGGATAAACCTTGGTGGTCAAGAGCATCTCAAGGAGCTACCATCGCAATTTCCCCCAATTTTAAGGAAGATAGCACTATCTATTTGGGAACCATGGATGGTCATATCCTCAAATCGACAGACGGAGGCATAAACTTTTCTCTTGTCAGCCAATTAGATAGGGATGTCATCTCTCTGGCAATATCTCCTGATTTTGCCAATGACCAAACTTTGTATGCGGGTATTCCTAATGGAATATATAAATCAATAAATAGCGGTTTTGATTGGCAACCTGCTAGTAATGGTATTGCCTGGTTAGACGGATTAGACGAAGACAAAGAAGGAACGGTTAAATTAGCGATTTCATCTAGCTACAGAATAAATAAAACTATTTTTGTCGGTACAGCAGGAGGAGTCTTTAAAACCACCAACGGTGGTCAAAATTGGCAACAGTTAGTAGATACTGGCTATGGCGATGATGGTTATATAGAAGGTATTGCCTTATCACCAGATTTCTTAAAAGATGGAACACTCATGGTTAGTGTACGGGGAAAAGGGCTATTTAAAAGTGTTGATGCTGGAAAAACTTTTACTGAAGTTGGCACAGATTTGATTAATGACAACTATTTATTCTCTAATTTGTATGGCTTCCCGTTAGTAGCATCATCTATGCCCATTAAGTTCTCATCCTCCTATGCTGAGGATCAAACCATTTATGGCTATGCTGATACCAAACTCTTTCAATCCCAAGATGGTGGTGATACTTGGTCTGCTATTACCATACCTATACCTGACGCTAATATTTTGACCTTTGTATCTTTGGGAATTAAAACTTCTCCTCTCTTAACTTTTGCTGTTGCTTTAGTTGCTTCTTTATCGATTTATCTCTGGCTTGGATATTTGCGTTTAAGCAAAAAATTACCCGTTAAAGAATTACCAATCAGAGTTGGTAGTACATTTGCTGTATTTATTGTCGTCTTACTTGTATTATCTAGCTAGGAGGCAGAAAAGATGGACTTTTCTAGTTTGAAAACCAGCGATCGAGCGTCAGTGAACAGCAATAAAAAACCAGTAATTATCTTTCGGAATGAACTTTTACATTATTCCGAAACTTTCATTCCTGCCCAAATTAATTCCTTGTCAAGCTATGAGCCTTACTACGTAGGGACAAAGGTGATCGATCCTCAAAAACTAGGAAAAGCTCCCCTAGTTGTCCCCTTTGAGGGAAAATCCCGAATTTATCGACAGCTGTTCACCAGAACTGGATATATCTGGCAAGGCTGGCTCAAGACAATCAAAGCCATTCAAGCAAAACTGATCCATGCCCATTTTGGGATTGATGGAGTTTTAGCTTTGCCTCTAGCACGAAAAACCCATTTACCTCTGCTCGTAACTTTTCATGGTTATGACATAACTTCTAACGATTGCAGTAAGTATGTATCAGGTTGGAACTATGAGACTTATAATCGGGGTCGGCAAATTTTGTTTAAAGAGGCAAAATCCTTTATTGCAGTATCTGATTTCATTCGTTCTCAATTAATCGCTAAAGGCTGTCCAGAAGAAAAGATTATAGTTCATTACATTGGCATCGATACAGACAAATTTACCCCAGACCCAACCATAAATCGTCAGCCAGTAGTACTATTCGTTGGCAGGTTAGTAGAAAAGAAAGGTTGTGAATATCTAATTCGTGCCATGGCTCAAGTACAGTCTGTTATGCCAGAAGTAAAACTAGTAATCATTGGGGATGGAATTTTGCGACAAAAGTTAGAACAATTAGCTGCCCAGTTACTTTACAGCTATCGTTTTTTGGGCGCACAACCTCCAGAAATAGTCAAAACTTGGATGAATCAGTCACAGTTAATGGCAGTGCCCAGTGTGACGGCTGCTACAGGGGACACCGAAGGCGCACCGATGGTAGTGCTAGAAGCTCAAGCAATGGGTTTACCTGTTGTTGGTTCTCTTCATGCAGGTATTCCTGAACTAGTACTTGAAGGTGAAACAGGTTTACTAGCAAAAGAGAAAGACTGGAAGACTATGGCTGAAAAGATCATTTTTATACTAAAAGACAATCTTTTTTGGCATAAATTGAGCCAACAAGGACAAGAAAGAGTTAACACTAGTTTTAACCTGAGGACTCAAACTCAGGCTCTAGAAAATATCTACGATCGCCTAATTGCCTAAAATTATGGCTCAATTAGTCAGGAG
>JAAUYH010097960.1_pt1 | contig 30377 bp, 25 predicted proteins | sample 7278061 | NCBI WGS metagenome assembly JAAUYH01 (sample SAMN14350203, study PRJNA611818) | marine sediment metagenome | isolation source: surface marine sediment (0.6m) | place: French Polynesia: Moorea | collected 2018-08
ATCAGACTGAGTAAGGGTTCCAGCGCGTTTTAACGTGCTTTGTCTGTAGGTTCCTTGAAATTTATTTCAAGGTGGGTTGTGAGGCTAAACGACATTGGTGCAAGTTATTAGCATCCACAATCTATCTGTTTATCAAGTCACCTTGCTGACGCCGTGCCCCTACGGAATAATTTATTTTGTGGTGTTTCTTTAATATGAAGTGGCGTTGCTTAAAAAACAGATAATAATCTCACCGCTTCCCCAAATGGGAATTGTTTTAAGTCTAATCCACCGGGAGTCACTACCCACAACACAGGAAACTGGGGTGGTTGTCGAGGAAAAGTACCATAACCGTCCGTGAGGTATACACAAACACCGCTACTCAAATAGTTATTTTGCTCTTTTATTTTGTCAAAAAAAGGTATAAAAGACGTACCTCCACCCCCGACGGCTTCAGGAATTTTACTGTCTGTGGTGAGTTCATAGGGTCCATAAACATCAGCATCAGCGTAGTAAAGTTGACACTGAATATGAGGGTAAGAATTGAGAATTCCTACCACTTCACTGAGAAACAAACGCAACTGAAGCTGACATACAGAACCACTGGTATCCACAGCAATAAATACCTGTATAGATTCACCTTCTAAAGATTCTAAGTACAGTTTTTGACCAATGAATCGGCGGTCAAAACCCGTAAAATCCGTAGGTGTCCGCACTAAGTAACGCCAGAGGTAAGAACGCCAGTCCAATTGTGCTTGGGTTAAAGTCCCAATTTCTCGTTCCATTCCCGCTGGAATGCTACCTTGATGACTAGTTGTTCGTGCTACTGCGATCGCCTGGTGCATGGCGTTACGCCAATAGGTTTCCAAGACTTTTTGTCGGGATGTATCGAGAGTACCATTGTCCCTATTCTCATTGTGAGATTGGGAATCGCCAAGAGGCTCGTATAATAAATCTAGTTCACATGGTGGACGGTACTGAATATCTTTCATCAGTATTTCATAAACTTCCTCAACGCTTAAATGCTCTAACTTCTTGTCACGTAAACCATCGGAAAAAAGTTGAAACCCTTGCTGTTGGACAATTATACCATTGACAATAATATCAGCTGCCACATTCCATAATATCGGTTCCCTAGTACCGCGACGGGGAACATGGAGAAGAGCAGCGTGTAAAACTTCGTGTAATAATAATCCGTCTAATTGAGGTGATGACAGTGATTGTACATAATTAGGATTGATAAATATATCTTTTCCATCCGTCGCTGCTGTGGAAATTTTTTCAGTAACAATGATACGAGCAAACAACGCCAAAGTTGCAAAGAAAGGGGACTTCATCCGCAACCGTAACATGGAAGCACTGATAATTTTTTCTAGGTCATTGGTCATTTGTCATTATTGGTCATTTGTCATTGGTCTCCCCCGCGTTAACGAAAAAATGTGTGGGAGAGCCAAAATACTTATTACTTATTACTTATTACTTATTACTTATTATTTATTACTTATTACTTCCCCCTACATTCCCATTACTTCCTGAAAGTCTTGCATAAATTTCTGAAGTTTCTGGTCTTTTTGTACGAACTTTGCCAAAGCAGCAATTTTCCCTTTGCGTCGCATAGTACGAAAAAGGTCAGTAGCAAACAATTGCACCCATTCCATCCCTGCTACCTCGGACATCCATTTAAAGGCGTTGTAAGCCTCTGTAGCGTCAGTAGCGCGAATAGCTAAACCAATAGTCGTCGCGTAGCGCACAGAAGCCTCAGAGGGAAATTTAATGCCATTCCCTTGACCGATAAAAATTAAACTTAAATCCGGCAGGTTAGTATATAATTGAATGTAGGCGTTAAACTCAGCCGCTGCTCCTTTACCCACCGCAGGAGTAATATCGAGACTGGCTTTATGTAGTTGACTAGCCATTACCCAAGAACGGGGGGAAGCCCAAGCAGGTTCTTGTAGGTCAATTTTGTGCAGTAAGGAAGTCCGGAAGGAAAGAAACGCCAGAATCTGCTCGTGAACTCCCGTAGATAAAGCATAATCTTTAAAGCTTGCAAAATCTGGTTCTACTTGTAGGTGTAAAAAGCGGTTGGTGAGGGGAGAAGGCATATCAAACACCGCAGCTCTATCTTCCTTGCGGTTTCCAGCTGCCCAAACAAACCAACCATCCGGTACTAAGTAGGAACCAACCCGACGGTCAAGAATTAACTGCTGTGCTACACCCTGCATAGCTGGGGGAGCCATATTCAATTCATCTAGAAACAGAATCCCCTTTCCAGAACGGGGTAAAAATTCCGGTGGATACCATTTAGAAATTCCCTCCTCAGCCACGGGTAAACCCCGCAAATCCGTGGGAGCAAGTTGGGAAAGACGCACATCGACAAAGTCAAGTTGATGTTTGCGCGTTAGTTGTGCGACGATGCTCGATTTACCAATTCCTGGGGGTCCCCAGATCATCGTACTCAAATGTAAATTCTCGCTGATGAGATTGTCAAGATAGGCTTTAAGGTCTGCTGGTGTCATTTGGTAAAATTAGGGTTACATTTAGTAGGGGTGGGGTTACCCCACCCCTACTCACGAGAACATGACTATCCCGTGCCAACTTTTTAACACTTCAACAGCAGTATTGGGATTTCCGGTTTAGTTTAGAGCATGTTTTATATTCATGAGGTACAATCGGACGGGCAAGGATGCTCCGCAGTCGCTACAACTTTGGGAAAGTTCGCAACGCGCTGCTGTTCATCCCACAATAGTTTTACAATTAATTTGTGTACCTCATTTACTTGCAAAATGCTGTAAGCAGGTCGAAACTGGGTTTATACAAGCTGTTAGGAGAGTTTTAACAGGTTGCGATTTGCAATAAATCCCGTTTCTGTGAATTTTGGAATTATGAGCGATCGCCCTTTAGAATTGGAATGCACCAAGAAATCAAAAACGAGCTTTACCAAAATGCTGGGTACTTTTCAACAAAGCCAAATCCGCATCGAAATTGAAGCATCAGCGGACAAAATTAGTGAAAGTCTGCTGCGTCCGGTACAATTACAAAAATGGCTACCTGCTGGTCGTTTTCCTCTAGGAATGCCAGAACAACTTTATCCGGGATTCGAGTTTACCAGATGGAATGGTCCGATTCCGGTTCATCATCACGTAGATGTGGCTACTCCTAACAGTCTGCGTTTAATTTTAAGTCAAGGAATTGACGGTTATCACGAATGGTATTGGGGAGAGGGTTGGGTACAGTCTCGTTTAGAAGGAATAACAATGTTACCCTTGGCTTTGGGACAAACTTTGAGTTTGTTAAGTTTGCGTCAATTTCTCGCTATGCAGCGGGATAGTAAAGGAAGCTAAAAAGCTGGAATAGTTATAGGTCGTACAAGTCTTTAAACCAGTTGAAAAAAGTTTGTGCTTTGGGATGCTGGGGATTTAAAATTTGTTCTTTGATGGCTTGATGTAATTGTCTACCGGGTGAATTTTGCCATGCTAGCCAAGTGTAGATATTAGCCTTATCAAGATGAACGTCTTTAAAATTAGCCCCTTTCTTTTTTGCTGATTTTACTACTTCTTGAGCATATTGCCAAAGAGTATCGCTTTCATCAGGAATCATGTACGCTAAAAAAGTTTCTAACATACCTCGCATTTCATTATCTGGCATTATCCAAACTCCAAATTTAATTCCGGTGTTTGTAGGATGAATTAGTCCAGTTTTTGGTAATTCTTGAGGAAAATCAGGAATAATTTTTGAACATGCATTTTTAATACTTTCCCAACGTCCAGATAGATTATCATCTGCATCTACAATTAATCCTAAATGAGTTAATCCAGAAGCTTTCAATTCAGTGGAAATTACATATTCATCAATAGACCTAGACGTGAAAATTAAATATGGGTCAGCTACAACCCTTGTTCCAGACGTAAAATTTTACGTCTGGAACATTCTTTTCCACCAGATTTCTAATTTGGTTGTTACCATTTGGTTCGATATAAACAATAGGATTTCCTTTTTCATCTTCCCAAGTTATTCCGTTTGCTTCTATAAATTCTGGAATAACTCTTTTATCTTGTTCCCCTTCGACTATTAGCTTTTTTGGTTTATACCCCTTTGTCATTGCTAACGTACCTCAATACCTCTTTCAGCAGCAATGACAAGTTCCTGTTTCGTAAAAGCTACAGATGTTTGTTTACCTTTTTCTATACGTTGAATTGTAATTCCATCTGCATCAACTTCTTCTTCATTAGCAATACTAGCTAAACTAGTCCAACAATCACTATTATGTGTAGTTGCAAAAACTTGTACATTCAATTTCTTTGCTGTTTTCCAGACAAGCTTCCACATATCAGACATTGCTGTGAAATGGAGTCCAGTATCAATTTCATCAATGAATAAAAATCCATCTTTCGCAGATACAATTGCGAGTGCAATTCCTAAAATACGCCATATTCCATCACCCATACTACCAATAGGTACACGTTGATTACTATCAGAAAGACGTACAACAAAACCACCTCTTGATTCTGAATATCTCATTTTTTTAGAAATAAGTGGAGCAATTCGCTCAATCTTTGGTTCAATTATTTGTAGTGCTTTTTGTAAAAGTTCTTCTTCTGGTGTTAATACTACCTGATCGAATAATTCAATCATTTTCTCTGTGGTTAAAGAAGATGATGTGACGAATTGTGTCGTTGCTGGTTTATTAACGTGATCTATCCAAAGTCGCGAAGCATTCTCTAAAACTAAACTATCATTAATTGATAAAGGTGCTACCACAATTGCTTGTTGAACTCCATGAGTCCAAGTTACGCGAAAATCTAAATCCTTAATTTCAATTGAATATTCATCAACACTTTGAGAGTCTTGGTTTAATGCTTCACTAAAATTATCCTGGTTTTGATGCTGACGAGGTTCTATTAGTAAAATAATATTTTCTTGAGAATTACCATGTATTGCTGATATAGACAACTTACTACCTGGTTGAATTTCATGACTATAAAAAAGATGACGAATATCAAGTTCACGCTTTCCTTTATCATCATCACTCCAAAAATATTCACCTCGGTTAATCATTATATTTGCTAGTGGTTGAAGATTATTCTGTGAACATAAAATTTGAATAGCTTCCAATATAGATGTTTTACCACTATTATTTTTCCCAACTAGGAGATTAACTCTACCAAGCTGCTGAAGTTCAAAAGACTTAAAACAACGAATATTTTCTATTTTGATACTCTTAAACATAATTTTGCTGCGACAAAGAAACGAATCGCTAATCAAAAATAACCGGAAACTTATCCTCACACTTCTAACTTTAACAAAAAGGGGAATTATCGTAGCACATGCTTATTCTTCCCTATCATCTTCCGAATCAACCACCTCAAACTTCACCTTGTTATATAAATCTTGCATGGAAATTTCAAACCCTACCGAATTCAGAGAAATCCCTTCATCTTCTTCATCATATTCCCGCAACATCCATTGTTTATTCCCAGTCTTAGAAAACTGTTCTACATAAATTTTGGTTTGGTCGATGAGCAAATATTCCTCGAAACTTGGTATGGTACGGTAATCTGAAAACTTCCCTTCCCTGTCGTATCCCTGAGTTGAATCTGATAATACTTCTACAATTATTTTTGGATTAGTAATTATATCTGTACGATTGTTTAAAAATTGTGGTTCACCCACTACAACCATTACATCTGGATAGGTGTAAATGCGTCGTTTAGGTATCCACAGACGCATATCAACCATGAAAACTTCGTAATCTTGTTGTCTAAATGCAAAATTGAGGTTTGTACTGAGATTCAAAGTAATTCGATTGTGATTTGCAGTTCCACCAGCCATTGGAATGATTTCCCCGTTAATATATTCGCTTTTGTAGTCAGCAACTTCTTCTAGTGCTAAATACTCTTCGGGGGTGTAGTAGCGTTTTTCTGTAATTTGCATAATTTTTTAGGGACACGATATCTATCGTCCACGCACTCAATTTCGACAAATGTCTACTCAATAGTCTAACCTGCTGAGTTAGAGGTTATTTATTAAAGTAAACCTTAAGACCCAAGAAACCGGGTTTCTTTCAGACTAAGTACAATCCGGATTCGATATTCCACCCATAGAAACCCGGTTTCTCGCTACACCGATAGACTTACATATTTACTTTATAAATGGTCTTTGAAAGTATCCTCTACAGCAATATAGGAATCCGGTTTGATTGTTGAATAAAATTAGGTACTTGTAGGGTGCGTTATGCTAACAGCTTTTCACAGAATGCCATTAGGCTATACGCACCGAAAAGATTACCGGATGGTGCGTTACGCTGCGCAGTAACACACCCTAAATTTAATTTTTGAATGGGTGACTTTTGAATGGGTGACTTTTGACTTGTTGAATCCGTACTAAACCAAGAAGCGCTATATTTTCCCCCATCCACCAACTAAATTTGATTTTTGATTTTTGATTTTTAATTTTTGACTTTTGAATGCGTGATTTTTGACTTGTTTAATTATCCCCACAACCTTCTCCCAGTTTTTCCCTTCAACCTTTGGTGGGTATCCTGCAACAAAACTGGAATATCTAACTTTTCCGGACACCTCGGTAAACACTCACCACATTTTGTACATCTGTTTCCCTTCATCCCCGGAAACCAATGACCAGCATTTTCAAACATCCCGTAACGATATTGCCCATAATCACTCATATCATAAGCCACAGCCAGATTCCGCAGTCGCAATACCTCCGGAATATTAATCTTTTCTGGACAAGGTAAGCAATCATAACACTGACTACATTTATCTGTCCCCAAAACCTGAATTTTGTAATTTTCTAAACGTTTAAATACAGTAATTTCCTCATGATTCAATTCTTCATCCCTATCAGCCACCCGTAACGGTTCTCTTAACTCCTGTGGTTTAGCTGCACCCACACTCAAAGTCGTAACCCGAGAATCGCTCAGTAAAAACCGATAATTTAACTCCAGAGGTGAAAAAGGACTACACAAATTTATCAGGGTTTGGGATGGTGTATATAACCGTCCCCCCTTATCCGCTGGAGAAATAATAAATACCCCCATGTCCTTTTCATAAGCTAACTCAATAGCTGGGGCATGACGTTGGAAAAAATAGTAATAATGCAGATTGACAAATTCAAAAAAATCTGTCTCAATTGCTGCTAGAATTACTTCTAATGAGGCATGGGTGGAAAATCCTACGTGTCGCACCCGACCGTCGGCTACTGCTTCCCAAACTGCCTGCATACAGCCATTCTTGGCTTGAACCCACTCTAAATGCTCCCAAGTGTTTAAACCATGAATCCCCAAACAATCTAAATAATCCAAATTTAGTCTTTCCAGGGATTCATTGATGCACCGACGCATGTTATCCGCTGACGCTGTAGGTGGTATCTTGCTAGTAACGTAAAGCTGAGAACGGGGTACTGGCAAACCCGCAGCGATCGCATTACCTAGAAACTCCTCACTCTTACCGTAACCCCTGGCTGTTTCTAGATGATTTATTCCTAGGGCTATAGCCTCTTGTATGGTCTGATACGCATTTTCTGCTGAAGCCAAATAACGCATTGTCCCTAAGGAAAGCACCGATAGCTGTAAGTTCGTTTTCCCAAAGCGTCGATATCGCATCTTGATGATTTTTGATTTTGTCCAGGGAATGGGCTATAAGTAATTTATCTTAGTCAAAAAGTGAATAAATTTACTTAACGTTCTCTGACGTTATTAGCCCGAATTCACAATTAATAACTAACTTTGGGAACTATCATCGCTAAAACGCTTGATCAAATCCTCAGGACGGAGATTGGAAACAAATTCATGGAAGGCTTGTTGTTCAGCTTCATCTGCATCCCGGTCTACAGGAATAGAAGCATCAACAATTACTTCTTCCATTACCCAGATGGGGCTATTGGTTCGCAGCGCAATGGCGATCGCGTCACTGGGACGAGCATCAATTTCTTTTTTAGTAGTGCCTTGCTGGAGTATCAAAGCCGCATAAAATGTTTCCTTTTGTAAGGAGTGGATGATGACTTTTTCTAGAGTCATGTTCCAAGCTTCAAGAATATTTACAATTAGATCATGGGTTAGGGGTCTAGGAGGCTTTTGATTCTCCAATGCTCCCATAATAGCCCGTGCTTGTTCCTGACCGATATAAATTGGTAGGGCACGTCGTTCAGAAGCATCTTTTAACAGTACAATTGGGCTGCGGGTAATGGCATCTAATGCTATGCCAGCGACTTTCATCTCAATCATTGGCTAAGCCTCTATAATTCTTTGAGTGCTAGGGGACATTGGTCAAAAATAATACTTTTGTTCCTGTTAGCTAAACACAAGGTATAGACGTTTGTCTCTATTATCTATAATTGCTTCTATTAAACTCCCAAATGGTTGTGAACACCAGAGTAAGTCGAAGCAGTCAGGGGGTGACAATCATCTCCATATCCAAGTATGCCTTGTGTTGGCAGCGAACAGATTCAGATTCATCTAAAAGTTAAAGTCAGAAAATATACTTAAATTTTCTGTAAGCTGAAAAAATTAGGCAAAATATAGAGTTAGGTAGGGTAAACGAGAGTGTTTACAGGATTAATTCAATCATTAGGAACTATAAAACCCCTAGGGGGGGATTCTTTTAGAATTACTTGCATTCGTAACTCATCTGAGTTAATTATGCAAGATTTAGCTTACGGTGACAGCGTCGCAGTAGATGGTGTTTGCTTAACGGTGGAAGAAGTTTTAAAGGATGGGTTTATAGCTACAGCTTCACCGGAAACCCTACGTCGCACAACCTTGGGGGTTGGAGACCCTGAGACTAAATATGTTAACTTAGAAGCCTCTTTGCGGGTAGGAAGCAAAGTTGGGGGTCATTTTGTCATGGGACATGTTGACGGAATTGGCAAAATGGTGTCAGCACAACAAACCGCAACTTCTTGGGAAATGACTTTTACTGCATCGGATGCCATCGCTCGCTATATTGTTCCTAAAGGCAGTATAGCGGTGAATGGTATTAGTCTCACCGTTGCGGAATATGATGGGGATCTTTGCCAGTTTCAGGTAGCGGTAATTCCCTTAACTTATGCTGAAACCAACCTCCGTTATCTGCTTCCAGGGGGTTGGGTAAATTTAGAAGGGGATATTTTAGGCAAATACGTGGAAAAGTTTCTTGGTGGTGGTAACCAGAATCTGAATAATTCCAAGGAAATCAGTGAGGATAAAATTACACCCTCATTCTTATTGGAACACGGATATTTGTAATGGGTAATTGGTAATTGGTAATGGGTAATGGGTAATTGGTAATTGGTAATTGGTAATGGGTAATGGGTAATTGTTAATAGGTAATTGTTAATAGGTAATTGTACTTTCCATTATCCATTACTGCGACCTTAAGACCTTGCTGAGATACCCACCAGAGGTGTAATATCCCTGTGGCTTTGGTAAAAATAGATGAATTTTCTTCACTAATGCTACTGATGTTGTACAGTAAAAGATAAAGGCGACTGTATCTACTATCTAAGAGACCATTTATAAAGCAAATATCAAGTCTATTGATGTAGTTAGAAACCGGTTTCTCTGGGTGAAGTATTGAATATTATCGTACTTAGTCTTGAACAAACCTGGTTTCTTAGGTGTTAAGGTTTACTTTATAAATAACCTCTAAACCGCTGCATCTACCATCTAAAACTATTTATCCAGCAATTTTATTTCCTTGTAAACCTAACCACTTTTATTTAGGTGGTGATTTAATCTGCTGCAACTGAAAAGAAAATAACTCGATAAAGGTATACCCTCACCCTGTCAAGAATAGACATTTCTACTTCCATTTTTGGGAGAGATTTCATCGGGAGAGGGATTGATTTCTATGTACTATCTCTTTTTGTACAGCAATCATATTTGATTGGTGAGATTTTTGGTGATTATTTTCACTTGGGAATAATCAACCATCGCTTTTCATAAATGATTTAGCAGTGCTATCTATCGCGGTTTTCATTCTTTGTAAAATACAGTCTTGTGGGATGGACTTCCTCTAGTCTGTCTTACATATTAGGAATCAACTTTGTATTCTAATCAACCGAAAACCGCTATATGTCCATCTACTTAAAACTTAAATAAGCATGAGTATGTTGGTTAAAAGTGCAATTCAAAATATTAACGAACTAAGTCTAGAATTAAATTCTACTCTACAGGATTTACATCTTTGGAATATAGCAATTGATGTAGAAAAATATGGAAATGAATTAGTCGCACTATTTGATAATAATCCTTTATTACCAGGAGTAATTGTGACTAAAAATCATGATTATATTACTATGATATCGCGGCATAAATTTTTTGAACATATGAGTCGTCCCTATAGTTTGGGATTATTTTCTCAGCGACCGATTGAATCTCTGTGTAAAATGTTGTCGGCAGAAGTCTTTGTACTTCCTGAAAATACAAATGTTACTATAGCAATTCATAAGGCTTTAGAACGCTCGCCAAAAGTTGTTTATGAGCCTATTTTAGTGGAATTTAAGTCAGGAGAATATGGGGTACTTGATTTTCACCATTTACTCCAAGCAAGTTCCCAAATTCATGTATTGACACTTTTAAAACTACAGCAATCAGAAGATAATTTCCGAAAAAAGAAAACAGAATCACAGCAAATTAAAAACGAATATGCACAATTTTTAGAAAAGGAAAAAATGGCTGACTTGGGAAAAACTTTGACTAGTATTGCCAGCGAAGTTAGTAATCCTATTAATTCAATTGCTGGTAATGTTATTCATGTCAATCGTTACATACAGCAATTAATTCAGATTATCAATTTGTATCAAATTTATTATCCTCAACCAGCTACAGAAATTCAAACTGAAATTGAAAAAATTGATTTATATTTTGTCACTAATAAGCTTCCTAAGTTACTGACTCATATCAAAAAAAGCGTCAAACAAATCAAGCCAATCTTTAATTATTTACTGAATTTATCTCTCATTGATGAATCCCAACAAAAAAGGATTAATATCCATGAATGTATAGACAATTCCTTAGGAATTTTGCAAAGTCGTCTCAATTTTAATCCTACTGGTGAAAAGATTTCTGTCATTAAAAAATACGAAAAACTACCAAGAATTGATTGCTATCCTGGTCTTTTAAACCTAGTATTTATGAAGATTCTCAGTAATGCAATTGATGCTTTGGAATCAAAAATTAAAAAAGGGGGTTTTGAAATCAAAAATGAACACAGAAAAATTCCCAAATCGATGTTTACAACCCCAACAATCCAAATTCATACACAAATTTTAGATAATCACTACTTGTTGATTCATATCAGAGATAATGGAATAGGAATAAAAGAGGAAATCAGACAGAAAATCTTCGATCCATTTTTTACCAACAAACCTTTAAGCAACGGAACAGGTACGGGATTATCGGTCTGCTATCAAATAGTGGTAGAAAAACATGGCGGTCAAATTGAATGTATCTCTACTCCAGGAAAGGATACCGAATTTATCATTAAAATTCCCATAGATAGTGGCGATCGCACAGCAGAACGGTAAATTCCTAACAAACACTCTTAACAGGGAACTCTTAACAGGGAACTCTTAACAGGGAACTCTTAATAGGGAATAGGGAATAGGGAATAGGGAATAGGGAACTCTTAACAGGGAACTGGGAACAGGAATTACTCCCTTCTCATTCTAAGATTACCGATAGAAATTTCTCCCCCTCTTCCCTCTCTTCCCCCTCTTCCCTCTCTTCCCCCTCTTCCCTCTCTTCCCTCTCTTCCCCCTCTTCCCCCTCTGAATGGGTCTTACTCAATTCGGTAATCTTCTAGGAGGACAGGAGTAATACTCCTATTCCTGTCCCCTTCTAGCTAATTCGATTTCTTCTCTGGTTTTTGAGAAAGTTGTGCCGTCTGTAAAGCCTCTAGCAACTGGCTAAGACCGTACTCTAAATGCACTCCCGGATCACTGGCTACCCATCCTTGGGGTGTGAGGTGACGGAGTTCAAAGTGCAGGTGGGGACCTGTAGAGTTCCCGGTGCTACCAACTCGTCCAATTACAGTTCCTTGTTCTACCACTTGACCGGGTTGCACAAATATTTGTGACATGTGACCATAGAGGGTTTGTTGGGCATTATTGTGGTTGAGGATGACCGTTAAACCGTAGCCACCCACCCAATCAGCAATCTCTACTTGACCCGTACTGGCTGCTAAAATTGGTGTTCCCATAGCTGCACCGATATCTGTACCAGAGTGGAAACGGCGATCGCCTGTAATGGGATGCTGACGCCAACCGAATACAGAGGTAATCGGTGAAGGTACGGAAACCGGAAACATTAATCCCTGGACACCGTAGGCTAATCTGGTTACCCCAGAAACAATGCGGGGCAATGTGGATGCCAGGGGAATATCATAAGCTATACTGCTGACCCTCGGTGCGGTGTTATTTGCCGTCATTGGGGGTGGCAAAGTTCCCCCACTGGGAGCGATGGGTACAGAACTAACTGTGGTTGTGGGTGTAAAGTTACCGGCACTGGGTATAAAGCGATTCGGATGAATTTTGTTTCTGCTAGCAGCAATGTTAGTAGTCCTTCTCGGACGCCATCTACTGTTACTGATATTGCTCACACTGCGAGAACTAGCCACAGTAGCCCGTCTTTGAATTCTGTTACTGCGCCTAGTAGTAGCACGGGGAACCGAGGTAACTTTAACAACTTTATTTGTATTTTGACTTTTTCGTAGCCAACTGGGTGCAGTAGCACGGGTGGGTTTGGGAGTTGAATTAGCGACACGCTGGTTTCTAGAGCCAGCAATGGGGGCTTTGACACAATTACGACTAGAAATACCTGTCCCTTTGCTCAATAAGGTTCTACAGGCACCAGAGCGTCCTGTGAGAATGACTTTGTTGGGTGCTTGGTATTTCTTTTGAGAGGGTTTGCTATAATTGGTGGGGTCGATATAGGCGCTATTGTAATCTTTAGGTTTCTTGCTGCTGCCACTGGCAGTAATGGGGGAATTACTTACTGTGGGCTGTGCCCATTGGGGAAGCTTTTTAGGTATAGTACGAGGGGCTGGTCTGGCAGTGTTAACCTTAACCTTGGGCTTCTTTTTTCTGAGAACTAAAGGAGCCTTAGGAGTTAATACCTCAGGTTTACTAATATTTGCCGCAGGTGGTTTGGAAATTGTGGCTCTAGTTTTAGGAGTTCTAACCGCAGGCTTTGGTGTATGAATTACTACTGGAGTTCTATTCTTTCTCACAGGGGCTTTAGGTTTAGAACCAGTTGCTGGTTTGCGTCGATAAAGCCTAACAGGTTTAGAAGAACGAGAAGAACGGGAAGATTGCCTTTTAAGTCTTTGTATCAGCTTTGCCCGACTTGGGGAAGATTTTTTCCGTGCTGATGTTGTTTGTGACCTAGAGGCACTGCGAGTAGGAATTACAATATCTTTTTTGACTGTTCTTCTCACTGCTGGTCGAGAATTTTGCACAGTGGGAACAATATTGTCTATAGATGATTCACTTTGGGCTAGCACCAAGCCATTGCCTAGGAGGCTAAAACTACTTAACCAACAGATGCTCTGTACGGGTAGGGACCGCTGCCATGGTTGGTGCAAACCTTTATCACCAGATTGATTATGCTGGGTCATTTTTTTCTGAATGTTTTGTGTAGTTTGCTTTTAGATGATTTTTTCAGTATTTGCCTTGTCCGAATATAAAGTTTTGGACAAATTAGCCCGGACATGAATCAGAGGATTGACGGTAGCCCAAACTGATTGTACCGGGTTGGAGGTAAATTTCTTGTTTTGTTGCTAATTTGTTTGTTGATGTTTCCATGCGAACATGAAGTTCTCCAGTGTGAGTTACACCCACTACAATACCGGGCAAATTATTTAACTGTATGCGATCGCCCATGTTTGCTAGTAGATCCACATAGCCAGACAATAATTTATTTACTCCTTCTTCAAAAAGGCAGTGAATACCGGATTCTATACCTAATAAAACTTGAGCGGCTAGCATTTCCACAGAAGATATTGGTTTTAGCTCTTTACCAGTTTGCCACATTTCTAAATTGATTCCAGTTGGTGGCACTGGGTTGTTCCAGTTAATGCCCACTCCAATTACGGCTTGGCTAATTTTTCCTTGCTGCACCTTGGTTTCTGTGAGAATGCCCCCTAACTTGCGCTGTTCTAAGATTAAATCATTAGGCCATTTAATTCCGACGCTAACACCACAATTTTGCAATTGTTTGGCAATTCCCCAAGCAGTGGCAAATGTTAGCTGATAACTATTATTGGCATCTAACTGGGCATCAACAGCTACGGAAAGATATAATCCCCCCGTTGGAGAAATCCACTGACGTCCCCATTGTCCGCGTCCTGCGGTTTGTTGAGTGGCAATTACTACACTACCAGTTTTTGCTCCTTGGTTGAGTAATTCCCACAGAATTTGATTAGTTGAGTTGACGGTTTGAAAAAGATGTAGGGAAAATGGTAAAAAATAAGACTTACGTCCCTTTTCTAGGGCTGCTTGTAATTGTTGTCGATTCAAGACCACGAGGTTAACCTAAATTAGTTTGTTCACTTTAGATTGAAAATAACCCCCCTATTGTGGGGAAGTTAACAACTACATCTGGGAGTGTGTTTATAAATAAAAGGTAAAAACCAAAGAAACCGGGTTTCTATGGGTGGGTAACCGATAATCAGAGTATATAAATCAAAAGAAACCCGGTTTCTCGACCCTCACGAGAGTTTTATATTTGTTTTATAAACACCCTCTAAATTTGAGGCGTTGTTGAATTGAAATATGAATTTACAGAATATACCTCACCACGCCACTTGCTACAACGCGCTTAACCATAGCCCAGCAGTGGCTCCCCTTCCCCTCTCCTTACCATAGACAGGTCGTGGCTTCCCGTAGGGTAGGAGAGGGGTGTCCGCACTCAGGGGGGTGAGGTTTTTATTGAAGATTCATACATTGATTCAGCAACGCCAAATTTGACATTGCCAGGGGTGATATTATCTGACCTATAACGGTGAAGTTATTGGTCAGTAGTCGATTCCTTATTGAGGTAAGCATTGATGAATCCAAATTTTTCTATTTTTTCTCGTTTAATTTTAAGATTGATTCTACTTTAGTTCTAAGATTACGTTGAAGCATATTATTATCCCAGGTATCACTAGCGCATACTGGAAATATTTCTATTCGCTTTTCAAGAACAGGGATTTTGTTTTCATAATATTCTCTCGAATAATCTTCACTATTCTGACAAAAAGAACGGCTACGGCTATATATTAAAAATTTACTCTGTATTCTCTTTCCTATAAATTCTAGAAAAGATAAAAACTTTTTTTCAGAATCTTCTACATCTGTCCGTTGATAGAAAGCTGAAGCATGAATAATTATTATATCTGGATTATGTTCAAGAACTTGTTGCTCTCCATGCCAACTCAGATTAGTTGATTCCCGTGGAAGTTGAATTGGGGGGTCAATATCATCCAAAATTTCCCTAATGTCATCTGCATTACTTCCGCCTTTTTTTCGTGTTTCCAGTTTATAGACAACATCGGGAAGATGAGAGTCCATAATTAGAACTTTAGGTGTAGATATCGGTTTTTGTTTTTGAAGTATTACTATGAGTGGTTCTAGGAGTTTATCAATAGGTTTTGGTTTTTCAAAAAATACAGAAAAAAACAAGACAGAATTTATGGCAATAAAAAATATTAAAACAAACCAAGCAAGAATCATAGCAGGTATTTTAATCGTATCCCCTACCAATTTAGGTAAAGCTTGGAAAATCACCAAAATTACCATAAATATAAATAGGATACCAATTACTATAAAAGCGGAAAAATAGTCTTGTTTAAAGAAAATTCCTATTAAAGCAGCAACAGCAGCAATGCCAGCAATTGCAAGGGCATACTTTACTTCGTCTACTTGTTGAATTGCTTCTCTAATAATTCTAATTAATATATTTGGAGAATTAGTATCTTCATCACCTTGAGGCTCAGTAGAATTACTCATTAGTTATTAATTTTTATCACAGAGTAGATGTAGATATTGTTCTTAGGAAATAAAGCGCTGAATCTAAAGTAAGCCTAAAGCATTGAAACAGCGATCGCTCAAAAGGCTATTGATTTGGTGAAGCTAATTATAGCAGTAGTTTTAAGCCATTTTGTACTAACTAAACGGATGCGTCTTTTACCACCACCGCTTAAATATTACCACTGGGAATTCACTGGGGATTCGAGTTAGCATAAATTGACAGAAGAGTTGATTGTTTTGAGGCTGGTTTGATGATGCACAATTGGTACTGGCGTAGTTGGCAGCAAAAGCCATATTTGGCTTGTAGTGTTTTGGAGGCTTTTCCCCATGGCTTTTTTACCCAACAGTTTTGGCCTTCTTATCCAGAAGATTTAACTCAGGTTCTGCATCCAGATGCTTCAGGATATCGTTTGCGGCAGGTGCATGGCAATACGGTGCTGACACCTTCGGAAATTGCCACTGTGTTAGCAGAAATTCAGGTAGAAAATCCAGATGATTCTCCCCTAGCTGCCGCTGATGGTTTAATTAGCGAAGAACCCCTACAAGCAGTGTGGGTAGCTAGTGCTGATTGTACCCCCGTATTAATTGCTGATGCCAAAACCGGACAAGTGGCAGCAGTACATGCAGGTTGGCGAGGTACAGCTGCTAAAATTGTGCCCCAAGCCATTGCCCGATTGCAAGCAAGTGGTAGTAAAATTCCAGATTTGCGCATCGCTATGGGACCTGCCATCGCTGGGGAAGTTTATCAAGTCAGCACTCACACAGCGGCAGAAGTAGGAGCGAGTATTGTGGCAGATACAGAGCAACAAAGAATTGTAGATGCCTTACACCAACTGCCAAAATCTCCTTTATTTCCAGACCCCAATCCTGGAAAAGTGAGACTAGATGTGCGACGGGTAAATGCCTTACAAATGGAAATGTTAGGAATTGCTCCCGAACAAATTGCGATCGCTCCTTATTGTACTTACCAAACTCCAGATAATTTCTTTTCTTATCGTCGGCAAAAGCTAAAAAAAGTCCAGTGGTCTGGTATTGTCAGTGTTTGAGGTAATAGCAATTTCCCAAAACAAGGTTATAAATAAACAACATAGAATTGGGGTAAAGGGGGAAGCTTATCTATTAACAAATAACAGGTTCACTCATTAAATTAATTTAGAGCGGGATTAGATTATCTACATAGTTTTCAGTGAGTTTATCCTAGACTTTTTTTAAACTCAACTATGCGGTATGTCTCTTGAAAACCAACACTTTGATAGAACTTTTGAGCGTTAAGATTGTCAATTTCTGCATCTGTTGCCATATCTCGACAATCTCGACTAAGAAACCATTGTGCTGCATAGTTGATTATTTGGCGACCATAACCCAAACCTCGATACTGAGATTTAAGATAAATTCCTTCTATATAGCCCACAGGATTTCCTAAACATCCATCTACGAGATTTCTGAGTGAAACCTCAAGAAAACCCATAACCTCATCACTGTCGGATAAAAATATAAAGCAAGCTTTATCATCAGACTTAAAAATCCATTCCATTTCCTGTTCGTGGAAGTCACTTTCTAACCCAGAGTAAAGGGTTTGTCGCATCTGCTTCCAAGCCGGAAAATATTTTTCTTCAACTCCAACAATTTTCATAATCAATATATCTAAATCAGGCTTTAATTAAATAACTATAATTATACCTATTATGACCTATTATGTTATTCTCAGAACTTACGATAGTGTCACAATTGGTAGGTGGTGCGTGATGTCGGAAGTCTTATTTCTAGGTTCACATTGTTTCCTAGCCTTACACACCCTACAATAAAAAATGTGCCAGTTGCGTAAGTCTTAATTCTCAAAAAGATTCTTTTTACAAACAGTATGAAATTACCTGAACTAGATTCCGCAACCATTGACCGCATAATTGAAATGGCATGGGAAGACCGTACCCCATTTGCAGCAATTGAAATTCAATTTGGATTACAAGAAAAACAAGTAATTGCTATCATGCGTCGCCATATGAAAGAGTCAAGTTTTCGCATGTGGCGTAAGCGCGTTAGCGGTCGCAATACTAAACATTTACACAAAAGAGATTTTTTAGCAGGTCGTTTTAAATCCACCAATCAAAAATAGGAGTTGGGTCCCAGAGGTTATTTAGAAACCGGGTTTCTTTGAGACTAAGTACGATGCGGATTCGATACTCCACCTATAGAAACCCGGTTTCTCCCTACGGTTTCTTTGAGACTAAGTACGATGCGGATTCGATACTCCACCTATAGAAACCCGGTTTTTCCCTACGGTTTCTTTGAGACTAAGTACGATGCGGATTCGATACTCCACCTATAGAAACCCGGTTTCTCCCTACACCCCGAAGATTACCCCTTCCCTAATAGGGAACAGAAAGGGAAAAATAAGGGTTTCAAAGTCTCTCTACCTGTAGAAAAGAGATTTCCCCACAGAGGTTTTTAGTCAGCTTTTAGACTTTCCAAACAACCTCTCTCTAAATCTCTCTCCTAGTAGGAAACAGACTTTGAAACCCCCATTCCAGCATTAAAAGTTTTTCCGCTTCCCTCTCCTTCTAGGAGAGGGTACTCTGCGAGAAGCCGCACTCAAAGAGAAGCCACTCCGTGTCTACCGCGTCTATAGCCAGAGGTAGGGAAGGGGGGCTGGGGGGTTAGGTTTCCAGGGTTTTGATGTTAATAACAATACTTTTCAAACAACCTCTTAGGGGGTAGGTAAGAAGTATTTTCTCTACCCTCATGTTTGTGATGCTACACCGATAGATTGTCAGTGGCGTTCAAATACCAGATTATCTTTGTTTTGTCAACCGTAGGTATTTATGAAGGGAGTTGGAGTGATAAAAATTGGTCTTTCTTGAAGTTAGGAAAAATTGACTTTTAGGTTAGTTGCTACGAAAGAAATAGACTTTCAGCTGTTTTGGACGGTAAATGGTTACAAGAGTCCCAAAACTAGTTTTTTCTACTATAGCATCAAACAACGTAATTGCGTGAGTAATTTTTCTCGAAAAATTCGACAAAAAATGATTAACTATTTGAATCCTAAAACTAAATTATTTTTAAGATAATTTTTACTTATATTTAGGTATGCGATCGCAATTTAAAATATCCTACCGGAAACGCAAAGCGATACAAAATTCAAAATTTAAGACTCCGGGGATAAATTCGGTTACCAGACATCTTGCACCTACGCGAAAAACCGGGTTTATTGCAAATATATCAGTCTCAAAACCCTGATTTTTCCTTTCCCTGTTCCCTGTTAAGAGTTCCCTGTTCCCTGTTCCCTGTTAAGAGTTCCCTATTCCCTGTTAAGAGTTCCCTGTTAAGAGTTCCCTGTTCCCTGTTAAGAGTGTTTCTTAGGAGTTACCCGGCATATAGTGGAGCGGGCGCGGAAACCGCACCCCTACGAATCAATCATGTGTCAAAGGGAAGGAAAAGGGTTTGAGCAAAAGAGGGAAAAAGGTTTTATGTTTGTGTTGAAGCTTGCACTTATTGAAGATTCATACATTGATTCAGCAACGCCCTTTTTTCAAATATGTAATTATTCCAGTCTGAGAAAAGGTAAATTTAAATGTTCACTTAGTTCCTGTGCTAACCATTCCATCTCGTCTAAAGTTAAAGAAACATGGCGAGTTAAGTCATGACCGAGGGTTCTAGTGACAATTACTAACCAAGGTTTTACACCATATTTAATGGAACCTGCCGTTGATAATTTGATATGAGAAATGTTATTTAATGCATGGGAAAAATGCCATTTAAATCCTAGTAATTCGTGAATATATACAACTTTTTTCTTATTTATACGAATACGAAGACATTGAAAAAAACCGGACAAGAAGGCAAATATAATCACAACGATTGCCAGAAATTGTAAAAATTGAGATATATCATTTCCTAAGCCATTGATAGTGAATATGTTCATTCCTATAGCAAAAGGTGTAGCCAGGGAAATCATTGATATTTGTTTGATTCCAAAACCTTGGGGAGGAATCAATATTTCTAATTCTTGGGAATTTTTAAATAATAAGATTTTACTGCCTATAGGTTGTTCATTTTTTTGGCTTTGTATAGAACTTTTTGTGATTCGGGGACGAGGCTTATTTACAGCTTTTATTGCTTCCGATACCGACTTAAATCTCTGACTTAAACTTGGTTCTGTCATCCATTCTAACCAGTCTGCAAACTTTGTACTTAAATTGCTGCTTTGGCGAAATTGAATTTGCAAATCTTGCTGCGGTAATTCTGTGGGATGCAATCCCGTTACCAGATAAATTAATGTCGCACCCAAGCTATAAAGGTCAGAAGCGGGAACACAACGTCCTCCAAATTGTTCTGGTGGCATATATCCATAAGTTCCCACCACAGTAATTGTGCTACCTTCTGTAGCTGCGAGGTTTTGTACAGAACCAAAATCTACTAAATATACCTGACCAGGACTATTACCAGAACGATTTGTTAATAAAATATTACTGGGTTTAATATCACGATGAATTACAGGTGGATTATGCTTATGTAAATAACTAAGAATATTCAGCAAATCTAGGGCTATTTCTTTGACTTCATCTTCACTAAAAGTTCTGCCGGTTTGTAAATGTGACTCCAAGGATTTTCCTTCAACATAGCTTTGCACCAAACCAAAGCCTTTCTCCTCATAATTATCAAATTCAAAGTAGTCTAAATAACGAGGAATAGCGGGATGTTCGAGGGTCTTTAAAGTTTCTGCTTCTCGTTCAAATAATTTTAAATCTTGCCAGTCAAAATCTTGCCCCAATAACAGGATTTTTACTACTACCTGCTGCTGAATTTGTAAATCTTGGGCTAAATATGTTCTTCTTCCGGTTTGTCTGCCTAATTCTTGTTGAATTTGATAACGTTTATTTAATATTATATTTTTCATATTGTCTGTATTTTATTTACTCTAATTTCTCAATCTAAAATCTATTTATTTTCCTCTTAATCTAATTTGTTGTTCGTACCATTGGGCATGAGATTTGCTAGCCACACCCATGCTGAGTCCAGTAATAATAGAAGGAGCAAATATTAATAAAATACGCATATGAAAATTGATATAATGTCCACCTATTTCAGAACTAATACTTGCAAAGCTAATTACAGCAGCAACTGTGGAAACTATGATGCTGACTACAGTAATTGTGCGGCGATGAAAAAGAGGATGTTTGAGAGGAAAGAAGAATATCCGAGAAATAATACCAACTAAAAATCCATTTCCCAAGGCTATAGGTAGCACCAGCAATGCAGCAATTAATCCTCCGACAATGGTACCTAATACAGGAATCACCACTGTACTGTAAAGAGCAGCAGCAATTATTGCTACACCTCCTCCAATACCAGTACTACGCCAGATGGCACTCCAGAACACATCTATGGTAGTTAGGGGCTTATCTTGGTAAATTGCAATGCGATCGCGGGTTTTATCTTTACCTGTAACCAATACTTCCAAAGCTACTTCAGCAGTAGAAAAACGCCGTTCTAAACTGGGTTCGGTCATTTTCTGCAACCAAGCAATAAATGCTGGACTCAAATCGACATACTCCTCAAATGCGATACCCATGTCTTTTTGGGGTAAATCTGCTGGATGGATACCCGTCGCTAAGGTAATCAGGGTTGCTCCCAAACTGTAAAGGTCAGAAGCAGGACTGGCATATCCACCAAACTGTTCTGGTGGCATGTAGCCATAAGTACCGACAACGGTGATGGTTTTACCACCTTTGCTGGCTAAGGTCTGCACGGAACCAAAATCTACAAGATAAGGACGGTGTTCTAACAAGATAATGTTGCTAGGTTTGATGTCCCGGTGAATTACTGGTGGTTGTCGTCCATGGAGATAAATCAAAATTCCTAAGAGAGATTGGGCAATTCTTTTAACTTCCTTCTCTGTGAATTTACGCCCTGTTTGCATATATTCTTCCAGAGATTTCCCTTCAAGGTAACTCTGAACCAGGGCATAACCTTTGTTTTTCCCCGAATCCAACTCAAAATAGTCTAAATAACGAGGAATGGCAGGATAATCAAGGGCTTTGACTGTTTCAGCCTCCCGTTCAAACAGTTTTAAGTCTTCCCAAGCAAAATCACTACTAAAGGTCAGCAACTTGATAATTACTAACTTCTGTGTATTGAGGTCACGGGCAATCACGGTTCTTCGTCCAGCTTTCTTGCCAATTTGTTGTTGAATTTCATACCGTCCTTGCAGAATTTCTGGGGGAAATTTGCTGTGGTTGTTATCTGGCATCCACCCACTCCTCGCTTTAACCTCTAATCCCAGTTATACTCCAGGTTTTTAGTGAAGGAAGAGGGTTTGAGCACAAGAGGGTTTGAGCGGTTTTATGTTTGTCAGAAGCTTGGAGTGCTCCCAAACTCCTTCCGTCGTTTACGACGGGGAACCTATACTCTCTCGTTACAAGGTTCTACCTTGTAACGCGTTTTAGGGTGTCTGTGCTAGCGATTAATTCTGGAGGCAAAGCCTCCAACGGATGCGTTTCTAGGCTCAGCCTGGAAACTAGTTAATAGCGCTATAGTTGTTGTTTTACCCCCCAAAAAATTCTCTTGGATATAGTTAAGGCTTTATCCTGGCAAAAACTATAGCGCTATAGTTGTGGTTTTACCCTCCAAACTGTTCTCTCGTTTCTCTCGTTACAAGGTAGAACCTTGTAACGCGTTTTAGGGTGTCTGTGCTAGCGATTAATTCTGGAGGCTCTGCCTCCAACGGATGCGTTTCCAGGCTGAGCCTGGAAACTAGTTAATAGCGCTATAGTTGTGGTTTCACCCCCCAAAAAATTCTCTTGGATATAGTTAAGGCTTTATCCTGGCAAAAACTCGCTTCGCTATAGTTGTGATTTCACCCACCAAAAATTCTCTTGGCTATAGTTAAGGCTTTATCCTGGCAAAAACTCGCTTCGCTATAGTTGTGGTTTCACCCACCAAACTGTTCTCTCGTTACAAGGTTCTACCTTGTAACGCGTTTTAGGTGTCTGTGCTAGCGATTAAGTCTGGAGGCAAAGCCTCCAACGAATGCGTTTCTAGGCTGAGCCTGGAAACTAGTTAATAGCGCTATAGTTACGGCTTCACCCTCCCAAAAACTCGCTTCGCTATACAGGGTGGGAGAAAGAATCCTTAATTTTGTTGACACAGTAAAAAACAAATGCTAAAACAGTTATATCTCATAGTCATAATGACTACGGATAAGCCCTAAAAGTGATTATTAATCACAAGAGTTTTGTGAGAATACCGCTCTGCCAGATAATTATCGAGAGGAGATAATATGGATCTTTCAAATTCCAACACCGCCAACAATTTAGAAGCTGCTTTTGGCGGAGAATCCATGGCGAATCGCAAGTATCTGTTTTTTGCAGAAGTGGCTCGTCAGTTGGGGATGGGTGAACTGTCGAAGCTATTTAAGGAAACAGCCAATCAGGAGACAGAACATGCTTTTGCTCACTTCCGATTAATGCATCCAGAGTTGGTAGTAGACGATGCAGCATCGTTAACAGAAGAACAAAAGAAAGCGATCGCATCTCGCTGTTTAGAGTTAGCCATTGAAGGGGAAACCTACGAATACACTACCATGTACCCGGAGTTTGCCGAACAAGCCCGTACAGATAGAGATGGTGGTGCCCTCAAGGAGTTTGAAGAACAGCAGAAGGAGTCTCAGGAACATGCGCAGATGTTCCGTAAAGCTGCTCATAATTTTGGTCTTTTAACTCACATTGAAAATCACCATGCCCGTCAATATACTGAAGCTCTCAATGGTCTAAATGGTGAATCAGCCCCAGATAAAAAGGCTAGTGGCGACCCTGCGACCCAGAAATGGATTTGTCGTCAATGTTCGATGATATACGACCCTGTTACAGGAGATCCTGATTCTGGAATTGCACCAGGAACACCTTTTGAAGCCATTCCCGATGATTGGCATTGTCCTATTTGTGGTGCAAGTAAGAAGACTTTCGTACCTTACGAAGAAGTTCTTGCAGCTTAGTGCTCAACAACAAACACTCCTCTCCCATTGGGAGAGGGTAAGGGGTGAAATTATTACCGATTACCGATTACCAATTACCAATTACCGATTAGCAATTATTTCAATATTTCTGCCCACTGTTCTGCTGTTAGGGAACGCACCATATTGAACTCAAAGGGAGATTCACTAATTGCTTTAGCGTAGGATGTTCGGACATAGGGGCGGTAGTTTGCTTTATCATTAATGTATACCTGTAAAAATGCCAGCATTATCGCTCTAGCATTGCTCTGTAATAGTTCTATCTCTTTTTCAATTTGTTGGGAACTTGTAGCGGGGGACAAAACCCGCTTAATCAAAGCAGTTAACTCAGCGTTGTGAGAAACCCCTTCTGCTAACACTAGATATTTTTCTGGAGTGGTAAGCCAGCTAAATGTACGTGCTTGTTCTGTGACTACGGGAGTTGCTGGATCGTACCCTGCGCTACCCATAACAACAGGGATTTGAATTTGGCTGATTCCCTTTCGTCCTAAAATACTGCTACTGACGGGGTTGAGTGCGATTACAAGCTGAATACGGGAATCTTGTAAACCTTGAGAGAGAATTTGTCTTTCTGGGGAAGATTTCTCCCAAGATAAAGCACGACATTGGAGTAACAGGGAAATGTTAGGAACATCCTGTTTACATTCTCGGCTAAGTTGCTCAAAATCCGCAGTCGCACCAGCTAACACCAAGGCTGTATAACCACCAAAGGAATGTCCAATAATTCCGACTTGCTTTAAGTTTAATTTACCCTGAAAATTTGTTCGATTGCGACGTTCCAAGTCATCCAATAAGTAGGTAACATCTAGGGGACGATCTATAAATTCATTCAATCGGAAAAGTTCCCTAGCTCTTCCTGCCAAAAGTGCCTCTCGCTGTTCAAGATTACTACCAATATGTTCTGGGACGGCAACCATAAATCCATGGGAAGCTAAGAATTGAGCTAATTCAGCAAAGTAAGTGCGACTAGAACTTAAACCGTGGGAAATCACCACCACAGGTATTTTATCTGTGGAACCATTATCAATTACAGGTACATATAAATCAACAGGATATGTGCGATTGCGGTTTTGATGCCAAATTTTGATATTTTGGGTAGAAAACTCAAATTTACCTTTAACTCGCAAATTGGGCATTTTATCGTAGTCTACCTGGGGTTCAGTAGCAGCTTCAGCCTCAGAGATTTTGCCCAGTTGTGCGATCGCACTATTGGTATCCTTAAATATCTGGGAAATATCCTTTACTGTTTTGCTTACCTCAGAGGTGTTAATGCGAATTCCTTGGGTAGGGAACTTGCGCATCACCCCAATAATGTTAAAATCGCCAGATTCTGCGGCTTGTATTAAAGCTGCACGCAAGGCAAATTTACCATTTACACCTGCTTCAGTTTGAATTAATTCTCCAATATTCGACAGGATAGTTTCTCCCATTGGATCGTAAAAAGCCTGGGAAATTGGTAGTGCTTCTATATCGTAAGATGTTTGGAGAATTGAGCGTAGTTCTTTTTTGGTTGTAAAATTCAGCCTTTTAAGAACTATTTTTAAATCTGGTTCTACTTTGCCTGTTTCTGCATAAGTTTCTAAGGAAGATAAGGAAATAGAGAAATCCAACGGACCGAAAGCAAAATAAATTTTTTCTGCTGCATGTACAGGAATAGCGGTTAACGTTGCGGGTAGGATTCCCAAAAACAGGGAACTTAACCATTGGTAGCACAAGACTTTCTGGGAGATTTTTATCAGCATGGAAATCCTTATTTTCTTTTGGAAAAAGGTAAATAGCTATTCTTCGTAAATCATAATTAATTTGACTTCCATCCGTATTAATTGTGCCCAAACAGCTCTACTGTTTGGGTTCTATTGCGTAAATCCATAATTTTGCTCACTTTAAGGCTATATTTGTATCAAAATCGAGGCTAGTAATGAGGTAGGTATAATTAAATGTAAGATAGTACCTCACCCCCATCCTCTCTCCTTACCTACAGGTGCTGCGGAACCTCTGGTTAAAGTAGAAGAGCATAATTAAGGGAATCCCAAGAAATAAATTATCCCATATTGTGGGGTAGGCATCCCTGCCTGCCTCTTTGATACAGGTAAGAATTTTGATACAGGTAAGAATGCCTACCCCTTTGGATTGAACGAAAAAATAGACCTAGGTGTGGAAATTAAATATGCGGAGTGCCAAAACCCTTGTTCCAGACGTAGCATTGCTACGTCTGGAACATTCTTTTCCAAAGAGGTCTAATGTGTGGGAGAGCCAAAATACTGATTACTGATTACTGATTACTGATTACTTATTACTGATTACTGATTACTTATTACATTGTTTCGCAAAATATCAGCTCTTAGCTTTAATATCAGTGTGGTTACTGCTGTAAATAATATGCCTAGCAATAGGTCTTTCCAACTGAGATTTTTGCCATTCTCACTAATCAAAATAGCTTCTAAAATCAAAGAGGGTAATAATATGCCACTCCAGAATAATATCTTCTGAGTAATTTGTTTTCTCTTTGCCATAATGGTCAGTAATGTTAAACAAATACCAAGAGGCATAAAGGAGAGTGCATAGTAAAAAATTTTCTGCTGTATTGGTATTAATTCCCAAAGATTTAAACAGTAAGCACGATGTACATTATCTATATAGACTTGGAGAGTTCCTTGGGAATAAGTAATAATAATATGATGGGGTTTGGTATCGACAAAAATCCCGGGAATCTTTAATTTTAATTCTGAACCATTTTCTCCTGTCAGTGGAGTTCTTAATCGCAAATCTAATGCTGTTCCCTCTTGTCCCAATGTGAAATTACGCCGCAGAGAATCTTTGGAAATAGAAATAATCCGAGCGGGACCATTTTGGTCAGTATTAGCAGTAGCTACCGTAGTACTAATGGTAAATTCTGAGGTTTTACTAATTCTTTGGTTAATAAATGTGGCAGGTTCTGATGTTTTTAGCCACTGATAATTATTTAAGTAAACACCTTTGTTATTGTGAGAATTTATGGCTTTTTCTTGCCATAATAGTTTTGGTAATTTACTGTCTTTCTCTTGATAGTTATATTTATCATTAAAATCGTATACTCCTAAGAGAGAATCTCCAAGATTTTTGAAGTAGCTTGTGTCAGCCAATATTCGTGAAACCTGGTTATTGGTAATGGCTTGGTCAGCAATATATAATTGATAAATATATCCTTGCCAAGGACGATTACCTGTGAGTTCATTCCCTAACAATAATGGATAGTTTGGATTCCAATGACTAAGGTTAGTTGTGCTTTGCCAGCCAAATAAAATAATAAAGGTAAGCAGTATATATCCAATAAAAAATATCATCATTCTTTTAATGGATTGGCTAGCTCTACTATTTTCTAACTTTGTCAATGTGTAAGAAAAATTCTCAGAATTATACAGGTTGAAGCTTAACCAACCAACAAAACCACCAATAGTATTATTTAATATATCCGCAGGAGTAGGTATTCTAGAAGGTAGGAAAACTTGTAAAATTTCCACAGTTATTGATAATCCTGCACTTACTACTATAATTATGATGATTTTGGTAATTACTTTGATTTTGACTTTCTGCAAAAGGCTAGTCAAACCAAAACCTAAGGGTATAAACAATAGAATATTATTGACTTGGTCTTGAAAAAAACTAGTATTGCCAAAACTAGCAATCAATTCTGCTAGTGATAAGCTGTCAATAAATACAAAATTAAAGGGATATAGTGTAGCTAAGAGTATTACTGAAATACTAACAAGTACAAGTAATGTATTAATGAAAAAATGATTTTTGTTTGAAGGTTTTTTGAGATGATGAATTTGGCGTTTATTCATAGAAAATCAGATGATATAGGAATCCGGTTTGATTTGTAAAATTACTCGTGATGGTAGGGAACGGGGAACTCTTAACAGGAAACAGAAAGTGTACTGAGATTTTTAAGCGCAAGCGCAGGCTACGCCAACAAAAATCAAATAGTAATCCTATATATGAGAATTAGATTTGATTTGTACTACTCTTAGAAATAATAAATAGCGAATAACGAATATAGAATGAGTAATAAATAATATAAAAAAGAGAGATAAAATTGTATTGTAATTATTTTGGAAGGACAAAATTAGGATATGTAAAAAATAAATACGAGTCCTATAGTTAGTTTTTGTAATGTAATTAAAACTGGTTGCCAAGGGATAAATAAATCATCAATTTTATCTTGCCAGATAGGACAATCACATACTGTGTCCATTAATGCTATTTATGATATTTTGATTTGCATCATAAACCAGTTTGATTAGCAATATAGCGTACAATACAAAGAAAATTGCTAAAATTATGACAGGCAAGGATGCCCGTCCCACAAAGCATGTAACGGGTAGGGAGTCACCGAAACCCGGTGTTAGCCCCTGCTGAACTTTTTAACCTAGATGCAAGATGTGTGAAAGCGCTGCCTCAGTTTTGAACCTTAGTGCTAATATCTTTAAAATCCACTCAATTTTATATCTGAATAAGATTTTGCTGTAAAATTTAATACTTGTAGTTGTCTGAATGCCGTTGACAGTGCCATAAAAAAGATGAGGGATTAAATATTTTTGCACTCCCAGCTTCCAAAATGGAAATACCACGCTCATGACAGAACTGAAATTGCGCCTACAACAAGGGGATACCTTAAAAACGGTGACGGTGCATAAAGATGTTTTTACCATTGGTCGCTTGCCTGCATGTGACTTACAATTACCTTCTGGGGGTGTGTCCCGCTACCATGCTCGTTTGGCAAAAACAGCAGACGGTATATGGACTATTGAGGATTTGGGCAGCAAAAACGGTACACAAGTCAATGATCGCCTAGTTACTTTTCCTCAAGAGTTGCATCATGGTGACATTGTTTGGCTGGGAGATGTAGACATGGTGGTTATATTGCCTCATCAAGAGAAAGAACCCCTTCCAGAACAGCAGGAAAATTCTGGGCAAAGAACTATTCTTAGTAATGTCCAACAATTGCAACAGCAATGGATAGAAGCTGATAGCCAAGATGGGGATTTGAGCAATAAGGATAAAAGTATTGCCCGTCTGAAAGATTTGGTGGATATTGCCAAGAATCTTTGTGCGGCTGAATCTATAGAGGAAATTTTCTCTCAGGTGCAGCAAGTTATATTTCGTTACCTTAATAGTATTGACCGTTTAGCGTTATTAATTGATGTTAATAATTGTGGCATCCTGGAATTAATGAATGCTGCTGCCAGAAACACCTCCGAACAGCAATATCTGGCAGCTGATAGTAGTTGGATTAGCCGCAGTATCTGTCAAAAGGTATTTGACGAAAAAGTTGCCATTCAAACCGCTGATGCTTTGCATGACGAACGCTTTGCTGGGGAACATAGCATTTTACTCAAAGGCATTCGTAGCGCGATGGCAGTGCCTTTATGGGATGAGAATAAGGTAGTTGGGGTTCTCTATGCTGATGCCCTACTTTCTTCTTACCACTGGGCAAAGGAGGGTCAAGAAGAATTAAGTTTTTTTTCAGCATTGGCAAACATTGTGGCTTCCAGCGTTCAACGTTGGTTGTTGGCAGAAAAACTGAAAACTGAAGAAGTAATTCGTCAGCGGTTAGAACGCTATCATTCCCCTGCAGTAGTACAGCAGTTAATAGCTGTGGGAGGATTGCCAGATGGTCGTTTGCTTCCCCAAGAACGGGAAATTAGTATTTTGTTTGCCGATATTGTTGGTTTTACGGAAATTTCTGAACGATTTAGTGCTGGTGAAATTGCTCAATTACTAAATAATTTATTTGAGGAAATGTTACAAGAGGTGTTTGCCTATGGCGGCACTTTGGATAAATATATTGGCGATTGTATTATGGCATTTTTTGGCGCTCCCGAACCCCAAAGCGATCACGCTGATCGTGCTGTTGCCTCTGCTAAGGGAATGCTATCCCGTCTAAAAACACTCAACGCTAATAATTTTTGGCAAGAACCCCTGCAATTGCGCATTGCCATTAACAGTGGTAAAGCTGTGGTTGGGGATGTTGGCAGTTCCCAAAGAGTAGATTATACAGCATTAGGAGCTACCATTAATTTAGCCGCTCGCATGGAAGGAATTTGTCCCCCTGGTGAATGTGTGATTGGTGAAGCCACTTATCAAATCCTTTCAAAACATGATGAATTCAAAAAAATGGGAAAATATAGTTTTAAAGGTATTAATAGATTAGTTTGCACCTATCATACCAATTTTCAAAATTAGGTAATTGGTAATTGGTAATGGGTAAAATACAGGGTGTCTGTAGGGGCACGGCGTCAGCAAAGTTACTCTATATACCGAGAATTTTCAGATGCCGTGCCCTATAGGGCGTCAGCAAAGTTACTCTATATACCGAGAATTTTCAGATGCCGTGCCCTATAGG
>JAAUYH010145038.1_pt1 | contig 30365 bp, 24 predicted proteins | sample 7278061 | NCBI WGS metagenome assembly JAAUYH01 (sample SAMN14350203, study PRJNA611818) | marine sediment metagenome | isolation source: surface marine sediment (0.6m) | place: French Polynesia: Moorea | collected 2018-08
TAAATAACGGTTTTGAGTCGCCTGCTGAACCAATCCTTTTGTTATGGGATGCGCTTCCATGGCGTCGGTCTCGCCGCCAGACACTCAAACATGGGTGGGTTGTATGGCACAATGAGGGACAGCCGTTAGATCACCTTTAAGCCTAGGAAATTCGTGAGTTCTACCCCTGAATCAAGTCTTAACCAAGCATTAGTTCCCCATCGCATTGTGTTTCCTTTCACAGCGGTCATCGGCCAGGAAGATATGAAATTGGCCCTGCTGCTGAATGTGATTGACCCTAAAGTAGGCGGGGTGATGATCATGGGCGATCGCGGGACAGGTAAGTCAACCACCATCAGAGCCCTGGCGGATCTGTTGCCAGCGATCTCAGTGGTGAATAACGACCCATTTAATCGCCCTCCCGATGACCCAGATGTTTTGAATGAACTAGCGCCTGAAAACATTCAGGTAACTCACAAGAAAACACCGATGGTAGACCTGCCGTTAGGGGCGACGGAGGATCGAGTTTGCGGCACAATCGACATCGAAAAGGCCCTGTCAGAAGGGGTAAAAGCCTTTGAACCCGGCTTGCTGGCCAAGGCCAACCGCGGCATTCTGTATGTCGATGAGGTCAATTTGCTGGACGATCATCTAGTAGATGTCCTATTGGACTCCGCTGCTTCGGGTTGGAACACAGTTGAACGGGAAGGAATCTCCATTCGGCATCCGGCTCAATTTGTCCTGGTCGGCTCAGGCAACCCTGAAGAGGGAGAACTCCGGCCCCAACTGTTGGACCGATTTGGCATGCATGCCGAAATCCATACGGTTAAGGAGCCTGCTCTGCGGGTCCAAATTGTGGAGCAACGCGCTGCCTTTGACCAAGATCCTCAAGCCTTTATCGAACAATATCAGTCAAAGCAACTGGAACTGCAGCAGCAATTAATCGAAGCCCAAGGGCGCCTAAAATCCGTCACCATTGAGCACGAGTATCGAATAAAGATTTCTCAGGTTTGTTCTGAATTAGATGTTGACGGGTTGCGGGGAGATATCGTCACCAATCGCGCAGCCAAAGCTCTAGCCGCTTACGAAGGACGCACTGCAGTCGAAGTGAATGATATTCGAAGAGTGATTGGCCTTTGCCTGCGTCATCGTCTGCGGAAAGATCCTTTGGAATCTATCGATTCTGGCTATAAGGTGGATAAATTTTTCCGGCAGGTTTTTGGCCTTGTGGAGGCTGAAGACAGGGCTCAAGTCAATGGCCTAAAGACCTCTAGCGTCCGCTAACTTGAGCTGCCCGTTAACTAATCAACAACTTTTCAGATGGCCAAACGAATCCTGGGATTAGATCCGGGACTGGCAATCTTAGGATTCGGCCTGATTGAGTGCGATTCAGTCGGACCTAGGGAGCCTGGAACAACGATCTCGGTTTTGGATTTTGGGATTATCCAAACCCCCGCCCACACTGAAACCGGCGATCGACTCTGCATGATCTATGAAGATCTCCATCATTTACTGAAGCAATACCCGCCAGATTTAGTGGCGATTGAAAAACTATTTTTTTACCGAATGGGTAATACCATTCTGGTAGCCCAGGCGCGGGGCGTGGTTATGCTGGCGCTCGCCCAACACAAAGCCCCCTTTGTAGAATTCACCCCCGCCCAAATTAAGCAGGCGCTGACAGGGTACGGCAATGCCGATAAATATGCGGTTCAGGAAGCGGTGACCCGGGAGCTCAACCTGGAAAAAATCCCTAAACCTGATGACGCCGCTGACGCCCTCGCAGTGGCGCTAACCGCATGGTTCCAGCAATAGGCGCTTCGACCCTAAAATTGACTGGCGAATCAGCGGTCCTTCCGCTTTACGGCCTATCGCTCAACGTCCCCTGCAAGCCGGATGCAGACCGCCTTGAGCGCAAATGTAAGTGAGTTGGTCGTCATCTAGATTTATCGCCTGACTAAAGTCAACCCCTTCAAACTGATGAGTCTCCTCACTATCCAGGATGGCTTGGATAAATTGATCTCGACTCATCACAAATCCCGATGGGTAAAAGATCGCATCCTGAAAATCTGTTTCAGCTAAATTTGCGCCCTGAAGGTTAACTGCCGTCAGGTTTGAACCGCGTAGTCGGGCCGCCTGCAAATTGGCGTCGCTTAGATCGACATATTTCAGGCGAGCCCCTGTCAAATTGGCCGATTGCAAATTGGCCCCGGACAGGTCAGCATCCGTCAAATCCGCATTTTGCCAATTGGATTGCGACAAATTAGCATTCTGGAAAACAGCGCCTACCGCACTCACTCTTCCCAATCGGGCGCCTTGCAGCAAGGCATGGGAAACATCCGCATCCGTCAAATCGCCGCCGGTGAGACTGGCGTCATTCAAAATAGCCTGCTTTAAATTGGCTCCAATTAACCGGGCGCCGCTGAGATTCGCCCCGGTTAAATTCGCTTGCATCAGATTAGCCCGATGGAAAGTGGCGCGTAGCAAGCTACTCCTCTGCATGACAGCCAGATTCAAGTCGGCATCCGTAAAATCCGTTTCCTTCAGATCCGCCCCACTCAGGTCAGCGATCCAGTCATCATATGTCCCTGGCCGGGCGTCTTCCCCCGCGCCAAAAAAGCGCCCTTTGCGAAAGCTCGCCCCCGATAGTCGAGCGCCCCGAAATTGAATCCCGACCAAATGGGTTTGATCCAACACCAGGCGATATTGACTCACCCCTGTTTTAACTTGACCCAAATCAGTCCGGCGCAGATCAACCGAGTGGAGCTGATCACTATAGAGGGTTAAGATTTTAGCGATCGCTCGCTTCACCATATATTGCCTCAGGGCGATGGTCCTGTATTGTGAACCCTGCCCTGAGGTCCCGGCTGGTTGAAGGGCGGCTTGATCATTGAGTAAGGTTTGATTCAAACGTTTGAGGGCGGGGAGCGCTTCTGGCCCAATGGTGACTAGCGCCTGTTGCACCGCTTCCATCACCTCTTGATGACTGGTTTGGGCCAGAATATCAGCGACCAAAGCGATAGCGCGCGGATCTTCACTACTGGCTAGGGCCAAGATAGCAGTGCGGTGCTCAATCGCCTGGGGGCTGGCCGTTGACGCCAGCATTTCCACTAACGCCAGAAAAACTCGATCATTTCTGACTCCCCATTCTTGCTCATGGATTCTTTGTTGGCGATGCGTCAACACCCAACCGAGCACGCCTGCCAAACCCAAAAGACCAACCAAGGCGACGCCCCCCAGCATCAAACCGAATCGGCGACTTCGCCGGGAATTGAAATGCCCAGGCGGGGTCATTGCTCGCGGGGCCAAAACAATTGATGTCAGCCCACCCGATTCCTCCGTCCAGATCAGCGAGTATTCGGCATCGCCCCCTCCCCCATTATCTAAAGGGCGGTCTAAGGAGCGAATCCCATGCCCCCCCTCTGGATATCCAGGCGAAGAATATCTCCCCGTCGGGCTCCAATGCCGCTCCGGGCCTATTCTTGACCGAGCGTCTACCACCCGAGTATCCGCCAAGAAATCGTGGAACGCTCGCTGTCTACGTTGGAGCTGAGAAGAAAGACCTTCCATTAAAAGGGCCAGCAAAGATAGGATAGACAAAATCCCTAACCTCGGAAAAGCGCCGCTCCAACACCACAGTAGGTAGGCGATCCCGACCGGGGCTCCCCAACGCCCGAGCAATTCCCGCCGAATAACTCTCTGGAGTCCAGGCGGCGTCCCCTCTGGAGTCGTCACACGTAATCCCAGCCAACGCTTCGGCCAATTTTGTCCCGTTTTCGCTAATCCATAAAGGTGCACGCCCGTTAAGCAGATTGGCGCCGCCAAAGCAACTGACCATAACAGATTGGTCAGGGGAGCAACCGTCTTAACCAGCGTTTGCTTAGGCAGGAAGAAAGTACGGGCGATCGCATCTTGGGTCTGAAGCAGTACCGGATTGAGGGGAACCGGCTCCGCCGCTGATCGACCATCGACCATCACCCCCAGGTGAAAAGGCCCAAGCGCGCTGACCGCCAAAAACGCGACCTCCCCCCCCCAAGCAAGCAATCGTTTGACCCGAAGCGGAATCTTGCTAAAACGAGCGCCGTAGGACACCTCTAAAACTGGCTCAACGGTTGTTGTTTGGGCTCGTTTTATTTTTGGTTGAACCATTGTCGATTCCCCTTCTCCCTCGTCAGTAAACCGCCTCAAACCGTATGCAATGACTCAGACAGCCCGTTGCAGAACAAACTAGACTGAACTCAATCATCAACACGTTCAGACCGCCTAATAATAGCCACTTCCAGGAAAAATGGCCCCGTCTTCAGGGGGAAGTTATTTGACTGAGAAAACTGTTTTTACAAAGTCGACCCCACAGGGATTGACGCCGCTTGATTGAACCCGATTTAAGACCCATCAAGCATCGAATAAACCGACCTCTCCACCTCTGTAAGAACTGTCACAAAGATTAGGATACGTATTCGGATCTTAGCGCTAGTGTTGAACTATGAAAGTTGTCGATCACCTACTCAGGCTAAGGAGCGCAATGACCATGAAACTGCATAATCAGAAGCGAAACAGTAAGCAATGGTTCGTTATTCCCGCCGCCCTAGCGACAGTGGTCACATTAGCAGGGCATGTCTCAGCCCAAACGATTCAAACCCCCCTCCAATCCAGAATTGAGGTGAGCGGCATGTCGGGCGGATCCCAATCCTCTAGCTGTGGATTTATTGCAAATACCCCCAGTCAAGTCTTGCAGGTGACTGAAGCCTTCGCCCCGCTAGACATTCGGGTAACTAGCTCAGGGGATTTTACACTATTCATCAGCGGTCCCAATGGATTTAACGAGTGCGTTATGGCCAACAACTATGATCAAGGCGTAATCAACGCCCCCGGTTTGTTGAATCAAGGCAACTACTCTATTTTCGTGGGCGATCGCAACGGCCAAAGCAACCCCTACAACCTATCGATTGAGCAAAAGTAAGCTTTGTCCCCCTGAACTGAGCTTTACTCAGACGTTAGAGCTGCAAATAATTCATCGCCCCATTAATCCTCAATTTGCTGAGCCTCCACGTCTACCGCCTCCACATCTATCGACCCTTCGGCCGCAACTCGTTGGAATTGTCCTTGGGCCGCTTTAACCACTGTTCCACAGCTTGGGCAAACACTTTCAGTTCCTTTCAGTCCAGTTAGGGTAAAATTACAGGCTGGGCAGGGTCCCTCCACAATCGTTCGTTGAAGCCACCAACGAAACACTCCAAACAAGACAATAGGCGCAATCAAAATTAGGCCGACTAATACAAAGAAAGACTTCACCAGCCACCCTAACCCGATAGCCCCTAAAAGCCAAGCACCGGCAATGACAGTCAACCAACAACCTACACCAGAAAAGTTAAATTGCAATTGATTAGGGCTATTCTGGTTCACGGTTAACTCCTCGCGTACAACAACGGCGTTGAATAGAATTCTCTCGCCAACACCGAATCCTTATCTAAAGACTCGTAAAGACTTGATACCTCGCATCCTTGTCCTTTCTATCAGGATAGGCTATTGAATCGCCTCTCCATAGTACGGAATAGCGTACAAGGCTTAGTATTTGGCCGGAAACATGTATGGCTGGAAACTGGGAAGCCTTCCCAATTAAACATCAGTAAAATCTAGCTGGAAAATCTAGCTGGGCGTCAATTTTGCACCCATTCCTCAGCACTGCGCTGCAGCACTTCCACAACCCCCGTTTGTCCGTCTAAACGCACCCGTTGGCCATCCCGGAGTTGCTGAGTGGCGTTCGGGACATTCATCACTGCCGGAATGCCGTATTCTCGAGCGATAATGGCGCCATGGGAAAGACGCCCCCCCACTTCCGCCACCAAACCGCCCGAACGCGCTAGGAGAGGCGCCCAGCCAGAATCCGTAAAAGGGACGACAAGGATCATACGATCATTGATTTCTGGTAGATTTTGCAGCGTATGCAAGACTCTCACCTCGCCTTCCGCCTGACCGGAGCTCGCCCCAATCCCAGTAAATACCTGAGCCGGGATCGCAGCAGACGAGGTCAACCGGGAAGTCGTTATGCGAGGCGGTTCATTCCCGTACACTAAATTAGGCGTCGGCGTCAGTTTATGGTCTTGCTTGAGGCGAGATCGACGCTCTGCGATCGCTGAAGTCAATCTCCCTTGCAAATCCGAATTGGGATGGAGAATTAACTGGCGAATCTGGTCAAATTCCAGGAAAAATAGTTCTCCAGATTCCTGGAGCACCCCTTGGGAAAGCCAGATTTTCTCTAGCGCCACAAAGCTCCACCGCAGTTCCGCCAGCAATAGGCTATAAACCTGCGTCACTTGCCCCTTGAGATCAAGCCGTCGCTGAACCCGTTGAGTTTTCCGATCTTGGGCGATAGACGCTCCGGAGTCCATTTCCCGCGGTTTATTCGCCAGCGGATTGATCAGGTACTGAGTAAACAATTGACGAACTGGCCCTGGGTTTTCTTTCCAGGTGGGTACAGCAATATCCGTCCCGACTTCACTGAGGTAGCCATACTGCTCTAAATAGCCGTCAATCCGCTTGAGAATCGTCTGCCCATCTGGGCTCTCCGATAATAAGGCAAATAGAGTAGAACACGAATCCGGTAAAGAGTCCAGAGACGTCAGCAAATGACGAGAGGTGCGCGCAATTTCTTGAAGATCCCTCAGTGCAATCACCTCTGGATTTTGACTATTGTCCAAAACATTGTCGTTGACCTTGAATAAGGCCTGCCGCACCGCCAAACTCAGGGGGGCGAGGATGCTGTAATACGTTGCTGATTGCAACAACTCCAGGATCCGGTCTATCCGATCTAGCAACGCTTCTGGAGAGAGACCCGGAGCTGGTTGCGCCGCGAGGTCCTCTATAGTGGGCGCAAAGCGTTCCTTGGCGTCCCGACGAAAATCTTTTTCCAGCCGGAGTTCTCGCCGAACCAATCGGATCAGCCCTGGAATATTCCGTAAGGTTGACAGCAAAGGGGGTTTTCTGAACTTGGCTCCCCGAGTCAGAAATTCTAGACTTTCGGTCGGCAGCCCCATCCTGAGAAAAATATCCCCCAGCAGAGACGCATTAAAGTAAGCGCGAGAGTGATGTAATCGAGCCGTTTCGCCAAAATCGAGGCCTTGGGCGCGCTTTCCCAAGACCAGGGTGAAAATTTCGCCCCAAACGCCGCAAGTCAGGGGACGATTGATGGACCAGGTCAACGGATGAATCACTCCCGGGATAACTTCGGCGGCGATTTTACGGGTCCAAATCGGCGAAAGGGTCGTGATCGGACGACTTTGCAAAAGCCAGAGTCCTTGGCCGTCATAACTCCACTCAATGTCTTGGGGAACGCCGTGAAACCGAATTTCCAGGTGACGAGCCAGGAACGCAACCTGTTGCAGCAATCGAGGCGGCACTTTCCCGGATCCCTCCACTTCCAAATTAAGAGATTCGGGTAGAAGCCAACTGACTGGATTATCCCCAGCCGGATCCGCTGGCGCCATATCCCGGTCTTGAATGGGAATTCGATATTGTTCCGGCGTGACTTTTCCAGATACGACGGCGGCGGCGGGCCCTGGCAACGCTTCAATCACCACAGCGTCTCCGTAGCGGGCAATGGGGTCGCGGCTGAAAGCAACCCCAGAAAATACGCCCTGCACCTGCTGTTGCACAATCACCGCCATTCCCTGGTTTGGAAGTCCCCTGTCTTGACGATATTGGGCGGCGGTAGAGCCGTTGTAGGAAGCAAAACAGCGGGTAATCGCCGATTCCAAAGCAGACTGAGCGGTAATCCCTAAAATAGATACATACTGACCCGCCGCAGAGGCAGTTAAACTGTCTTCGCCAATGGCGGAGGAGCGGACGACGATGGGTTGCTGAGGCGATGGCTGAGCAATGGCGATTAGGGCGGCGGGGTCATCTCCAGCTAGCAGAACATACCCCCTCGGCACCGGATATCCCCAGCTTCGCAATTGGGCCAGGGTCGCCGCCTTATTGCCTACTCGTTCAGGATTGAGGGATTGATCCAAGGACAGGAGGGCGCGATCGCCTTGAAAAAAACGAAACAGTTTGCGAGATTCAAGTCGACCTTCCGATACAGGCATGTCTAAATCATCCGGAATTTTATGATAAATCCAAGCGATCAAACTGCTCAAGGCAGCCACAGCAAGCACGCGCGCGCCATTTTGGCTATGCAGCAAAGCCGTCATCACGGTTAAAACGACTAACACCCCTAACCGCCCCTGCTTCCGCTCCCTGAAAACTGTGAAACTGATGAAACTGATTAAGAAAGTCAGTCCAGCCACAATCGGATCATGGACAGTAAAGCCCCAGAACACATTGGTCGTGCCTGCCCCTTTAGCGAACCAATAGCGGCCCATTACTAAAGCGATCAGTGCAATGACCTCCCAGGTAGGGTCATCCGGGAAAAAGCGTCGGGCTAAGAGAACCGCTGAGACCCCTTTCAATGCTTCGGCGCAAACCGCCAGAATACCCGCTAGCCGACCCCCATGGTAGAAAGTCGCCGATACACTCACGTTCCCTGTGCCAACCTGAGAGAGCCGTTTCCCAGTCAGACTACGGGTAATCCAGGCAATTAGCGGAAGCCCGCCAATCACTGGACATAGAATAAATATCAGGAATGCGCCCGAAACCTGGGTAAGAGTCATAGCAAGTCTATAAAGGCCTTCCTAGAGTTGTAAAATATAATACAGCTTATTCCTTAGGGATACCTAGAAGCTCATTCACTTTATCGTCGAAGAAACCACCCATGCCGCTTACGCCTAAGTTAAGTTGAACGGCGGCTAAATTAAGGCGTTGACCGAAGCGCCCCGCATCCATGTAAAGGTAACGATAGACACGATCGCAATACTTTACCACAGCTTGCTTTAAATCAGCAGCATGATAGAGCGCCGCCGCCGCGTCTCGACCCAACGCTTGGCCCAGGCAGAGGAAGAAGATAGCCATTCATCTACCTACTCATTATCCATATGCAACGGGAAATGTATATTTGACGGCCGCTTACCCCCATCAGACTTGAGGCGCCGCCGCCCTCCTCGCCTCCGTGACAGCGGATAATGGGGGACAAAGCGAACAACAACCCAGCTTAAAACCGTTAACCTATCGGCAGTTTACAGAAGACAGCTAAACTTCTCAACGCCGACGGCAGAGAAAAAGGGCGAGCAGCAAAGCCTAAAGAGAAAGTTAAGCCGGGAATCGATGGAGGCGCTAATACTGTAAATTTACATTTCGTAACTAAGCATAAATACTCAGCTAAAACGGGTAGGGGCATTGGGTAGAATCTCGGCTTCTATAGCCTGTGAAGGATAACATGCAAAAAATGACAGCCCAGGAATTGCTTGCGGCCTATCAGTCTGGCAGGCGAGACTTCTGTGAAATTGATTTGAGTCTGACTGACTTATTCGAAGCTGATTTACGGAATAGCAATTTATCTGGAAGCGACCTCAGTCAGGCCTATCTTCCCTATGCCAATTTGAGTCAGACGAATCTGCAAAATGCAAATGGCCAGCAAGCGGAACTGAGCAATATTCAGGGCTACTCAGCGGATTTCAGTCATGCTGATCTCCGGGGCGCTAATTTTTCCAGGTCTAATTTGCGGTGCAGCAACTTTCAGGGGGCCAATCTGTCAGGCGTAACCCTATATGGCGCTGACCTGAGTCACGCGGATCTCAGCCAAGCGACTTTAAAGAACGCCAATCTGTCACGCGCCAAGCTTAACAGCACAAATTTTCAGCAAGCCCAGTTGTCAGGATGTAACCTTTTTCAAGCAAGACAGGCCTGTCTAGACGGCGCAGAGTGCGATCGCAACACCATTTACCCAGATGGACACCGCGATAATGTATAGGGGATAGGATAGAAACCAATTTCAGGGTTAGGGTCGAGCGGTAAGATCAGTTAAATGATTAAGGATGATTAAGATAATCAATTTGTCAGTGGAACGCCATTCCGCTGGCGGATAGGCTTAGCTGAATCGATCCCAATCCCCCTTAGCCATAGAAGGGCATTCTCCATGAGGCGCAAGCAATCAGACAGTGATTCATTCATCTACAAAGGCGGCTTAGTGCTGGCCGCCCTATTGATGCTCACTCAAGCGGCCAATGCTCAATATTCCAAACCAGATGGTCTTCAAACCGTGTTGGCCCAAACCGCGCCGTCACAAAAGCAAGCCGAACAGATATACCAGCAGGCAGTCATTCTCTTCATCGTATTGCTAAGCGCTTTGGTGTTGCTCATTGGCCTTGGCGTCGCCAGCCTGTTGCTTCTGAGGCGTTCCGTTGTTCGAGAGGTGGCCGCAGTGGTGCGGACCCAATTGAATGAAATAACGGATTTAGAGGGGAGAATCCGCACCGCCACGAAGGAATTGGACAACATCCTACGGGATGCGGAGGATAGGGCGGATGATGTGGAAGACCAAACGGAGAACTTCAAGAAAAACGTCGCCGCTAAGCAAAAAGCGCTTTCTAAACTGGTGGATGAGGTTTCCCAGTTCAAGGCCCAAACCCTAGAAGATTGGCAAGAACAGCTTGGATCCCTGAAGCAAACCCTAGAAAAACTGGGGTCAGATTTCGAGGGTGAAGTTGCAAAGTTGCAGCAAACCAGCCAAACTCAACTCGCTGACCTAGAGGCAGAGACCCAATCAGAAAAGCAGAAAGTGTTGCAGGCGGTGCAGTCATCAGAATCTGAATTTACCGACTGGCTCGCGGAGCTGCGCCGAGGCGCCCAAACTCAACAAGAGACAACGGTGCAGTCTTTGAAACAATCCGAATCTGAATTGGCGGAGACGCTCGCAGAACTCCTATCCGGCGTAGAGGGAGCGCGAGATCGCACTTTAACGGCGTTGGAAGACCTCAAACACGAATTTGCCCCCCGCCTCGATTTATTGCAAGAAGAAACCGGGGCGCAAATTCAACAACAGGGAGCAGACATTGCAGAAAATCTCAAGACCTTAGAAGCGGACCTCCAACGCCAATTGTCTGACATTCAAGCCAGCGCTTTGGGCCACAAAGAGTTGGCCCTACAAAACCTGGAGCGCTCAACCACCGAATTCAATGGCCAATTCACCCATCTCAAAACCGATGTGGAGACTCAAAAGGCTAGAATTCTTCAGGATTTACAAACATCGGCGGCTGAGTTTTTGGCTCAGTTCAATCGTCTACAAATGGATATAGACGGTAGAAAGGCGGGTGTTCTGTCCAACCTGGAGCGAACGGCGAATGAGTTCGCGACCCAGTTTGAGGGGCTACAGGCAGAGGTGACGGGGGCAAAATCTGAGGCCCTTGGAGAGATGCAACAAACCGCTGCCGACTTCACCGCCCAACTGTCTGACTTAGGGTCCGAACTGGGAGACCGCAAGGCGAACTTGCTGAGCGATCTAGAACAGTCGGTCGCCGCGTTCACAGTGCAGATAGGGGAGATTAGGTCCGGGGTCGTCGAACAACGAGACCAAACCCTAGAGAATCTGACGGCGCTGGCGGCCGACTTCAGTGACCAACTGGCTGAGTTGCGGTCGGTCGTGTATGGCCGCCGCGATCTCGTCATTCAACGCTTGGAAGGATTTGATAACCGACTAGGCGACCAATTAGCCAGAATAGAGGCCGAAGCTGAAGGACGCCGTGAGGCAGTGCGCCAGCAACTGGAGACCCTAGAAGCTGACTTTGCCGCTAAGCTGGCGGAATTCCAAGCCAGCCTTGCAGACCAGCAAGATTCCGCCTTGGAGGACGTCGCCCAACAGCGCAATGAACTGGGCGATCGCTTATTCGCGATTCAATCCGCCGCCCAATCGCAGAAAGATGAAATTCTGAAGAATCTGGCTGAATTAACCCCCCAGTTCGTAACCGAGTCCTTCATGGCGGAAGCTCAGCAAAAACTACAAACCTTAAACGACCAAATTGAGCGATTACAGGCCAATCGACCCGAGCTATTCTTAACCGCAGCGGATCACATCGAGAAAGGCGATCGGCTGCTATCCCAAAACCAGCCTGAGGAAGCGGTGGCTGCATATGATAGAGCGCTGGAGATTCAACCCGCGAATGCAGCTGTGTGGATGAGCCGCGCCGCCGGTCTAGAGGAGCTGCAGCGCCGCGAAGAAGCCTTAAGTTCCCTGGATAAAGTGATCGAGCTGACGCCGGACAATGTAGACGCTTGGTACCAGCGGGGACTGATGCTGCGGGTCCTGCGTCAATACGAAGACGCCGTCGCCGCCTTTGACCGGGTGATTGAACTCCAACCCGGAGACGCCAAAGTGCTGTTGAATCGGGGCATGGCTCTAAGTCGCCTACAACGGCGTGAGGACGCCATCGCCGCCTTCGATCAGGCGTTAGCAATTAACCCGGAATACCATGAAGCCTGGGTCAATCGCGGGGTGGCCTATGGTATCCTTCAGCAGCATGAGGAAGCCTTCAAATCATTTGACAAAGCGATCGAAATTCAAGCGAATGACGCCGTCGCCTGGTTAAACCGAGGATTAGCCCTGACTGAATTGGAACGATACGATGAAGCGTTAACGTCCTTTGACAAAGCTGTCCGGTTTAACTCAAAATCTCCCAAGGCGTTAGACAACCGAGGCTATGTGCTGGTTAAGCTAGGTCGCGATCGCGAAGCCATCCGCAGCTTTGATAAAGCCCTAGAAATTGAGCCCGATTATCCCAAAGCACACTTCAACAAAGCCGTTTGCTACGCCCTCCAACGCGAAAACGATATGGCCCTTGAGAGTTTACAACAGGCCATTCGGCTCGATTCCTCCTTTCAAGAAGAAGCCAAAGCAGACCCTGCCTTCGATGATCTGTGGGATGACAATTGGTTCAAAGAGCTGGTAGGAAGTTAGCGGGTTCAAAGAGGTCGTGGGAAATTAACGAGTGGAAACCTAAACAAACGGCTTCACCCTGAAACTGTTTGGGTGATCCCCTCGTCACCATCAATGACGAAAAGCACGCCTAAGCATCTGGGAATTTTAAGTTAGCAAGGTTAAAGTTGGACTGCAATGCAATGCGTTTAATATTGGAGACAGCTTAAATGAGTCGAATTCAAACCCAAGCAGCCAAGTTTTGGCAAACCCTCAATGCCCCCGAAACGTTTTCTAGCTATAAAAGCGCTGTTTCAGTCACCTGGAACATACTCCGGGAATTATTACTGCTGCTGTGGTTGTGCCTCTTATGGATTACCGTGTTAGGGGAGCGGGCCATTGCCCTCGGCAGCTCCACTCGAGCTTGGCTCAGCAGCCAGAAAGAAGCCAGTGCTAATCGATCAACAGCTGACATGGGGAAAGCCTTACAATCCGCCCTAAAACAAGGGCTTGTATCCACCGTCTCCCAGGCTAAGCAGCAATTGGGCATTCCAGTGGTAGAAACTGAAATCGCTGTCTCAGCAGCAAAGTCTACCTCCACTTCGCCCGCTGCAACCGCTAACGCCACACCCCCTGCCAATAGCGTCGCCCAGTCAAAAGAACCTGCAGAGGTTAGCTGATTTTCCTGAGATCTCTGAAGAGAAGCACCTTCAACCGAAGGTGAATCTCCTAGTCAGACTATTGTCCTCTGCACATGATCGCAAAACTTGCGGCCAGGAAGCCTCTGACTCAGAAGCTCCAGATTTCATTTGGAAGAAATCTGGAGCTTTCTAACGATCTACCTTCCTAAACTAAAGTTTATAACCCAATATTCTCCCCAATCCCGCTGTATCCAATACACTAAAAAATTATCCAATTGGCTAACCACTTGGCAGTAGTGAGCACCAGGACTCGAGGAAATAATGGGAAATTAAAGTTAGGCTTGAATATTTTTATATATTGTACCCTCCCCCCTTTGAAGCATATGCATACACAAAGCATATGCATACACCAGCCTCAAACCTAGTGACGACGGATCACTGAATCGTCCTTAATTCTCTAGAAGAAATGAATACTACTTGTCTATAAAGCCTTTCTTTGAAACGTTTTTTAGACTAGCTATCCCCTTTAGGTGAAAACGCTTGATAACGGGTTCATATACCACACCCCCTAGAGGGGTGACTATTTAAGTGTAAGTGACTATTTAAAACCTAACAACGTAATGAATAGTGTAGCGTAGTGGTGAAAATACTTAGGAATCCGATCAAACTTGCAAGTTGGATGATTATCCCGATATTGGTTGTCGTTGGGGTGATCGAACATAAACTCCGTGAAGCCAGCGTTAAAGCGAATCAGACGGAACTTGTTCAAAATGGACTATATACAGAGAAAAAAGCCGTCGAAGATTTAGTGAAGGGCTGTGCTGTTCAAGAACAAATAAAGTGGCTGCCCGCCTATTTTTCAGAACGGCTGTTTGGCAACTGTCGATCCCTATTTCAAGCCTCGTTAGAGGGCGCTAAACTGCGCTACGCCCATCTTCGCCACGCCCATCTCCGCGACGCTCGCCTCCGCGACGCCGTCCTCTTTTCCGCTGACCTTAGCGACGCCGACCTGAGCAACGCCAACCTCAGCGACGCCAACCTCAGCGACGCCGACCTCAGTGAAGTTGACCTCTTCTACGCCGACTTAAGCGAAGCCGATCTCTATCAGTCCGATCTGCATAACGCCGATCTCCGCTATGCGGTTCTTGCTTCTGCAAACCTCAGCGACGCTAACCTCCGTAACGCCGATCTCTTCCATGCCGACCTCAGCAAAACCGACCTCTTCCACGCTGACCTCTTCCACGCAGTTCTCCGCTATGCCATCTTCTTTTCCGCCAATATCAACGACACCAACTTTGGTAACGCTGTTTTGAGCAACGCCATCTTCCTGAATACTGACTTTAGAACCGCCAAAGATTTAACCCAAGCGCAGTTAGAGGGAGAAGCGCCGCCATTTATTTGTAATTCTCCACTTCCCGATGGCATTAATATCAATCAAAATAGAGACTGCCATCATTTGGCTATGGTCTTAATCGACAGATATCCCGGCAGATTTGCCAGTATCGACCAAGCCGAAGCCTTCGTGAATGAACAACGGCAAAAACAATGGGAGTAGCTAGGGTTGCTGCATCCCACTGATAAGGCCCAGTTTTAGCGCTTTGATGATGGCCTGGGTGCGGCTAGCAACCGAAAGTTTTTGGAAAATTGCGGTCAGGTGAGCTTTAACCGTAGCCACTGTGATGTAGAGATTAGAGGCGATTTCCTCGTTGGAAGCGCCTTGAACTAACCAATGCAGAACTTCTTGCTCTCGCTGAGTCAGCTTAAACTTGCGGGCCGCTTCTAGCGATCGCCCCGCGTAGAACCGGAACAACCGGAAAAAACTGGTTAATGTTTCAGAGGAAAGATAAACCTGCCCCCTCAGCAGGGTTTCCATCGCATCAGAAAGCTGCCCTGAGAGGTTGTGTTTACAGAGGTAGCCATTTGCTCCCGCCTGCATCGCTCTAAACACCCATTCATCCTCATGATGAGCCGAGAGGACTAAGACTTTGCTGGAGTAAGGCGCATCCGACAAACGCTTAAGCACCTCAATGCCATCCCCCGCAGGCATTTCCAAGTCCAGTAAGACGAGCATTGGACGTTGGGTGTGCACTAAGTGAAGGGCTTGGTCCGCAGTCGCGGCTTCACCCACCAAGCTGAATTTTTCGGAGCCAATTGAGTTGTAAAACGTCAGCAAGGTCCGCAAGCCCTGACGAAACCGAGGGTCATCATCAACCAACAGAACGGAGATTGGTTGGTGAGAGACTAAGGTTGGAGCATCCAGCAGAACCGTCTTGGAAGATGAAGCCATAGCTGTTAATTATTATGAATGACACTGAACAGACGCAAAGACCCTAAGCCTTCTATACAGGCAATTTCAGCTTGAGCGTAAATGAGAATTTCGCGCCACCCTCCGGCAAATTTTGAGCCCAGCATTGGCCTTGATGGTCAAGCACAATCTTCTGAACGATCGCCAGTCCGAGACCTGTCCCCCCGTCACAGCGAGAATAGAAGGGATTAAAGATTTGTTTCAAATCTGTTTCCGAGAGGCCCGGCCCTTGATCGGCAATTTCAATCAGAACCTCTTCTTGGAAACTTTTCCAGTGGCAGGTAATGACCCCAAGCTTTGGGCTGAAATGAATGGCGTTGCGGAGCAAATTATCGAAAACTTGCCGAATTTGCCACTGATCCATGGTGATTTGAATCGAGGAAGCTGGAGCGAAAACTTGAATTTGTTTCTGAGTCAACCAAGGCTGAACATATTTAAGACTATCTAGAAAAACTGAGCGAACATCATACTGAGCTAATCGTAGATTTGCTTGTTGGCCGCATTCCGACAATGCTTCCAACTGCATATTAATTTCACCCAAAATTTCCTGGAACTGAACCACTTGAGAGCGCACCGGCAGCGTTGATAAATTTAAGATCAGCGCATCGGTGTAAATCTCCATCAAAGCCAACGGATTTCGAAGTTGGTGGACAGATTTTTGGATGGCTTGTTCTAAAAGCTGACTCTTAATTTGTTGACAACTTAAATCGTGATATAGCGACAAGTAGTTACCGATCAATTTCGCCTGATTTTCAAACCATTTTTCCTGCCTTTTGGTTAAAGGACGATTTATCCAGAGCAATAGATATTCTTCACCTGAAAAACTTTTCTCAAGCAGACAAGCATACAGATGAACAGAAATCTGATTTTGAAGTTTTTTAAATTTCCTCGGCCCTCGAGTCAACTCAATAGACTCTAGGACAGATAACCCACTCACCTCTTCTTCCAGCCCTTCCAAAACACTATGAGGGGGATTGACCTGCAGATCAAAGTCCACCGTCTGCTCAGCCAAACAAGTCATCCATTTATATTTTTGACCAGGGGATTCGTAATAACCTAATCGGGCGGCGATTCCATCTAAACCCTGAATCACCTGATCTAAATGTATTTTCAATGACTTTTCAATGCAATAAGATAAAATCCCATAATTCGATGATTCATCGGGCAGAGTGCGCTGCTGTGTGAAGGTCATCCTAAAACCCCTCGATTCACCCTTTTCCAATTGGGCATTCAACGGGATTTTATTGGTTATTTTCACTTATTTTCATGAGTGGTACCACTTAGATTACCCATTCTGGCCATGGGTGATCCTACGTAAATTCCTCAGAAGGCTGATAGGACAACGATTCAGCCTCTACAAAAGGCGACGATGAAGCGTATAGAGAAAGTAAAACCGTCAGATAAATCCGATCAGTCTCTAGTGAAACAGAGGCGCATAACCTCCTGATAGATTCACCCTTTTGTAGCAATGAGGGGAAGGGAAATGTCTTTAACGAATCTACCCTTGCAATAGATTGTAGAGGCTTCCCAATAAAATCCTATTAACCAAAAGTAGGGGCGCACAGATGTGCGCCCCTACAAGCTATCTGGGGTTATCCTGTCCTAATGACGCTTATCGACCAATCCCCATATAACGGAAACCAGCCTCTTCCAACTGCGCTTGATCTAGGAAATTACGTCCATCGATCAGGATAGGCGAATGCATTAACTTAGCCATCTTGTCGTAATCCAATTTTTGGAATTTCTTCCAGTCGGTCACCAGCACCAAAGCATCACAGCCGTCCGCCAGACGTTCTGGATCCGTTTCGACAATGACTCCCGACAACCCATGGCGCATCCCGCTCTGGGACACAATCGGATCGTAGGCTTTCACTTTAGCCCCGAGTCGATTCAGTTGTTCTATCAAATCAAGCGCGGGCGCATCCCGCATATCATCCGTATCCGGCTTGAAGGTTAGCCCCAACAGCCCCACCGTTTTACCCTTGAGAATCTTGAGGACTTGCTGCAACTTCTCCAGGGTGATTAGCCGCTGACGCTGGTTGACGCTGACAGCGGCTTTGAGCAGCTGAGCTTCATAACCATAATCATCAGCGGTGTGGATCAACGCCGACACATCTTTCGGGAAGCAGGAGCCGCCCCAACCAATTCCCGCTTGCAGGAATTTCGATCCAATTCGTGAGTCAAGGCCAATCCCCTGAGCGACTTGAGTCACATCGGCGCCGACGCGATCGCAAATATTCGCCACCTCATTAATAAAACTAATCTTAGCGGCCAAGAAGGAGTTGGAAGCATACTTCACCATTTCCGCCGAGCTTAAATCAGTCACCACCACAGGAACAGGCGGCAAAGAAGTATCTTCCGCAAAGGTCCGTTCAACCAGGGGCGTATACAGCTCCTTCATCATTTGAATCGCTTTGGGATTATTGCTGCCTAGTACAATCCGATCCGGATTAAAGGTGTCATACACCGCCGACCCTTCCCGCAAAAATTCAGGATTGCTGACCACGTCAAAATCAGCCTCAATACTCGGGGGCGCATCCACAGGAGCGCCGCCAGCCCCCACCAAAACCTTCTGGCGTTCAGCAATGCCATCCAGCACAATCATCCGCACCCAATCCCCCGAACCAATAGGCACTGTAGATTTATTCACAATCACCTTATAGCCGCCGTTGAGATTCGCGCCAATCCCGCGAGCCACCGCCTCAACATAGCGGGTGTCACTTTCTCCATTAGGCAGTGCAGGCGTCCCTACCGCGATAAACAGAATTTCGCCATGAGCGACCCCTTCCGCCAGGTCCGTCGAAAACGACAACCGCCCAGACTGCATCGACGATTGCATCAGTTCTGAAAGTCCCGGCTCATAGATGGGGGACTGCCCTGACTTCATTAATTTTACTTTTTCTTCATTATTGTCGATGCAAATAACCTCGTGCCCAATATGAGAGAGACAGACACCGGTCACCAAGCCGACGTATCCCGTTCCAATAACACAAACACGCATAGGTTTAATCCTCTAAAAGAATGAGTTTGACGAGTCAGCAATCAAAAAAAGCTTTATTAAGCATTGGTAAGCCGCCGCCCAATCAGTAAACTTCTTGAAAAAGAAAGTATTAAGAATGAAAGGGCGAAGCTAATCAAGGCGTCTCACCTAAATACAAAGTTTCTACAGGGACGCGGCAGACTGGGTTAGCAAGCGGTTTTCTCCCTCAAGCCGTTGGCGAAAATCCTGAATAGTCAACTCTAACCCTTCCGATAAGGGCACCTTAGGCCCCCACCCTAACCAAGTTTTGGCGCGAGTAATGTCGGGTTTACGACGGCGCGGATCATCCTGAGGCAGCGGTTCAAACTTCAGGACCGCTTCCGGATTCACCTTATTTTGAATGGCTTGGGCCAGCTCTAAAATTGTGTACTCATCAGGATTACCCAAGTTCACGGGACCAATATGGTCGCCGTTCATCAGGCGCATTAACCCCTCTACAAGGTCTGAGACGTAGCAAAAACTGCGGGTTTGGGAGCCATCGCCATAAACCGTTAACGCCTGGCCTAACAATGACTGAACAACGAAGTTGCTGACCACTCGACCATCATGCTCCAACATCCTAGGACCATAGGTATTGAAAATACGAGCAACCCGAATGTCAACATCATTTTGGCGGTGATAATCAAAAGCAAGGGTTTCCGCGACTCGCTTACCTTCGTCATAGCAACTGCGAATCCCAATGGGGTTAACATTGCCGCGATAGTCTTCTGTCTGGGGATGAACTTCAGGATCCCCATAAACTTCTGAAGTAGACGCCAAAAGGAACCGAGCCTTGACTCGCTTAGCCAAACCGAGCATGTTCAGCGTCCCCATGACATTTGTTTTAATAGTTTTGACCGGGTTGTATTGGTAGTGAATGGGGGAGGCGGGACACGCCAGGTGATAAATCTGGTCGGCCTCAAGTCTTATAGGCTCAGTAATATCGTGACGAATGAGTTCAAAGTAAGGATTATTCAACCAGCGGAGGATGTTCCGCTTATGGCCTGTGTAAAAGTTGTCTAGACAAATCACCTCGTGTCCAGCTTCCATGAGTCGATCAATTAGATGAGACCCAATGAAGCCAGCGCCACCTGTGACTAAAATTCTCATAATGCGAAGGTTTTAGGGACAATTAAGAGAGAAATTTTGTACAAATGCAACTAGGACCTAACCCATAGCTAAGGACAGCTTAAAGAATGCCAGATAACGTATATCACGTTGCTGGATAAAGTCGCTAAGAGGCCATTTGAGCAAGAATTGACCTAGGATTCAATGACGGTAGCCTTAATGCGAATTTTTGCTGACCTTAGCTTTAAGCGAATTGATAGACAACCCTCTGTTTTCTAAAGGCATCCAGTCAAACCGTCTCACAAAGAGTTAGCCTGTTGGATTGCATAAGGGTAAGCCCACAACCTGCGTTGAAAATGTAACAAATATTTAGTAGACCGTCCGTCGGGAACTTTACCAGTTCATTAAAACTTCAACGCTCTCTAAAGGAATACCCAAAAGTCCGGAATATCTATCAAATAAAGTGGGTGGACGGGAACCAGGGAATGCAAACTGAGTTATAACCCCCCGCAATTAGGGGATTATGGGTCGCTATTGACCTGCAGATTATCAAGCAGATCTAGACTAGAGCCGAAGAACCGCCATAAAAGCTTCCTGAGGCACATCCACTGTGCCAATGGCCTTCAATCGCTTCTTACCTTTGGCTTGCTTTTGTAACAGTTTCTTCTTACGGGAAATGTCTCCGCCGTAGCATTTGGCCAACACATCCTTGCGCAGAGCAGGAATACTTTCACTGGCGACTACGCGGCTCCCGATCGCAGCCTGTAACGGAATCTTAAATTGATGCCGCGGAATCAGTTCCTTCAGCTTTTCGACCAAGGCTTTACCGACATAGTACGCCTTGTCCCGATGCACAATTGTCGCCAGGGGATCAACCGGATCGCTATTGATCAAAAAATCTAATCTAACCAGTGGATTTTCTCGATATCCGATCAGGTGGTATTCCATACTGGCGTATCCCCGAGATCGCGACTTCATCTGATCAAAAAAGTCAGTGACCACCTCCGCCAGGGGTAATTCATAGGTAAGCGTGGTGCGGCCCTGGGTGAGGTACTTCATGTCCTTAAACACGCCCCGCCTCGTCTGACTGAGTTCCATCAGCGACCCGACAAACTCTTCAGGGGTAATCATATCCACTTGGACATAGGGTTCTTCGATTTTTTCCCGGTCTTGAGGGGAAGGGAGGGTGCTAGGATTATCAATTTCCAGGACCTCGCCGCCGATAGTCGTCACGCGGTAAATCACCGACGGCGCCGTCGTAATCAAGTCCAGGTTATATTCCCGCTCCAACCGCTCCTGCACAATTTCCATGTGCAAAAGTCCTAAAAACCCACACCGAAAACCAAATCCCATGGCGCTGGACGTTTCTGGCTCATAGTGCAAGGCGGCGTCATTAAGGCGGAGCTTTTCTAGGGCCTCCCGCAAATCCTCAAACTGGTCAGAGTCAGTGGGAAAGAGACCGCAAAACACCATCGGTTTAGCTTCAACATACCCTGGCAAGGGGTCCGCCGCAGGCGATTTGACTAAGGTGATCGTATCCCCTACGCGGGCGTCTTCAACTGCTTTGATGGCCGCTGCAAAGTATCCCACTTCTCCCGCATGCAGCTCATCCACCTGGATTTGGTAGGGCGAAAGCACGCCCAGTTCGTCGATTTGGTATTCTTTCCCGGACGCCATTAGACGTACGCGATCGCCCTTCCGCACCGCGCCGTCCATCACCCGAAAATAGACAATTACTCCCCGATAGGTGTCATAGTAGCTGTCAAAAATCAACGCTCTGAGGGAAGTGTTGACCGTGTCTTGGGGCGGCGGCACGAGATAAACGATCGATTCTAAAATTTCGTTAACGCCCACGCCTTCCTTAGCTGACGCCAATATGGCATTGCTACAGCCCAACCCGACAATTTCTTCAATTTCTTGCTTAACTCGCTCAGGTTCAGCCCCCGGCAAATCAATCTTATTCAGCACTGGAATGATTTCTAGATTGTGTTCCAGCGCGAGATAGACATTCGCTAATGTCTGGGCTTCTACCCCTTGGGAGGCGTCCACCACCAAGAGAGCGCCTTCACAAGCGGCTAAGGAACGAGAAACCTCGTAGGAGAAATCCACATGTCCAGGCGTATCGATCAGATTTAACACATACGGCTGACCATCTTCAGCCGTATAGTTCATGCGGGCGGCCTGCAATTTAATGGTTATGCCTCGCTCCCGCTCTAGGTCCATCGTGTCCAGGAACTGCTGCTTCATATCGCGATCGCTCACAGCCCCTGTCTTTTGCAGCAACCGATCAGCCAAAGTAGATTTACCATGGTCGATATGGGCAATGATGGAAAAATTTCGGATTCGGGAAACAGGTACGTCAGTCATGAATAAGATACATAGCAGCGCCAGCAGTAAGCTTAAATTATTGTAATACTTGCTATAGAAGTCTCGGCCTCTAAAACAAGGGTTGAACTACTCATCTCGAAAACTGGATCGTAAAATACATGAAACAGGGGTAGAACACTGCCGAAAAGCGGTAATTGATTTTAGCTCTTATAACCTTCCCTATTAAACTGTCTGACGCGCACTCAATCCTCCTTTTACAAATTTCACCGATAAATTGCGGCTACTAGACTTTCTTGATTATGACGAATCAAAGCATTTCTGCTGGCGGCGCTTCCAGCGCAATGAAAAAAATGGATAAAGTAGAGATCTCTATTCAACTGGACCCTGACCTACTCGATCAGATTCAACATCTGACCCAAGATCCCAGTAAGGTGATCGAAGTCGCTGTCAGACAGTGGTTAAGGGGAGGCTCCAGCCGAAATGACGATTTGGCCCGTCCATTGAGCAAAAATCCACCCGTCCCGCCTAGGGGCGAATGGAATGATTAAGGGAATACTGGCAATAGTCTGGAAAATTTCCCAAGTCGAGCCAGAACATTTTGCCCCTCCCCATGGTCAAGTCTAGTTGGGCGATACTCAGGGTGTTGGGGATTAGTCTATAAGTAGGCCTCTTGTAAACGATAGGCTTCTTGGACACGAATTTAACGCAATTGTTGCTTTCCATATATGTGGAAATATATGTGGAAACCGAGTCAAGCTAACCCCCACAACCAACTTTGATCTCTGTAGTCACTTTTTTGGTCTTAGGCGAATGAATCGTCCTGCCAACTCCAAACCTTCATCAGACCTGTCGGCAGAGATGGACAAAACCCAGATTACTGGCCTATCCGCCTTCGAGCCAGAAGAACGCTTAGACCCGTCAGAAAACCAAACCCGCTTCTTGGGTCAGCATACGTCCCCTGTGAGCGATAACACCCTGCTCACTCAACTGACCTGGAATATTCGTCGCACCCTAGACCTCGAAACAATTTGGCAGCAAACGGTAGATGGGCTAGGGGCAATGTTCAAGGTGAATCGCTGTTTGATTTGCCCCTATAAAGAAGGCGATACGCAAGTGGCGGTCGCCGCTGAGTACCGTCAAAATTCAAGGGAAGCCAATATCGGTAAAGTCTTTGATCTGGGGACAACCGCATACTTGAATCAGGCCCTAACGAGCTTGCAACCGGTGGTGGATATTCACCCCATCGCCGATTCCCCTGGGCAGTCTCAAACAGTTCTGGCGACCGCCACGTTTTACCAGGATCAGCCTAACGGCCTAATTGTGCTTCAACTGAATCACTCCCATCAATGGCGGTCCACTGAAATCGCTTTGCTGAGTGACTTAGCAGATCAGGTGGGCACTGCGATCGCCCATGCCACCTTGTTTGGGGAAAGTCAAGCATTAGCAATGGAACTGCAGCGGGTTAATGAAACCCTGCTAGAGAAACACCGGGAATTTGAGGAAGCCCGCAAACAAGCTGAAGAAGCCCGCAAACAGGCTGAAGAAGCCTCTCGCCTCAAAAGCGAGTTTTTAGCCAATACGTCCCACGAACTTCGGACGCCCCTCAATGGCATGATTGGCTTCCTAAAGCTGGTGTTGGATGGCATGGCCGATAATCCCAAAGAGCAGGAAGATTTCATCCAGGAAGCCCATAAATCAGCCTTACATCTGCTGAATCTGATCAACGATGTCTTGGATATCGCCAAGATCGAAGCGGGTAAGATGCAGATCGATATGGGGCCCGTCAATCTCAAGGAACTCTTCACAGAAGTTGAGAATTTTACCCGACCCCAAGCAGAACAGAAGGGGCTCTGTTTCGACATTGTGATGCCAGCTACCCGTGACGAGATCATCCTCAATGGCAACTATCAGCGACTGCTTCAGGTGATGCTAAACCTGGTGGGGAACGCCATCAAATTCACCCGAGAGGGGGGAATTACCATCAGCGCCGAAGTTAAACCACAGAAAGTCGTCTTCCAGGACCAGGAATGGTCTGGCGTCATCAAAATCAGCGTCGCCGACACCGGAATCGGCGTATCCCTAGAAAAGCAAGATCGCCTCTTCCAAACTTTTAGCCAAGTCGACGGCGAACGGACCCGACAATATGGCGGGACAGGATTAGGATTAGCCATCTCCCAGAAACTGGTAGAAGCCATGGGAGGAGTGGTGCAGTTTATCAGTATGGGAGAGGGATTAGGCTCAACTGTCACCTTTACCGTTTTGCTTTATCAGGAACCGGTGGTGACAGCATAAACTCGGGTCGAGCCTGTTGAGTCTGCTGCAGCTGTTGATTCAACTGTTCCCAATCGTGATGTTCAATTTGATAAATCACCTGATCGAGCGTACGACGATATTTCTGTAACGCATACAAAACCGCCTCTCGATTGTATTGAGCCATCATCATCCCGAGTTCAGGATTGCCGCCGCCCACTCGACTTGTATCTCGGAAGCCCGAACTTGCCAGATTTTTCGCCAATTCCAAAATCGTCGCGTCAGATTCATTCAAACAGGCTTGAATCAAACTAGAACTCACCATTACCGGCAAATGGGAAATCCAGGCGACCGCTCTATCATGGGCGCTGGGAGAACATTGATAAACTTGCGCCTGCAAAGAACGAGCAATTTCAGCGACGGTTTCCAAAGCAGTCTTTGGAGTCGCCTCGAGCGGCGTTAAGACATAGGCGCACCGCTCAAATAACCCTGCTTCCGCCGCCTCTAAACCCGCCTCAGCCTTACCCGCCATAGGATGCCCGCCGACAAAATTAGGCCAATGGCGCGCCGCAGCACTCACTAAATCCCCTTTTACCGACCCGACATCCGTAACAATCGTCTGATCGGACAAAAGCGGAGCCAACCGCGCCACCGTTGGCTCAATCGCAGCAATAGGCGTACAGACAAACACCACGTCCGCCTTCGCCATCAACATTAAATCTAAGCTAGCTTCATCAACCACCCCCCGTTCAATCGCCGCTTGACAGATAGGACCGCGGCGGCTGCACCCTAAAACTCGATGCCCTAACCGACGCAGATCAAGCCCCAAGGAACCGCCAATCAAACCCAAACCAATGATCCCAACATTCATACGTAGTTTTTTCCCACCTGGACATCAATATCGTAAGGGAGCAGGGGAGGCAGGGGGAGCAGGGGAAGAGGAGATGGGGGAGATGGGGAGATAGGGAGGATGGGGGAGAGGGAGGGATATGGGATATAGAACTGATTTCTGTCGGAAGAATAATCTTAGAGCTATTGAGAGTTTTCGGATCAGTGATGTCCCGATGCAATAGCGCTAGTGAAGCCATCCCCTAACGCTATTGCATTTGGCTCTTCATCTCCCCCATCTCCCCTATTCTTCCTATCCTCCTTCGCTCCCCCTGCCTCCCCTGCTCCCCATCTCCCCATCCTCCCCATCCTCCCCACCCACCCATTTCTCCAATTTTGGTGAGAGCCATCACTGGGGGAAACCATTGGCTTGTGTCACAATGAAGGTCATTGTGCTGTACTTCTTTGCAACAGACCTGTGATTGAGGCGGAAGTTCATCAGCGACTGCGAGCGTTTTTGCGGGAGCAGGGGGAACCTTACTGGCCCCATCATTTGACCATGGCGCGCTTGGTCGCCAGAGCGCTGCGCTTGGGGCGCAGCGCCTTAATCCAAGCTGGCAGCTCTTCTGCTTATCACGGGCGGTATAGACTCAGCTATCTCATGCCCGTTCTGCTGTGGCCTGATCCGGTCATTTTGGTTTTGCCTGAGGCGGTGCGTCAACGCATCTTGATGGTGGAAATTCCTCGGCTGCGGCAGTGGATGCCCATCCTTAAGCCGGTTCATGTCAGCGATAGCTGGCCGAATCCAGACTTTAGGGGGCTGTTATTGACTACTCCCCAAGCCTGGTTAGCCGATCGTCTGACGACACAAACCCAGTTCCCGGATGGCGTCCCCACCCTACTAGATGGGGTGGACGACCTGGAAACTTGGGCGCACACTCAACTGACCGCAGAAATCGGGGGCCGGGACTGGGATAGCTTAATGATGGCGTATCCCGGCCACCAAAATCTGATTCGCGATATCCGCGTCAAACTGACCCGGGCAATATTCCAACATCCCACCAATCCCTATAACTGCTATTTGGTGGATGAACCAGAACAGCAAATTCTGACCGAACTCTATGAGGAGTTTCAATCTACTGAGGCGAGTTCATCGCTGACTGACTCTGGAATGCCAGACCCATGGCGTCAGTTTTGGCGCTGCTTTCATCAGCCAGAAAAACTCATTTGGTCAACCATCACCCGGCGCCAAGGGCAATTTAGCCTCCATTGCGGACCCATTGAAATTGCCTCAGCTATGGCTGAAATATGGCCGCAACAACCTTTAGTGCTGATTGGCGCAGCCATCGATCAAGAGGTTAAAGCGCCTGTCTATCGTCAGCGGGTAGGGCTAGGGGATGTAACTTGTTTAAAATTCTCTCTCGATCGTCAGCAAGAGTTGATTCAGCTCTATTTGCCCGAGCGCTTACCGATGCCCAATACCAGCGAATTTCAAAGGGCGATGATGCGGGAAATTTACGCCCTGCTTTCAGTAGGAAAGCCGCTTCAGGGACCCACAGTGGTCTTAGTGGGGGATACGCCCCTAAAAGCCCAAGTTGGATCAATGCTCGCAGCTGAATTTGGGTCGCGAGTGCAAGTCGAAAAAACCTGTCCCGATGACAATGGGATTTTGGTGACGGGTTGGGAATTTTGGCGGGACCATCAAGGGGTTTTCCCGGCGCCCCAATTGCTAATTATTGCAACCCTGCCTATCCCTTCTTTAGAAAACCCTTTGGTGGCTAGTCGAGTGGCCTACTATAAACGGCTGAGGCAAGATTGGTTCAGACTTTACCTACTGCCGGAAGCGTTAAGTGAACTTCAACGGGCGATCGCACCCGTTAGAAATACCCAAGGCATTGTTGCGATATTAGACAATCGAGTCAATTACCGCAGCTATGGACGGCAGATTCTATCAGCTTTAAGCCCTGCCGCCCGCACAAATTATATTGACGAAAACTGGTTCAACAATTCGGAGTGTAAAGTACTGGACTGAGATGTATTAGACTCAATTGAGGGTATATCTATATGTTTTATTTTTTTAGAGGATTTGAATAATGGGAGAATCCAAGCGTCGCCAAAGTATTTTGGGAGAAGAATACGGAAAAGAAGCTCCTATGGTTTCTTGGCTACCGATTACCAAATCCCAACTTTTGACATTCTATCGATTAGCCAACCGGGGAGCGTGGATTGGCATCATAGTCGCCCTTATAGCTTGGTTTACCATTCGATTCCTAGGTCCATGGCTTGGCTTATGGACAGTCGTCAGCTAACATAATTTCCTTAAGTTCTTGAGAAGTTCTTAAAGTATGCTAGTTTGGATAGCCTGCAGATTAATCCGCAGGTTAGAACTAGGTAAAGATTGTCGCTGCCCTTAGATGTGGGGATAATTTGAAGGATAGGGAGAAGAAGGATAGGGAAGGCTGTTATCGCCTATACGCTTTTGTAGAGTTTCGCGGTTTACCCTAATAGAGCGATAGGAGACTGTTACTCCGAGAATTATTAAGTTAAGTTTCAGACACTGTTCCCATTTATAGAAATTCTAAGCTCTTAAAAAACCTCATTTAATAAGACCTGAGGCCAAGAAAGTTGATGATTCAACCAGTTAAATCCTCAGAGATAATTAAGAAATTCTTAAAGGAAGCCTTACAATGTAATATGTGGTGATGAGGAGGACAAGTATGTTCGTCAGACTCGCAGAGCAACACCGCCAATTCGTTCAAGACTTAGTCATGAATCTCCAAGCTCTAGCCATTGTTCTAGAGAACAGGGGGTATTTAGCGTCTTGCTATACCTGTGGCGGCCAGATGAATAGCGCATCTTTCATGGTTAGCCTAGGCGGCAATCACTTGATTCGCTTTCTGGTGTCTGATTACGGAATTACTTGGACTGAGATGCGCGATGATCGCGAACTCATGAAATTGGAGGGGGCCGAGGCAATCAGTCAGCTTCAAGAATTAGCCAACTTAATTAAATATCAGATTCAACCCTCGGACTATTCGTTAGCGACTGTCCAGCAGGCTTAACTGACCTACTGTAACTTTGTTGACTGAGCCTATTGCGTTCCAGCAGCTAAGCAGCTCTGGTTTTGAGGTATTACGAGCTATTTAGCTGACGGAATATTATAAATTGTATTGTGAATCACATAAGGATACTTATATGTGCAACGGGGCTGACTAAGGTTAAATCCCCCATCGCAATATCCTTGACTTTGTCAATAAGTTCCTTCCATAACCGTTAAGTCTTGTTCGAAGAAAATCCTGATTAGATCAGAAATTGACCGAATACTGGTATGAATTAAGGATGGTTCTGACTGCTTCTTGTCGGCGGCCATAGATTCTTTTGTCAAAAATCAACTATTTCCTTGATACCCCTATGCTTGCCATAAAAACTGGATGGCAACATCAATTTGTTGACACAAACCAAGTTCGTCTCCATTGCGTCACCCAAGGCGAAGGTGAGTTAGTCATCTTGCTCCATGGTTTTCTAGAGTTTTGGTATTCTTGGCGCCGCCAAATCCCAGCGTTAGCTCGCCACTTCAAAGTTGTCGTTCCAGACTTGAGGGGATATAACGACTCGGAAAAACCCAGCAACGGTTACGACTTAGATACGTTGAGTCGAGATATTCAGGGGTTGATTAAAGGTTTGGGATATTCTCAAGCCCATGTAGTGGGCCATGATTGGGGAGGGGCCATTGCCTGGCGGTTAGCCCAACGCTGTCCCCAGCTTCTCAGTCGTTTAGTTGTTTTAAACGCCCCTCATCCCCATGGCTTTGGACAAGACCTCTTCGGTAATTTAGACCAGATCCGTTGGAGCAGCCATCTCTTGGCGCTACAGATTCCTGGATTGCCCGATTGGCTGATCCAGACCAATCTAAGGGATCTAGTCACCCATTTATTCCAAAACCAGGCGATCCGCAAAGGCGCGTTTACCACTCAAGATACCGAGCTTTACCAAGCCGCTTTGCGGAAACCGGGGTCGATCGCAGCCGCCATGAATTATTATCGCCAATTTGTCTCTGGGCAATTCTGGGGCCGTTCTTGGGGCCGCCTCACCAAACCGATAACGGCGCCAACTCTAGTTTTATGGAGCGAAGAAAACACACGCTTAAATCAAAATACTGTTGATGGCATAGAAAATTTTGTATCGGCGCCTTTCCAATTGAAGCGAGTTCCTCAATGCGGCCATTGGATTCAACAGGAAGTTCCACAAACTGTGAACCGAGAACTTCTCAATTTTTTGTGCATTGAGTAAACCCCCTGGGCATACTTAGCTGCGAGGGTTATATCTAGCGGAGGGACAGATCAATAGATTTGATCTGTCCAATTGCGCCGAATAACGGCGCAATTTGTTGCAGACAAATTGAACATCGGCAAAGATCCAAAGCTAGGCAAGCATGTTGGATTCCCAAGACTTATCTGAGTATCCCTTTGGTTTATTGGACTCGATTAAAGAGAAGGAGCTGCAGCAACGCCTCGCACTTTTCCAGTTTTTTTCAAAGCTATATGAGCATCATAGAAGTTTCCTCAATGCAATCTTAGAGCTGGAAAACTTAGAGCCTCAGTCCGGACAGCATTTGGGGCTGTTTCAGTATATCCAGGGGATTGTGTCTGAGTCTGGAGCCTTCTTAGTCGCTAATTTGCTCGATGGAAAGTCTCGAGCGCTGATACAAGAAAGTCAGATTTGGACCATTGGGCGAGATCCGCGGCAAGCTGCGTTGACCATTGGCGATAAGCGTCTTTCACGCTGTCATGCCGCCATTCAGTATCGTAAGCGTCAAGGGTTCTGCCTATTTGATCTCGACAGCGCCAATGGGTCATTCGTTAACGGCGCACGGGTGCGCCAGCAACAGCGCCTCAAAGATGGCGATCACATTCGGCTGGGGAGCCTAACATTTGTCTTTTTCATTTGCAAGGAATTTAGGGCCGTCGCTAATCCTTCTAGTGCAGCGATCGCGCAGATTGAAAATTCAGACACGTCGGCAATGGAGAACGTGGAGCATCTGGACGGGGGAGTTTGAAAAGGGTGGATGTCCCTATGGTGGATAGTGTGGCGCAATCGTCAGGTGACCGCCTTCCCATAAGCTTGAATTAACCCCAAACAAGCAAGGGAGAGCATCATGACGAAGGCCAC
>JAAUYH010046488.1_pt1 | contig 30362 bp, 26 predicted proteins | sample 7278061 | NCBI WGS metagenome assembly JAAUYH01 (sample SAMN14350203, study PRJNA611818) | marine sediment metagenome | isolation source: surface marine sediment (0.6m) | place: French Polynesia: Moorea | collected 2018-08
GTATCCTACCAGTGAGAACTCCCGTTCGCCCGGCGTCGGCAGACCTTCGGAACGAAGGAGCTTGGCTCGAGAGGTTTCCAACGTCGCCACGCCCTGCACAGGGCGGCGGCGCTCGCTACGCTGCGTTTGCTTGCAGTATCGCGTACAGCTTGTCTTTCAGCGCAACGCGCCTGAATTTGAGCTCTTCGGCATGCTCGTCGGTCACATTGGTGCCATTCTCCTCGATCTCATAGATCTCCGCGTCGAGCGCCGTGTATTCATCCATCAGGGTGGCGAAGTCCTGATTGGTCTCATGCAGCTCCTTTATCAGAGCAGCATGCTCCGGGAACTCGGTCGGCAGATCATGGCGGTCACCAAACATCTCGATCTCCTTTAGCGTTGTTGTGATTTCTGGCCAGGAACGACGGCGCGCTAGTTACATCCCCGCCCCGGGTGCGTCACAACCATGATAAAGCCGGCAGTCCATGGCTGCATTGCGATGACTACCTAGTTTCATCCAGTCAAGAGAGTCGTATCGTTACATATCGGTTAACAGGCTCCTCATTAATTGCCAAGAACGACGGAGGTGTTGATGCCACGTTATTCCTCCACTGCGATCCGCAACATCTGCCTCGTTGGCCAGAGCGCTTGCGGCAAGACCACACTCGTCGAGGCCCTGCTCGAGGCGGGCGGTGTGATCAAGACCCCCGGCACGATCGAGCGCGGCAACACGGTCAGCGACTTCGATCCCCTCGAGAAGCAGTACCTGCACTCGCTCTCGTCGAGCGTCGTGAGCTTCGACCACGACGATATCCACATTAACCTCATCGATACGCCAGGAATGCCGGACTTCATCGGTCAGGCCATTGCCTCGTTCCCGGCCGTCGAGACCGTCGCCGTCGTCATCAACGCCCGGGAAGGTGTCGAACTCGTCTCCCGACGCATGCTCGAGTGGGCGGCCGAGCGCAAGCTCTGCCGTATGATTATCGTCAACCAGATCGATGCCGATGACGTGCATCTGCCGGCGCTCGTTGACTCGATTCGCGAAGAGTTCGGGTCAGAGTGCCTGCCCATCAACCTGCCAGCGGACGGCGGCAGCCAGGTCGTGGATTGTTTCTATCAGCCTGACGGCGATGCCGACTTTTCATCGGTCGCAGAGGCCCACTCGACGATCATCGACCAGGTCGTCGAGGTCGACGAGGAACTGATGGAGTTGTACCTGGAGCAGGGACAGGACCTGAAGCCCGACCAGTTGCACGATCCGTTTGAACAGGCACTGCGCGAGGGTCACCTGGTACCGATCTGCTTCACATCGGCGAAGACCGGTGCGGGGGTGGATGAGTTGCTGTCGTTGTGCGAACGCCTGATGCCGAACCCGATGGAAGGCAACCCCAGGCCATTCCAGATCGGCGAGGGCGACGAGGCCACCGATTTCGCGGCGGAGCCGGACCCCGACAAGCACGTCGTCGCGCATGTCTTCAAAGTCATGGCGGATCCCTTCGTCGGCAAGCTCGGTATTTTCCGGATTCACCAGGGGACCGTGACCAAAGAAAAGCAGCTGTTCATCAACGACGGGCGCAAGCCGTTCAAGGTCTCGCACCTCTTCAAGCTGGTCGGCAAGGAGCAGGTCGAGGTCGATGCCGGTATCCCGGGCGACATTTGCGCCGTGGCCAAGGTCGACGGACTGCATTTCGATGCCGTGCTGCACGATTCGCACGAGGAGGACTACCTGCACCTCGTGCCGCTGCCGTTCCCGGTCCCGATCTTCGGGCTCGCGGTCGGCGCACGCTCCCGCGGCGATGAGCAACGCCTGTCCAGCTCGCTGGAGAGAATCGCCGATGAAGATCCGTGTCTCGTCATCGAACACGACATCCAGCAAAACGAAACCGTATTGCGTGGCATGGGTGAGCTGCACCTGCGCATCGCGCTCGAGCAGATGAAACAACGCTTCAAGGTCGATGCGGACACGCGGCCGCCGCGCATTCCGTATCGCGAGACAATTTCGTCGAATGGTGACGGCCAGTACCGTCACAAGAAGCAGACGGGAGGCGCGGGACAGTTCGGCGAGGTCTGGCTGCGCGTCGCGCCCCGCGAGCGCGGCGCCGGCTTCAGATTCGTCGACCAGGTCAAGGGCGGTGTCATCCCGCACCAGTTCATCCCGGCCGTTGAGAAAGGCGTCCAGCAGGCGATGGCCGAGGGTGCCGTCGCCGGCTACCCGATGCAGGACATCGAGGTGACGGTCTATGACGGCAAGCATCACCCGGTCGACTCCAAGGAGGTCGCATTCGTCGCCGCCGGCAAGCGCGCCTTCCAGGCCGCGGTCGCGACGGCGAAACCGCTGGTTCTGGAGCCTCTCGTCAACCTCGAACTCGCCATACCGGCCGACGCAATGGGCAACGTCTGCGGCGACATCACGTCCCGCCGCGGCCACGTCATGGGAACGCGGGCATTACCGCGTGGCGACCTGAGCATCAAGGCGCTGGCGCCACTCTCGGAAATCAGTGATTTTGCGGGCCGCTTCAAGTCGCTGACCGGCGGCCACGGCAGCTACACGGTCGTTTTCAGCCACTACGAGCGCACTCCCGATACGCTGCAGGCGGAGCTTGCCGCCGAGTGGTCGGGACACGCTGAGGAGGCCTAGACGGTCGGCGTGCCGGCACTACCGCTGCTGACGTGGCGGCAGCCCCGTGTGCTGGGTGAGCAGTTTGCCTTTACGAACGCGTTTCCTGTGCGCTTCCTTCGTGTTTTTCCGGCGCGATGACTTGGCCCGGTAGCCCTTTGGCTGCTGAGCGGGTACGAGCTGTTCCGGCCCGCTGCCGATCAGGTGCTGCAGCTTCATTTCCTTGAGCGCGTCACGGATCATCGGCCAGTTGTCGGGGTCGTGATATCGAAGCAGCGCCTTGTGCAGTTTCCGCTGCACCTTGCTCTTGACGATGTCGACTTGCTCACTCGAGTACGTGACCTTCTTCAGGGGATTCTTCTTCGAGTGATACATCGCCGTGGCCGTGGCCATCGGCGACGGATAGAACGCCTGCACCTGGTCGGCTCGGAAGTTGTACTTCTTCAGCCACAGCGCGAGGTTGACCATGTCGAGATCCGTTGTTCCCGGGTGCGCGGCGATAAAGTACGGGATCAGGTACTGCTCCTTACCGGCCTCCAAGCTGTATTTCTCGAACAGCTCCTTGAATCTGTCGTAGGTGCCGATGCCCGGTTTCATCATCTTGGTCAAAGGGCCACGCTCGGTGTGCTCCGGCGCGATCTTCAGGTAGCCGCCGACGTGATGGGTGACGAGTTCCTTAACGTACTCCGGGTCCTCGACGGCGAGGTCGTAGCGCAGGCCGGACGCGATCAGGATCTTCTTGATGCCCGGCAGAGCACGCGCCTTGCGATACAGCTGGGTCAGCGATGAGTGGTCGGTGTTCAGGTTGGGGCAGATCCCGGGGAATACACAGCTCGGTTTGCGGCACGCCGCTTCGATCTCCTTGCTCTTGCAGGCGAGCCGATACATGTTCGCCGTCGGCCCGCCAAGGTCGGAGACAACGCCGGTGAAGCCAGGCACGCTGTCTCGGATCTTCTCGACTTCTTCGAGAATCGATTCCTCCGAGCGACTCTGGATGATGCGACCCTCGTGTTCGGTAATCGAGCAGAACGTGCAGCCGCCAAAGCAGCCGCGCATGATATTCACCGAGAATCGGATCATTTCGTAGGCGGGGATGTTCGCGTCGCCATAGGCCGGATGCGGTACTCGCGCATATGGCATGCCGAAAACGTAGTCCATCTCCTCGGTCGTCAGCGGCACGGCGGGGCGATTCAGCCACAGTTCCTGCTTGCCGTGTGCCTGTACAAGTGCGCGCGCATTGCCCGGGTTGGTCTCCAGGTGCAGCACGCGATTCGCATGGGCATACAGCACTGGGTCGTTACGGACCTTCTCGAACGACGGCAATCGGATTACCGAGCGTGAGCGGTTTTTCTTCGCGTCCGGCACGAATCGCAGCACGTTCGACGGATCGGCTTCCGTCTGTTCTTGCTTCGACGCGCAGGCTTCCGTGTCCTTCTTGTTGACGTAGGGGCTTACGATCGCATCGATTCTGCCCGGCCTGTCGATGCGCGTGGAATCGATCTCCCACCAATTCGCCGGTGTGTCGTGTCGGAGAAAGGCGGTGCCGCGTACGTCGGTAATCTCGCTGATCGACTCGCCGCGTGCGAGACGGTGTGCCAGCTCGACAATGGCTCGCTCGGCGTTTCCGTAAACCAGCATGTCGGCATGCGCGTCGACGAGGATTGAACGCCGGACCTTGTTCTGCCAGTAGTCGTAGTGAGCGATACGACGCAACGACGCCTCGATGCCGCCGAGGATGATCGGAACGTCGCCGAAGGCCTCACGACAGCGCTGCGAGTAGACCAGCGAGCAGCGGTCCGGTCGCTTGCCGCCAATACCGCCCGGCGTGTACGCATCGTCGTTGCGGACTTTGCGATCAGCAGTGTAGCGGTTGATCATTGAGTCCATATTGCCGGCCGCGACACCGTAGAACAGGTTGGGCCTGCCGAGCGCCTCGAACGCCTGGCTCGAGCGCCAGTCGGGCTGCGCGATGATGCCGACGCGAAAGCCCTGCGCCTCGAGTAAGCGTCCGATGATCGCCATGCCGAATGACGGGTGGTCCACATAGGCGTCGCCGGTGACGATGATGATGTCGCAGGAATCCCAGCCCAGCGCGTCCATCTCCGCGCGCGACATCGGCAAAAACGGTGCGGTCCCGTAGCACTCGGCCCAGTACTTGTCGTAGTGGTAAATGGCGGTCGCGGACTTCATCCGGCCGATTCTAGCGTTTTCCGCGTGTGTCCGACGGTTTGATCCCGAATGTGCGAGGTATGGCCGCTCGAGTAATCGCGGTCGAAAAGCCCCACTCAACAGGCAATAACGGGCCGAGCCGCTCCTGCGCCTCGGCCCAAGGGTCAGCAAATCGTCAAAAGGCGCTGCTTTGAGAGGGTTCCTCCGTTGCGGCGGGACTGACCGTGAACCAGGTGCCGTAAACGCCGTTCACATCCGTGGTTGTCGCGTCGCCTGAGAAGAAGTACAGCGGATCGCCCTGGTAAGTCCACTGGCGCGAGCCGTCCTCGCGGTCAATGATCGCAAAGTCACCCTGCGGTTTGTCGCTTGCGCCGGCGTAGAGCGGCGGCCAGGTCACGGCGCACCCGCCGTTGCAGTCAGAATCGCCCGCACCGTCGCCATCGGCGTCATTGCGGTCGTTATCGAAGCGATACAGCGTGAAGCCGGTGCGGTCGCTGAGCGTTTCTGCCCGCTCACCGTTGTCGTCGACGTCATAGATCATGCCGCGCGCCTCGAAGATCGTTCCGGTCGAGTCGTCGGTGACGGCCTGCAGCGGTGCCGTGCGAGCGAGATGCCAGACGCCGCCAACTTCGTCGCCGGTGACGTCGCCCGGCGCAACGTCATTAGCGAAGAAATAGAGCGGCTCGGCTTTGAAAGCCCATTGGCGGCTCCCGTCGTCGCGGTTCACCAGCGAGAAGTTGCCGCCTGGCGTTGCGCCTGCGTCGGCAAAAACCGGCGGCCAGGTCACGGCGCATCCGCCGTTGCAGTCTGAATCACCGGTGCCATCGAGGCCCGAGTCGTTGGCGTCATTGTCAAACACGTACAGGCTGAAGCCAGCCAGCTCTGCACGGTCGAAGGTCTTCTCGCCGTTGGCATCTACGCCCGGGACGGATGTCGCGCCAGAGAGTATCGGGCCGAGCGACGAGTCGGATGCCTCGATCGGCGCCGGACGGGCGACGTACCAGACGTCGCCGGCGCCTTCGCCGCGTGTTTCGCCGGGCGCCTGGTCCGGTGCATAGAAGTACAGCGGCAGTCCGTTCAATGCCCACTGCCGAGTCCCGTCGTCACGATCGACGATCGTAAACGCACCACCGTCGGTTGCGGCCGCATCGGCATACAGCGGTGGCCAGACTTCGGCGCAGCCGGCGTTACAATCGGAGTCGCCGGCGCCGTCACCGTCGGTATCGTTGCGATCGTTCTCAAACGTGTACAACGTGAAACCCTCGCGATCGAGTCGCTCTGTCGCCTGCCCGCCGGTTCCGTCCGTGTTGAGGACGCTGCCGCGACCGACAAACAGAATGCCCTTTGCCGTGTCGTCAACGGCGGCCTGTTGGTACGGGTTCGGCCGCGCGACAAACCAGGCGTCGCCGGAGCCTTCGCCGTTGACATCCCCACTCGCGGAATCGCCCGAGAAGGTATACAGCGGCAGTCCCTTGAACGCCCACTGCAGGCTCGTACCGTCGTCACGCGTAATGATCGTGAAAAAGCCCTCTGCAACCGAGGTCTCGTCGGCCAGCAGCGGTGGCCACGTCGTTGCGCAGGCATCGTTGCAGTCGGAGTCGCCGTTACCGTCGCCGCCCGTGTCGTTACGATCGTTCTCGAACGTGTACAACGTCAGGCCGTCGCCGGCCTTGCTGAATACGTCGCCGATCGTCGTCGCGGCAGTCGTGCCCGGCGCAGCGACCTGCGGTGTGTTGGTCAGGGTCGGCTCCGGGTCTTCCGCGGGAGGGGAGTTGCCGGAGTCGTCCGAAGAGCTGGAGCAGCCCGTAAGTACCAGGCTCAAGCCGGCCGCAAGAAGCGCCAGCGGGCGCAGTGTCGAAACAGTCATGGTCGTGTCCTCTTGGCAGTATGCGAGCAGCACTCGCTGTTGTTGATGCCTGCGTTAATGCGCTCGAACGAGAAAATGGTTCAACGCGAGACGGCTGTTGTTGTTTCAGGACGTTTCCGTGCGAACCCGTTGAACCTTTTTCCTGAATACGGGTACGTACCGTGCAAGGAAGACACTGGAATGGCACGATGACGGCACTGTCATTGGCAAATACGGACCACGCTTTGGGCATGACGGCCGCGACGACAGACAATGATGAGCGTTCCCTGATCGCCCGCATTGCAGATGCGCGTGACACCGCCGCGTTCGAGCGGATGTATCACGACTACCGACGTCGGTTGGGCCCGTTCGTGTATCGAATGATCCGCGACCCGGCCGCCAACGACGAGGTGTTTAACGACGTCATGCTGGCCGTCTGGCGAAATGCGGCGAGCTTCACCGGCAAATCGAAGGTGTCGACGTGGGTTTTTGGCATCGCATACCGGCAGTGCCTGAAGCATCTACGTGCTCGCCGGTCCACGGTGGAACTCGACGAGTCCATGCACGACGGCGTCGACGAACGTAAGACGATCGAGCGGCAGGATCTCGTATTGCGCGCCGTCGCAGGTTTGTCGCCTGAACAGCGGCTGGTTATCGAGCTGTCGTACTTCCAGGGCAACACCTACGGTGAGATCGCCGAGATCGCCGGCTGTCCCGAAAACACCGTCAAGACGCGGGTGTTTCACGCACGCCGTCGACTGAAAGCCATCATGGTCGAGCTCGGCGAGCAGGCTCCTTAAGAGGAACAGTGAAGATGAGCAACAACGTAAGCCAAATGCACTCACGCGAAGCTATCGATAATGAGCTGGAACTCGTCGACTACGCGGCCGGTCGCTTGAGCGACGAACAGGCAAGAGCGTTCGAGGCGCGTTTGGCGGTTGATACCGAGTTGGCTGGCAGGCTCGAAGATGAGTACGCATTGCGCGAGTCTCTTGAGACGCTTGAATCGACCGGTATGCCGCCAGCCAGGTCTTTCGACGCGATCGCAGGCAAGCTCAACGCGGAGCCCAGGCGCTCTTCATGGCTGCCGGCAATCGCGGCAGGTATCGTCGCCGTCATTGCGATTGCTTTCGTGATGCAGACCCCGAATGAATCGACAATCGTCCGGGATGGTTTCGAGACTTTATCGAATGACGGCGCAATGCCTGTAGACGCTGGCAGCCGTATTCGCATCGTGTTTGCTGACAACGTCGATGCGTCCTCTCGCGATGCTGCTGCCGTGGCTCTTGGGTTCGATATTGTGTCCGGTCCCGGCACGGGCGGCGCTTTCGTCGTAGAGACATCGCAACCGGTGAGTCGCGATCAGCTGCTCGAATGGCGACAGGATGAGCGCATCGAGCTCGCCGAGCCCATACGCTACGATTGAGACCATGATCAGCTTCCGCTCCATCGCCGCCCTGATTGTCGTCGGACTGCTCGTCGGTGTAGCTGACATGCGGGCAGTCATTGCAGACGAGGCTGACGAATCCAGGGCGGACGAGTGGATCGTTGTTATGACCGACACGCGGTCGAGCCGGCGCAAGGGTTGGTCGTCCGGCGTCGGCTACTCCGGCAGCTACAACTATGCCAATGATCCGAAGCTCAAGCGTCTTGCGACGAAACTCGCCAGTGACTATAAGCTCGAAGTCCGGAATCAATGGCCGGTACGTGCGCTTAACGTGCACTGCGTGGTCGTCAAGATCAGCGACGACGTGCAGGCTACCGTCGCGGCGCTCGAGGAAGACAAGCGCGTCGAGTGGGTCCAGCCCCTGCACGAGTTCGAAGGGCTGGCGGTTGCAACGGGTGAAGCGGCTCCCGCGGCGGAGCCTTATCGGCACCTTCAATCGTCGCTGGACATCATGAATATCACCGCGCTGGACGATGGATTAAGTGGTGCCGGCATACACATCGCTGTCGTGGACTCGGGTGTCGAGCAGGATCACCCTGACATACAGCATGCGTTGGCCGAGCATCACGACTTCGTCGGTACCGGTAGCAGCTCGGAGCGACACGGAACCGGCATCGCCGGGGTCCTCGTCGCGCATAATCGTAACGGCGTTGGGATCAGCGGGGTCGCGCCGGGCGCGCAGCTACATGCCTATCGGGCGTGCTGGGAATCCGACGACGGTAAGACACGCTGCAACAGCCTGACACTGTCACTGGCGCTGGACCAGGTCGTAGACGCCGCACCGCATATCGTAAACCTGAGTCTGACGGGTCCGAGAGACCGCCTGTTGGACAGGCTCGTCGACCGTATCCTCGAGAACGGCTCGATTGTCGTCGTTGCCCATGATGGAACGACACCGGCTAACAACCGGTTCCCGTCACCACGCCCGGGCATCGTTACCGTTCGCGACGGGTCCAAGACAACCAACAATGAACGCGGCGTATTCGCGCCGGGCGACGCCGTGCTGACGGCGCAGCCCGGACACTCGTATGACTACATGACCGGAACCTCACTGTCCGCTGCGCACGTCTCCGGCGTCGTGGCGCTGATGCTCGAAGCGAACCCCGAGGTAGACGTCGTCGAGGCATCCACGATGCTGGCCGACAGCATTCGCTCGAACGGGGAGGGAGCCAGCATAGACGCCTGCGCAGCGGTTAGTTCCGCCACAGGCAGGGTGCGGTGTCGCTAATACACCAGGTAGCTTAGACGCAGCGCGAACGTCGTTCGGCCCGTAACGAAAATGCGCTCAGACTCTTCGTCAACGGCGCTCAGGCCCAGCGACACATCGAATCGACCTGCGCGATAGCCGATACCCGCTTCCGCGTAGTAGATGCTCGTATCCCAGGGACCTGTCAGGTAACCGACTCCGCCCGCGAGCAACAGGTACGACGATACCGAAAGCTCGGGCCGCCAGTTGCCTGAAACGATGACGCTGTCGGCGTCCCGGCCGTAATAGTCAGGCGACCACGTTAGCGATGCGGACAACTCCGGGTTCAGGTGGTAGCTGCCGCGGAGCTCCGTGTAGTCCCAGTTGGAGATATCGAGGAAACGGCTTCGAGCGACGGATAGCTCGACAGCACGATCTCTGTCGAGTTCGTGAAACCAGCCGACGAAGGCATTCCAGTTCCGCGTCCTTGAAGCATCCAGCGGCGACTCGTTTGAGTAAAAGCCGCTGAGACCAGCGAACCAGCCGGCAGGTGCGTCGTAGCTTGCGCTTACGCCAAGCGCCGGGCCGCCGTCCGTCAGGCTCTGGCCTCGCTCAACAACATCGGAGAACAGGTGTACCTCAGCGGACAGCTCAGCGGAGGCGGGTTGCCACAGCCAGGCGAACAGGAGCAGTGAGCAGCGTTTGAGCATGGTGTCGGCAGTATAGTACCCGTACTAGCTGCCGTCCCCGAAGTGATATCGGCTTGACCATGCCTCGGTCTCGCCCGGCGCGATCTTCAATCGTATGAAAGGCTCAGGGCAGGCCGCGCGCTCGACGGCCCAGAACACCATGCGAGTGACGGGTGCGTCGCCAATGAACTCAATCGATGCGCCGCTCGGCTCGTGTTTGATCAATGCCCGGTTGTACTCGACGCGCCCTGCGCCTTCGAATAGCGGAATCCACAGCGACCGGTCGCCCAGTGGCTCCGGAACCTCGACCGTGTTGCCGCGGAACCAGGCGAACTGATTGATGCGTATCGGGATCATCGTCGTGAACGGGAATTCGACGCGGTAGTCCGGGCCGTAAGGCAGGTTGTCGATCAGGCTGAAGTTGTGATTGTAGTTGTTGATACTGATCTTCTTTTCGCCGGAGTTTTCCAACCTGTGAGCGATGATCAGCTCGGATTTCCCGGGCACGAGTGCGATGGTTTTTGTATAGGTGTAGCCCCATCCGCGATCGCCAGCGAGCTCCTGGGAGAATTCCACACTGTCCGGCGCGTGCCGGATGTCCCACTCTCCGGCTCGAACGATGCGATAGTCGCCTGCGAACTGGTACTCGTCGTCGTTGCCTTTCTCCAACAGGCCAACGCCGATCTTGACGAACGTCTCCCCTCGGCGGGCCTCGGCAAACCCCATTGGCTCGAACATCGCGAACTCTTCGGCCGGTCCGCTGACGCAGTCATGGCGCATTGGATCGTGAGTCACGTGCAACGGCGAGTAAAACCGATGCCTGGCCGTTTCGACGTGCTCGATCATGCCGGACCAGTCGAAGCGCGGCCCACGGTAATAGCCATGCTCGGCATCCGGCACGTAGACGGAGACGCGAAGCCTGCCGTTATCCAGTTCGAGTCGCGGGTAGTCCGTTGCCGGCATTGTGGCGCGAGTGAGAAAGCCGTTTAGCGTTCGTAGACGATGTTGCCGTCAACGATCGTCATCAGGATCCTGCCGTTGAGTAGCCGGGCGGGGTCTTCGTCGGCTAGCACGAACGGATCGATATCCATGACCGTCAGGTCGGCCCAGCGACCCACCTCGATGATGCCAGTGTCGTCCTCGCGGAAACTCGCATACGCCGACCAGTTCGTGTACGCACGCACCGATTCGTCGGCAGTCAGTCTCTGTTCCGCGTACCAGCCGCCCTCGGGCTCGAAGTTCTTGTCCTGTCGGGTGATAGCCGAGTGCAGCCCGTAGAAGATGCTGTGGTCCGAGCCCGGGTTGTCCGAGTTAAACGTGATATCTGCGCCGGACTTGCGCAACGAGCGCCACGCGTAGGCGCCCAGAATCCTCCGGGGCCCCAGGCGGGCCTCGGCCCATGTCTTGTCTTCCATCGCATGAGGCGGTTCCATCGAAGCGACTATGCCCAGCTGCCCCAGGCGAGGAATATCGTCCGGGTGTATGACCTGCGCGTGCTCGATACGGTGACGATTGTTTCGGGTTACCGGGTCTTCTTTGAACACGCCTTCGAGGATATCGAGCGCTTCGCGGTTGCCGGCGTCGCCGATGGCATGAATCGCGACCTGGAAACCAACCTTCATAGCTTCGGCATTCAGCGCCTGGTCGAAGCCGTAGTCGTCGCCGCTGACGCCGCGATGGCCGGGCATGTCGGCGTAGTCGTAGAGAAGTCGCGCGCCTCGCGAGCCCAGAGCACCGTCGTAGTAGGCCTTTACTGTACGTGTGACCAGCATGCTGTCGTTGTCCGTGTCGGGACCTTTTTCGATCCACTTCCGAATCAGTGGCTCATCGCGGAGCGACAGCATCGCGTAAACGCGGATCGGCAGCCGATCTTCCTTCTCGAGCTGTTCGAGGACATCCATCATGCGCGAGTCGAGGCCCGCATCGTGTACGGCGACGTAACCATCTTCCGCCATCTGTGTCAGAGCGAGCAGGACGCGGTCTATCAGCGTCTCTCTTGGAGGCGGCGGCACGATGGCGTCCAGCATCGTCGTCGCACGGTTTATGAACAGCCCGTTGGGTTCGCCGTCTTCACCGAGACGCATCTCGCCGCCGACGGGGATCTCGCTGTCCGCGGTGATGCCGCCGGCGTCGAGCGCCGCCTGGTTCGCCCAGGCCGCAAAGCCGTGCAGGCTGTCGAGAAACACCGGGTGGTTCGGGACGGCGGCGGTCAACAGCACCTTGTCCGGGTAACGATTGGCCCACGCGCCTTCGTCCCATCCGGCGCCGATGATCCATTCACCGTCGGGGACAGACTTCGCTCGCTCTGCGACCAACGCGACCGCCTCTTCTTCCGTGTCGATGCCCGTCAGGTCGACCGTGTCGAGCTTGGCGCCGAGATCGAATATGTGCGTGTGCGAATCGACGAGGCCCGGAATGAGTGTGGCACCCGCCAAATCGACGACGCGGGTAGTCTCGCCCGCGAGTTCCAGCGCCTCTTCATTGCTGCCGACGAACAGTATTTCGCCGCCCTTCGTCGCCACGGCCTCGGCGTCGGGTTCCCATCCCCCATCGGAGACCGGCGCGTCGTCGGCGACTTCGCCGCCCGGCCCGGGTTCTCCCCAGTCCAGCGTGTAGACGCGTGCATTGGTCAGTACGAGGTCGGCGCTATCCGCGGCGGGAGATCCCGTTTGTTCGGAACCACATCCGGAGAGCAGTATCGCAAACGCGGTTACGATCAGGAGTTTCCGGTGCGTCATTGTTCTTCTCGTTGTGGCGACGCCACAAACTTAACGCAGCACCGATCGCTTGTCAGTTATTGGTGAACTGACGGTCGCAGTCCCATGCGACCCGGCAACAAAGCGGTGCTGCGGCCGACCACCCCACGCGCTCGATGGCGGGAATCAGGCCGCCTGCTGAATCAGCGGTAGCTCAAACTCGAATCGTGTGCCGACATTGAGTTGGCTGGACACGGTAATTCGACTGTCGTGCAGATCGAGAATGCGTTTGACGATGGCAAGGCCGAGACCGGATGAGTCGGAACGTGCCTCTTCGCCGTCGAGCGCGCGATAGAAGCGATCGAAGATTCTCGGAACGTCCTTTTCAGCAATCCCTGGGCCGTTATCCGATACGGCTACGGCGACTGTCTGCGGTTTCTCCGCAATCGACAGCGTTACTACGCCGCCTTCGGGCGTGAAGCGAATGGCATTCCTGACCAGGTTCTCCAACACGCGCTGGATGAGCCCGATATCGCCCACCGTAAATACGCTGGCGTCACTGACTTCGATTTCCAGGTCGATGTCCTTCTTGCTGGACTCGATCGCGAATTCCTGTGAGACATCCTGAATGAGTTCCGGCAACGAAAAACGCTCGAGCTTGGGCGTCACGCTGGTGGAGTCCAGCTTCGAGAGTTCGAATAAGTCGCCGACCAGCACGCCGAGGCGGACGACGTGTTTGCGGGCGATGCGCAGGAAGCGACCACGATCGGAGGCCGACATCGACTCGCTCTTTATAATCAGCGTCTCGATATAGCCTTGGATTGCCGCCAACGGCGTACGCAAGTCGTGCGAGATGTTGGAGACGAGCTCGCGGCGGATCTTGTCGGTTTCCTTGAGTTGCTCTATCTGGCGGCGAATCTGCGATGACATGTCCAAAAACGCCGCGCCGAGCTCGTCGATCTCGTCTCCTCCGTCGGCGGGCCGGGTGAGCGTGGGCTCGACTGCAAACCTGGCTTCGGTGAGCCGCTGCATTTCGCAATTCAGGCGTTTCAGGCGCCGCGTCAGAACGCGAAAGACGATAAGCCCGATCGCAACGGTCAGCAGCACGATTGAGGCCATCGCGACGGCGCTCGCTTTCGCTGTGTAGGTATCGCCGATGTTGTTGGCAAGCGTCTCGTAAGTCTGACCGCCGAGCACGACGTACAGGTAACCCTCGAGGCCTGCTTCGGACCGTACTTCTGCGGCCGAAAAGACTTTCGCACTGTCGACATTGCGCGGGTCCGTACCCCGAACCGGTGGCTGCGCCTCCCCGCTGATGAGCATGGTAATAGGCGCAAGGTCGACGCGCGTGCCGAGCACCGCATCCGGTGGCTGGTTGTGCCCGAGTATGTCGCCCTCGGCGTCCAGCAAGTAGATCTCCGCGGTCGGGTTAATGACCATCGCGTGACTGGCGAGGTCACGCAGGCTGTCGAGGTCGGCAACGCCGTTCTCGATAAGCTGGCGCTGCTCCGTGACATACATCGCGATGGGCGCGTTCAGGTGCTGGGACAGCTCCTCGTAGTAGACGCGAGTGTTCACTCGGTCCACGACGTAGAAGGCAACGCCCATGAGTCCCACGAGGGCGACCAGCGCGACGGACAGCTTGGCCAGAAGGCTGTTCACGCCCTGGCCTCGAATTTGTAGCCGACGCCCCAGACCGTGACGATCATCTCGGGCTTCGACGGGTCGCGCTCGATCTTCGCGCGCAATCGGTTGATGTGCGAATTGACCGTATGCTCGTAGCCCTCATGCCCGTAGCCCCAGACCTGGTCGAGCAGGTCAGCACGACGGAAAACGCGTCCCGGATGCCTCGCGAAATGCTCGAGCAGATCAAATTCGCGGGCGGTGAGGTCCACTGTTTCGCCCGAAAGCTGCACTTCACGCCGTGACGGGTCGATCACCACGTCGCCGCTCTGTATGGCTTGCGGTGACTCGGTCTTGGAAGCGGGTTGGCTGCCCAGGCTGTCGACACGCCGAAATATTGCTCGAACGCGGGCCGCCAGCTCCAGCACGCTGAAGGGTTTTGTCAGGTAGTCGTCTGCGCCGGATTCGAGGCCCAGAATGCGGTCCAGTTCAGCGGATTTGGACGTCAGCATGAGCACCGGCTGGTAAGGGCGTTCCCGCCGCACCGTGCGGCAGATCTCCAGGCCGTCCGGGCCGGGCAGTCGCAAGTCGAGGATGATCAGCGACCAGTCTCCAGTCGTGGCCAGGCGCATTCCGTCGAAGCCATCGCGAGCCACGACGACCTCGTCGCAAACGTCGGCCAGATGCAGGGCCACGACATCCGCAATGTCGTCCTCATCTTCGACCAGCAAAATGCGCCGCTGCGTCACTTGTCGCACCTTGGAGCTTGCATGAATCGCCGCCTCCCTCGTATGGGTGTTGGCAGAGTAGACCGAAAATTTCACAGATTTATCACAGGGGAATGGGGAGGCACGTCCCTGTGCCTCCCACTGGGGATGAATCAGTTGATGCGCTCGATACGAAAAGCCGCGACGGAGTTGTCGAATCGGTGCTGTCCCGACAGATCGGACATTGCGAGTCCGTCATCCCGGCTGACGACACCGGTGTGCATCGTGACGCGGTCCGCCAGGTCGTCCCTCGCGGCGTTGAAGCCCTCGCCACCACCCGCAGGCCCGGGGATTTGGATGGCGAGCTCCGTGTTCGCCTCGGTGCCCGAGTCATAAGCGATGGTCCTCTGAGACATCACGTCTCCGACGGCCATGTCGCCGATGGCGACACCGTTCGATCCCGTGATCGCGTCGTTCGTATTGACCAGCATCGTGCTGGTACTCAGCAACAAGCCAGCGAGCTCGCTCTCGAGGACCTCAATCGTGATGGTCTCGCTGCCAGCCGGGCCAATCGGCGCGGTGCCTGAGGCCGTTGCCAGCACCAGTGCATCGGCATCGGCCTCACCGATCAAAGCGGAGTTGTCGCCGCCTTCTGCCAGCGTCTCGAGGCCGACCGTTGCCGGCATGCCGACCGTGAAGACCGCGTAGCCGTCCTGGTGAGCGATGACCGCAACCGGGGACAGCGGCTGGGCGTTGGTCAGGTTGCTGACCGTGACCTCGAACGTCGTCGTCGCGGGCGGCGCCGGCACGGGATCGGGAACCGGCGCCGGGTCGTCATCGCTGCTGCTACAGCCTGCGATCAACAGAGCGCTAGCGACGATCTTGGTTATTGCGGGTAGTTTGCTTCGGATCAATGACATGACGTTCTCCTATCGCACCGTGAGCGTTACGCGCACGACCGGGTTTAGCCAGCGGTGTACGCGGTTATCGAGGTCGCTGCTGCCCCCGGTTGCATCGCTATCGCCCAGCGCACCCCGATGGATGTGGACGTTCGTGTTCGTATCTGCGGTTGCGGCTCCGGTGCCGTTCGTGCCGGTCAGGCCACCCGGATCAGCCGGCATACCGGGCGCACCCGGCGCGCCGCCACCGGTCAGCAATTCGTCGTTGGCCTCGGTGCCGGCGTCATACGCGGGAACGTCGTAGACGTAGGTGCCGGGTTCCGTTGGAATTTCGATCGCGTTCAGTCCGGCAAACGCGTCATTAGTCGGCAACAGCATCGCGACGATGGTCAGGCGATCGTTGGTTGTGCCATCCGTGTTCAGGGTGAACGTTGTGCTGGCTGCAGGCGGGAGAAGGCCCGACGCCGGATTCGCGACGAAGGTCGCGCCGAGCGCGGTTACGTCGTCAACGAGGCCATCGATGCTGCCACCCTCTGCCATTGCCTGCAGGTTGGCTGACGCCGGTTGGCCGGTAACGAACAGGTTCGTGCCGGCAGGATGAGCTGCGGCGAGGAACGGTGTGAAATAGATACCGTTCGTGAGGTTGGTAATTTCGACATCGAAGTCGGTGGCATGTGCAGCAGGCAGGGTCAGTGCAGATGCCGCGAGTGCCGCAGCAATGAGTGTTCTCTTCATCGGTTTCTCTCCTGAACGAATGCATTGGAATCAGGAGAGAGTTTCTGAGCGAGATGTCACACAGAGATCACGGCTTCTTCACGAATTGCTTGTGAAAGCGTTGTGTATTGCTAACCGCGCATCCGGGAGCCGGAACACGCCAGACGGACCAGCCGCAGGTCAGGTCGATTTGAATCACGTCCGTCGATGTTCATGGCGCCGCATCGAACGTTCCTTCGGCCCAATAAACGAAGGGCTCGCCGTCGGCGGTCTGCAGGCGCTCGGCGACGTAGGGCGTGGGCTCGTACCGGGTCGTTGGCACCGGGCCGGGCATGTGGGTACCAGGCGCTCCCCGGATGCCGAATTGCATCAGACACAGGTAGCTGTGTGCCTGCGTGGCAATGGACGGGTCGCCCTCGGCACTCGCAACCACGTCACCGGAGAACGCGCCGTCGACGATTTCTATCGTGGGGCTGCTTGCGGACTCTCGCAGGTAACGGCCGTCGGCGTCCTTGAGCCAACAAAATACGGACACGCGCAGCACATCCGGGTGCATGTCCCGAAGCGATACCGGTATGGTTATCTCGATTGGCGCGGCTGTAGCTCCCATCGACAGAAGCATCGAACATGCGCCAACCAATAACGTAAATAGCTTTGCTCTGATCATGTTCCCTCTCCCTCATTCATAACGTTTCACTTCTGCGGCCCGTCATCGTGAATGTCGTGTCAACGCGATACCGGATCGGCTCGAACTCACGCGTCGCGAGGTCCGCGAGTCCCGTCATGCGGAACTCGACGGGTAGCCGCACGCGAAGCGGTTCCCAGCTCGTCGTTTCAGCGCCGCCGGTACCGGTCATCGTGAAGGCCGTGCCCAGACGGTAGTGCAGGGGACCCTCGCGCGGCTCAACCCGAGGACTGTCTGCTTCCTCGGCCGCGGGCTCAGGGTCTTCGATGTCAGCTTGGTTGGGCACATCCGTATCAGGTGGTTCGGAGGCCTGTCTCGCTGCGCCGCTGCCGGGTAGCCCGATTACTCCCGCCTCGAGAGGGCTGGAGTCCGGACCTCGAGGAGTCGGCGCAACGCGGATTGAAGCCAGGCCACGGTCCGCCAGAGCTTGCCCCGCCGCGGACCATCGCCGGTAGATCTCCGCGCGACGTTCGCCGTACTCGCGGTTGAGTTCGTCGATCGCCTTCTGGCGGCGCTGGTTGACCGCCGCTGCGTCCTTGCTGTTGTAACCCTGCTTCTTTAGCCTGGCGAAGTCCTTTTCTGCGTCGTTCTGAATCTCTTCGAAACGCTGTTGCCATTCGGACTTCAACGTCTCCAGCTGGCGATCGCGATCGGCATTCAGCGCTGCACGATCTTCGGTGCCACTGGATTGCACGTCGGCGCCGGCCGCCGGCAGTGACGGGCGCTGCTGGGCATTCGCGTGCACGCACAGGCAGGTCAGGAGCAGAAACGGGACGATCAGTCTTTCGTGTCGGTCGATCATCGATGTGACTCTCGCGGGATGCACTTTCGCTCAGGACTCAGAATGATGTGCAGACAATCTCGACCTCGATCGCCTGCAGGTCCGACTCCTCGAAGTTGTACGGCACATCTCCGCTGAATCGGAATCGATTGCCGTCGAGTTCGCTGTTGTCTTCGCCGGGCTCGAGAATGATTTCCCACTCGCCGTCTTCGTTGTTCGAGAAGTAGAGCTCCATGCCGTTGTAGGCATCCTTGTGGACGCTGATACTGACTTCGTTGTGATGCTCGGCAACTATCGCCTGGTTGCCGATGCCGCAGCTGCCCGGGACGGTCAGCTCGTAGCTGCCGGAGGGCACCGTTACCGCAATCTCGAGGTCCTGTTCCACCTGCACGAGCTCTGCGGCAACGTCCGGCGCCGAGTCGGAATCCGTTGCATCGCCTTCAGCCATACAACCTGTCGAAAAGACACATAGCACGGTGCCGAGATAGACGAGGATTTTTCGACTCATTGCTTCTCTCCTTCCATAATCCTTCCTGCTGATGGGCCCGGTGAGCTTTTGTCCCTACCATCCTGGCTCTGCCCTGAAGCAAGCCCGCCAGCGATGGCAGCGGTTTTCTAGCCGTCACAGGTGTATACGCAGTTGGTGCCCCGGATGGAACAAAATGGCCGGACGCGGGCTGCGGCCCGTCGTCCCGCACGGCGATGGTCTCGTCTACGCTAAAGCCCGATGCCCGGCATGATCCAATCCGTCGTCGCCCTGCATATGACATCTCAGGGATAGGAGTAAGACAGAACCTCATGCGAGACCTCAGGCCTTTACTGGTTCTGGTACTTATCGCGGCGTCAGCCGATGCCGATGCCGATGCCGATGCCAATGCCTAGGCCGTTCCGGTTCCCGGCGTCAGCCCGCCAGAAGCGACGGACGCGCCGGCGTCCGCTCTCAGACTTCAGATTGACGAGATTCGTGAGTCAACGACTCTCGCCATAGATGATCTCGACGCCGGCTTCGACCTCGATCGAACCGAACTGAAGCATCAATTCGACATCGGAGGCTGCACGCGCCGATCCGGCGCCGGTCTACTCGTTCGGCGGACGAACCTCGATTGCCGCCCCGTCGCCCGGTGCGTCGCCCAGCTGCTCGAGCTCCAGCGCCTGTGCCGCATCGATCTGAAAGATCTTGTCGATGACACAGCCGCGTATCGTGTCGAAGCGCGCACGAATCACGTTGCCCTCCCGGCGCACGTCGGGCGTTATGCGTGAGCTGTCGTAAAGCGCGTAGCAACGCTGACGGAATTCCACGAGAAAATGGCTGTCGCGGGTCCGGAGCAACGCGAACTCTTCGTTAATCGGGTTGAGACCTGGCGTTTGCGTCGGTCGGTAACGAACCTGGTCCGTCTCCGCGAGTTCCGCCGCGGCGATGAAGTCGCGAACCGCTTCGGTTTCCACTCGCGTCTTCGGCGCCGTGCAGGCCGCCAGGAACGCAATACAGACCGCTGCAGTGAGATAGCTTAGTCGCATGATCAAATTTCCTGTGTCGCTCGCTAGTCGCGCAGGATTGTTCCGTTGCGGTAGCGAATCTTGCCGCCGAGTATCGTCATCGTGACCTCGGTATTCATCAGGTCGTCGTCAGACACGGTCAGCAGGTTCTTCGACAAAACAGCGAGGTCGGCGAGCTTGCCCGGCGTGATTGAGCCCTTGATGTCTTCTTCGAAAGCCGCGATCGCGTTGCCCATCGTGTACGAGTACAAGGCGAGCTCGCGAGAGTAGGCCTCCTGGGGTTGGAACAGCGTGCCATCCGGAAGTTCACGGGTCACCGAACAATGGAAGCTGCCGATCGGGCTGATCTCGTCCACGGGCGGGTCCGTGCCATTCGTTGGCACGAGACCGGCCTCAGCCAAGGTGTTGAAGATATAGCCCCGTTCCCGCGTGCGCTCTTCCCCCAGCCGGTCTACGACCCACGGTCCGTCCGAACAGGCAAAGATCCCCTGCACGGCGGGAATGACACGTAGCTCGACGGTCCGTGCAACATCGTCCGGATGAATGACCTGTGCGTGCTCAATGCGCCAGCGGAGGTCGGTCTTGTCGGGGTGCTTCTCGAACTCGGCCTCGTAGATGTCCAGGAGCTCTCGATAGGCTCGATCGCCGATGGCCTGGATGGCCATCTGGTAGTCGTACTTCATCGCCAGCTCGGCCGACTTCTCAATTTCCTCAACCGAGACGACATTCAGGCCGTAGCTCTCCGGCATGTCCGCGTAAGGTGCGAGAAGCCAGCCGCCGTGTGTGCCAAGTGCGCCGTCGAGTACCTTTTCGCCGATCGTTCGCACGGTCAGGAAGTTGTTGCCGTAACCGACCATGCGGTAGTCGCCGAGGCGGCCTTCCATGTCAGCGGCCTGTTCCTCGAAGGCCATGAACAGGCGAACCGGCAGATTGCCTTCATCGGCCATGGTCCTGATCAGGTCGACCTCCGCGAATGTCGTGCCGAGATCCTGGAAGGAGGTGATGCCGTGACGCAGCGACTCCTCGCCGGCCAGCGTGATCATGCGCCGTAGCTCCGCTTCGGCAACGCCCGCCGGGCGCCGGCCCTGGTGGCCCGAGTAGGCGACACGAAACGCGTCCTGCGCCGCCTCACGCATCATGCCCGTTGCCCGGCCGTTCTCGTCGGTGACGATTTCGCCGCCGGGCGGCGGTGTTGTGCTGCCGTCGATTTCGACGAGGTTCATCGCGCGCTCGTTGACGAATACGGCATGCCCGCTGGTGTGAATCAGCATGACCGGATGATCGGGGGTCGCCTCGCTCAATGAGTCATGAATCGGCAGCCCCTCGACGAGGACTTCTTCCTTCGTCTCCCACTTGTCCTGGTGCCAGCCACGCCCGACGATCCATTCGCCGGCAGGCGTCTCGGCTGCGGCGTCGGCGACCATCGACACGATCTCGGCGAAACTCTTCGCGTAGCGGAAGTCGAGGATCAACAGCGAACCGCCGAAGCTCGTGTAGTGACCGTGTCCCTCGATGAAGCCCGGAATGACCATCTGGCCGTCGAGATCGATAACCTCGGTTTCATCGCCGATATGCTTCGACAGGTCTTCAGACGTACCGACTGCCAGAATGTGTTCGCCCTTGATGGCGACGGCCTCGGTATCCGGAACGTCCGGGTCGACCGTGACGACGTCGGCATTGACGAGCAACAGGTCGGCGATCGGATGGACTGCTTGTGAAGCAGGACGGTCGCAGCCGGCAAATATCACAAGCGCGAGAATCGTCAGGCATCTAATCGTTTTCATTGCGGGATTGTACGCTTTTCTTTGCACGGTCATCTCATACCGACGCTACTTGGCGCCACAGCTGTCCATCAGCTCTGTGTGCCAAATGGTGCAGCGGAACTCCTCTCCGACCGCTTCGTCGAATCGCAGCCGTAATTCCTCACAGTGCTTCACCGCCGCGGCCGGTCACGAGGCCGCCTCGCTGAACCCGGTCATTGCGCTCGGGCAAAGCCGCTCTCGCGGTCGAAGCGGCCCGAGAACCACTCAACCCGGCGCGCGGAGCCGATTCGGTCTGAACGATGTAGCCTCACACCAATGGGTCGGCGCGTGCAACCAACAACGTCGGCCGGATCGATCCAATTGAAACCTGATGTGGCAGAAAACAGATTCAGTTGCTCTCGACATGACCGCGGATTGCATTACACTGCATCGATGATCATTCAACCAATGACCAAATACGTGCGCGCCTCGGCGGCGCTCGCCCTTATCTGGGCGCTGAGCGCGTGCTCCGGCGACAACACCGATTCAGCCGAACAGGCGGCCGCTCGCGACAACCTCGATGCGATGTCTGAAGTTCATGCGACGGATACCACCGAGGCCACGCCGGCCGTCGAGGAAGCACCGGCTCGCGAAGTTGTTGCCGAAGTCTTGCCGTATGCCGAAGTCGGCAACGACCTGATCTATGGCCACTTCGCGTTTCCCGAGGACATGATCGAACCACTGCCGGCCATCATCGTTATCCATGAATGGTGGGGTCTGAACGACAATGTGCGCGCCATGGCAGACCGGCTTGCGGGAGAGGGATACATCGTCCTCGCCGTCGACCTGTTCGGTGGCGAGGTTGCAACCACCCCGGTTGAAGCCAGGGAGAAGATGCAGAAGGTCATCGAGAATCCCCGGCAGGCGGTCGACAATCTGCGGCAAGCGCTGACCTTTGTCGATGACGTGGCCGAGGCACCGAAGGTGGCAACGCTGGGCTGGTGTTTCGGTGGCGGCTGGTCGCTCAACGCTGCGCTCGAGTTCTCCGGGCAGCTGGACGCGACGGTTATCTACTATGGACAGGTGACCAGCGATACCGAGCGCCTCTCGGCACTCGAGAGTCCGGTGCTGGGCATTTTCGCCGCCGAGGATCGCGGAATCAGCGTCGATTCGGTTCGAGGATTCGAAGCCGCTATGGATCAGCTGGGCAAAGACGGATCGATCTATGTCTACCCTGGCGTCGGCCACGCGTTTGCGAATCCTACAGGCCGAAACTACAACGCCGAAGCGGCTGACGACGCCTGGGGCAAGACCCTCGAGTTCCTGCGTCAGGAACTCGTCGTTTCTTCTGGAGAGGCAGACGCCTCGGACGACCCGTCGGGCTCGTCAGTCGAAAGCTCTTCCGGAGGCTGAAGACAGGCCAGCTCCACGTCGAGTGGCGTGGACTGGTACCTGATCGTCTGCGAATTCCCGGCTTTACAGGTCAGCGCGATCTGAGCCGTGAACACCGAACGCACCAGCTGGGTAACGCCGTAGTCGCCCGATATGCAGAAGTCTGCCATCACCGGTGCCGTCTGTTTCGCTGGAATCACCAGTGATTCCTCAACCGAAATACCGTCTTCGTCGGCTGACCATGATTTCCTGACGTCCGCCACGTTGAGGCTGACCAATGCTGCCCGGGCTGGACGCGCGCATGCCGCGTCGAGCCGAAACGGGAACCTGAGGGTCGGCATGTCTTTTTGTTGTGTGTCCGACACGTCGATCTCTGCGATCGCCGGCTGCGCCCTGAACAGGACATAGTGCCCGTCGTCCGCATGGACTTCTGGTGCGAATGCAAGCAGCACGAGAGCAAGTCGTGGTTTCGGCATTAGAGGGTTCCAGTGATTCACGTGTCTTGCACTATCGTACCGGTTCGCGGTCTACTGATGCACGATGATCTTGAAGACTATTCACCTGACTTACAAAATGGCGCGGCGCATCGTCATCCTCGTTGTGGGCGCGACGGTGATGCTCGTTGGCGTTGTCATGATTGTGACGCCCGGTCCCGCCTTTGTCGTTATTCCGCTCGGGCTGGCGATTCTCAGCATCGAGTTCGCGTGGGCGAGACACTGGTTGCGTAAGCTGCGTGAGCAGATATCCAACGGCGCAGCCCAACTTCAATCCAACAAGATCGAGCAACGGCGCAGGTAGCGGATTCGACAGGCGAAAGAATTCGTCTGAGAAAAAATTGGCGCCGGAGCACTGAATCTAGTGAGTTTCAGCGGGCCGATCCGACACGGAGCGGACTCCGGCGCCAAGGGGTTAACGGCAGGGGTATGCCGCCGGACCTTTAAGGCCCGTATTCGTCACCGACCGGCTGGTCAGTGATATCGACAGAACACCGACTCACAAGGGGGGGAGGGTAGAGTCGATATTCCGCCGAAACGAAATTTCATTATTTGTGCGTCAGGAGGAAATTCAAGCTCTCATCCGAGAACCTGAAGCTCGCCTGTTCAGGATTGCGGCCCTCCGAACGCCATGCCGACAAAGATCGCGAAACCAACGAAGAGCAGGGCGCTCGCCGCGATCGTCGCAACCTGTGTCCAGATTCGTGTTTTCACGTTCAATTCCTTTGCCCAAGAACCAGTGCGCACGTGGCGCATACACTGCTACACATTGCACGATGCGTGCCAAACTAGAAAATTTAAAAAAAACAATAACTTGGATATTGCAAAATTCTACGAAATTTCGTAAATAACGAAAAAACGTGAATGCTATTACGAAAAACCGTAAATTTTGGCCATGAGTGATCGAGATCATTATCGGTGGTTGTTCCGGCGTGCGCCGGCGATGGCGACGTTTATCGGCGAGGACGGCAGCTACCTCGACGTCAGCGATGCGTTTGCCAAACGGCTGGGCTATTCGCGAGACGAGATACTCGGCCAATCACCCGACGCGTTCATGACCCCGGCCAGCGCCGATCGGGCGAGAACGGAATTCCGTCCGGCGCTACGCCGAACGGGGAAGCTCGAACGAAAGCCGATCAGCTTCGTCTCCCGTGACGGCGAGACCATCGAGTGCATAGCCAATGCCATCGTTGAGCTGGACACGGACGATGTCTTCGTCCGAACGGTCGCGATGTACCAGGAGATATCGGACGAGGCGCGAGCCAACTTCAAGTATCGCGACCTCTACCGTGAGACGCCGGCCATGCTTCATACACTGGATCCGGACGGCAGGCTTGTGACCGTAACGGACCGCTGGCTCATGAAGCTTGGCTACGAACGAGATGAGGTCATCGGACGACCGGTCATCGAGTTCTACAGCGATGCCGATCGGGAACGTTGGGCAGAGGGCAGACTCCAGGCGCTGATCAACGCCGGCGACTTCAATAATCTCGAACGCCAGATGGTGACCAAGGACGGTCGGGTACTGGACCTGGTGATGTCGGCCATTGCGCATCGCGGTGAGGACGGTGACGTTGACCAGCTGCTGATCGCGTCAAAGGACCTGACTGAACGAAAGGCGGCCGAGCGCGAACTCCGCAAGACACTGGAAGAAAACGCGCGCCTTCGCGAAGAACTCGAGCGTGAGCGCGACTATCTCCGAGAGGAGGTCAACGTCGCGATGAACTTCGGACGCATCGTCGGCAACAGCCCGTCGCTGAAGCGGATGCTGCAACGTGTCGAGGCCGTCGCTGAGACCCCCGCGAGTGTTCTGCTGCTCGGCGAGTCCGGTGTTGGCAAGGAGCTGGTGGCTCGCGCGCTGCACGCGCGCGGACCAAGGTCGGAGGGGCCGCTGGTCAAGGTGAATTGCGCGTCGATCCCGAAAGAGCTCTTCGAAAGCGAGTTCTTCGGGCATGTGAAAGGTGCATTCACCGGTGCGCATCGCGACCGAATCGGCAGGTTCCAGCTCGCCGATGGCGGCACGCTGTTTCTCGATGAAGTGGGCGAGATTCCACTGGAACTCCAGGGCAAGCTGCTGCGGGTACTGCAGGAGAGTGAGTTCGAGCGCGTGGGCGACGACGAGACGCGCCGCGTCGACGTTCGGGTGATCGCCGCGACGAACAGGGACCTGGCTCAGCTGATCGAGGCTGGCGAGTTTCGCGAGGACCTGTACTACCGGCTCAGCGTCTTCCCGATCGATGTGCCGCCGCTGCGCGACCGCGGAGACGACGTCGTGCAACTCGCGCAGGAGTTCCTCAAGCAGACCTGCCAGGAGTTCGGCCGCGAGGGCCTCTCGCTGACGCGGGCGCAGGCCGACCAGCTGATGCAGTACGACTGGCCCGGCAACGTCAGGGAGCTAAAGAACGTCATCGAGCGTGCCGTCATTCTGTCACCCGGTAACATGCTGCGGCTGGAAGCTTCCTTACCGACCACCGGGCGTCGTATGCTGAAGTCGGAGGCGCAAGCCGATCTGGATTCAATCATGACCGAGACGGAACTGAAGTCTTTGCAACGTCGAAACACGATTCGTGCGCTGAAGGCGACCGCCTGGCGGGTGTCGGGCAAAGGCGGAGCGGCAGAATTGCTGGGTATCCGACCGACAACACTTTCCGACCGGATTCGGTCCATGAAGATCGAGAAACCCGGGTCTTGATGTCGAGACGCCAGGCTTACCGGCTTATCCTGCTTGCGACGCTGGTGGCATGCATAGCGCTGATTCAGTTTCTGCCGATCAGGGACATGCTCGACACCGTCACGAACTTCGAGGCTCGATCCCCGCTGCTGGCCGCTATCGCCTACGTGTCGCTGGCCGTCCTGATGATCGTTCTTTTGTCGCCCGGGTGGATCATCATGATGGTGGCCGGGCTCATGTTTGGTGTTGTCAAAGGCATAGCGTTGGCGACGATGGCGGTGACGCTGGGGGCATTGGCCGCTTTTTTCGTCGGCAGGACCCTGGCACGGGATTCCGTTCGTACCCGCATCAGCGGCAATGCGCGTCTCGAGGCTTTGGATCATGCGATCGGCAACCGCTCGTTTCGCATCGTGTTTCTGACCAGGGTCGCCCTGGTGCTGCCGTTTAATCTACTCAACTACGTTTACGGTGCCACCCGCGTGTCTGCCGGAACGTATGCGGCGGCGACGGCGATCGGTATGCTGCCGCCGATCGCGTTGTATGTTTATCTCGGCAGTTTGAATGATGACATTGCGCAGATATTATCGCGGGAGCGCTCGCTGGACGCGTCGAGCTGGGTCGCCATTGGCGTCGCGATCGTTGCAATCGTGCTCGTCGTGCGGGTCATTCGTAAGGCAGCCGACGAGGCACTCAAAGAGCGACTGAGCGAATAAGGGTGATTGTGTTTCGATACGTATTTTGTTGGATCCTGTTGCTGGCCGCCCCGGCCTGGGCGACAGACGACCCCCTGCCCGCGGGCGTCCGCAGCGTGCTCAATGTGCGGGATATACAGGACAATGAGATCAGCCTGTACGTTGCCGACATTGAGAGCGGCGAGGTCATGCTGGAATGGAACGCCGATGAGCCACGCAACCCGGCCTCGACGATCAAGCTGATTACAACCTTGGTCGGACTCGACATCCTGGGCCCGGCGTACACGTGGACGACCGACGTTTATGCGCTGGGCGAGATAGACAATGGCCGCCTCGACGGTGACCTGCTGATCAAGGGACACGGCGACCCGTTCCTGGTCACCGAACGCGTATGGCAGATGCTGCGCCTGGTTCGCCAGTACGGCATCCAGGACATCGGCGGCGACCTGCTGATCGATGACTCGTATTTCCAGGTGCCTGACTTTGATCCGGCGGCGTTCGACAACCAGCCGCTGCGGGCCTATAACGTCGGCGCCAATGCCTTGCTGATGAATTTCAAGGTTGTGCGCTACTGGTTCGAGCCGGATTTCGACAAGAATGCCGTCCGCGTACTCGTGGACCCGCCGCTCGACAACCTCAAAGTCGAGAACAGGTTATCCCTGAAGCCAGGCAGTTGTCGTGGCTACCAGCGGGGCATCAGTATCAGCGCGAACGAGTCCTTTGACGAGATCGCTCTGTCAGGACGTTTCCCCAGCGGTTGTGAGCGATATGCGATGGACCGGACCGTGCTGGATCACGCGGAATTCGCCTACGGCCTGTTCTCGTCGCTGTGGCGGGAGCTCGGCGGCCAGTTCGACGGTGATTGGCGCAGGGCGACGGCACCAGAGGACGCCGAACCTCTGCTCGAGTTTCGATCGCTGCCGCTGGGCAACCAGATCAAGCGCATCAACAAATACAGCAACAACGTCATGGCGCGACAGCTGCTGTACACGCTCGCGGCGGAGGACGAGAAGCTGCCGCCGACCGAGGCAGCGGGCCGCCACCTGATCCGGTCGTGGCTCGAGGAACGCGAACTGGATGGGGAGGGATTCGTGCTCGAAAACGGGGCGGGCCTGTCTCGTGAATCGCGTATCAGCGCCCGGCAATTCGGCCGCATTCTCTCCTATGCCTGGAAGCAGCCCTACATGCCGGAGTTTCTTGCATCGATGTCGCTCTCCGGCCTGGACGGCACCGCCCGGCGCCGCTTTAAGGATCCATCCCTGTCCGGGCTCGCGCACCTGAAGACCGGCTCCCTGGATCACGTTTCCGCCGTTTCCGGGTACATGCAGTCGAAATCCGGCCGACGATTCGCGCTCATCGTCTTGCAGAATGCTCAGGATATTCATCGCGGCCCGGGTGACGAAGTTCACATCGCGTTGATGAAGTGGCTTAACGAGCAATGAGCTTGGGTTACACTGCGCCGATGAGATCGATAGCCTTGATACTGCTCGCGCTACCCGCCCTGGCGTCGGCGGAGACGGTGTATGTGACCGACTTGCTGCGACTCGGCCTGCATCAGGCGGAGGACACCAGTGACCGTGCGTTCCGTACGCTGGAAAGCGGCCAGGAAATGGAAATCCTGTCGAGGACGCGGCTCTACGCACAGGTGCAGCTGCCGGACGGCACGCAAGGCTACGTCAAAGCAGCCTACCTCGTGTCAGAAAAGCCAGCGAAGCTGATTGTCGCGGAATCCCAGGCGGCAACGGCACTGGTTCAGCAGGAGCTGGACGACGTCAAGGCGGCACTTGCTGAGCCGGCGCAGACCATCGATGCGCTGCAATCCGAAGTGGCCGGACTGACGGCGTCGCTGGCCCAGGCGAACACGGCGCTGGACGACGAAAAAGCGGAACGGCAACGACTGGAGTCGCGCCAGGATCGGTATCGCTACAGCCTGCCGGCGAGTTGGGTGCTCGCCGCCATCATCGCTTGCCTTATCGGTGGCTTCCTGCTCGGCCTCTGGTGGGTCGACCACCGAAGCCGCAAGCGTCACGGTGGCATCCGCATCTACTAGCCCGTTACTTCACGGCCTCATTCGCCGTGGCACGGCGAGCAAATACCTGCCGGTTATAAGCGGATAAGATTCCGGTCGTTCCCTCGGTCGACCGACCCCGCCTATTGTTGCGCTCCGAGACACTGACACGATATCCGTCGGAGACCTGAATGAGCGCAACGGCCAGTCCAACGCCGAGTTTTCCTCTCAATGACGCAGAGGCACAGACGGTCCAGTCCGCGCTGAGCGGGCTCAACGACTCGCAGCTTCTGTGGGTGAGCGGCTACGCCGCCGGGCTCGCGGCGAGGTCGACGGCCCCCGCGGCTGCAGCTCCGGTCGCCGGTAGCACCTACACGATTCTCTACGGCTCCCAGACGGGCAACGGCGAGGCGATCGCCAAAGCACTGGCTGCCGAGGCGACTCGCCAGGGTTTCGAGGTTCGACTGGTGAGCATGGCCGACTACAAGCCGGCAAGTCTGAAGCGTGAGTCTGTTGTCAGCTTCATCGTCAGTACGCATGGCGAGGGCGACCCGCCGGACGATGCGGAACTGCTGCACGAGTTCCTGCTGTCGTCGAAGGCGCCGCAGTTGTCGGATCTGAAGTTCAATGTCCTCGCACTCGGAGACAGCAGCTACGTGAATTTTTGCCAGACGGGCCGGGACATCGATACACGGCTTGCCGAGCTGGGCGCCGAGCGACTCGGTCCCATCGTGGAATGCGATGTCGACTACCAGTCAGACGCGGACGCCTGGTCGGCGGACACGCTAGCGCTGTTGCCCAAGCCCTCGCAGCAAACGCAGGACGTTTCCTACCTGAGGGCCGTACCGGACGCCCCTGTTTTTGATCGCAAGTCACCGTTTCTCGCCGAGGTCCTGGTCAACCAGAAGATCACCGGGCGAGATTCGACCCGCGACATCCATCACGTCGAGTTGTCGCTGGCTGGTTCGGGCATCCGCTACGAGCCGGGTGACGCGCTCGCCGTGCTGCCCGTCAATCCGCCGCAACTGGTCAACGAGTTCCTCGATGCGCTCAAGCTCGACGGCAGTACGACGATCTCGATCGGCGATGAGGACGTGGAACTCAGGAAGTCACTGGATCACCGGCTCGAAATTACGTCGCTGAGTCTCGTGTTTCTCAAGGCCTGGGCCGAAATTGCGAACAGCGACGAGATTCGGGCGCTGCTCGAGGACTCGGCCAGGGTCGAGCTGGGCCAGTTCGTCGACCAGCACCAGGTCATCGACGTCGTTCTCCAGTATCCGGCCAGCGTCGACGCACAGACGTTTGCCGACAGCCTGCGAAAACTGGAGGCACGCTCCTACTCAATCTCATCCGGTTTTGAAGCCAACCCGGACGAGGTGCACCTGACCGTCGCCGCCGTCCGCTACGAGGCCTTCGGCCGGGAGCACGTCGGCGCGGCGTCCAGTTACCTGGTCGATCGCGTCACCGAGGGCGACCAGGTGGCCGTGTACCTGGTGCCCAACTCGCGTTTCCGACTCCCGCAGGATCCGGCCGCGCGCACGATCATGATCGGCCCCGGAACCGGCGTCGCGCCATTTCGAGCGTTCGTCGAGGAACGCGCCGAATCAGGCGCGAGCGGCGAGAACTGGTTGTTCTTCGGCGCCCGAAACTTCTCGTCCGATTTCCTGTATCAGCTCGAATGGCACCGCCACCTGAAGCAGGGCAATTTGCAGCGGATGGATGTCGCCTTCTCGCGCGACCAGGCGAGCAAGATCTATGTGCAGGATCGCATACGCGCCAAGGGCAGCGAGGTCAGTCGCTGGATTGATGAGGGCGCCCACGTCTA
>JAAUYH010168513.1_pt1 | contig 30343 bp, 44 predicted proteins | sample 7278061 | NCBI WGS metagenome assembly JAAUYH01 (sample SAMN14350203, study PRJNA611818) | marine sediment metagenome | isolation source: surface marine sediment (0.6m) | place: French Polynesia: Moorea | collected 2018-08
CCTTGGCTCCGAAATTGTCGGATCGATGATCCCCGGCGTAGGTATCGCGAAGACCGGCGCCAACATTGTGAAGGGCGCGACCAAGACCGGTATGCTCGACGGCGCGATGCGTTGGGTCGCCAAGCATCCCAAGCTCGGACGCATGGCTCAGGCCTCGGCCGCCGGCGCCGCCGGGGGTGCGACGTTCGAAGCCATGCAGGAGTCGGTCGACCAGTCGATTGATGCGACCACGGGCGGTGAGTTCTCGGCCGAGGCCGTCGGCGACGCCGCTTTGCAGGGTGCACTGATCGGTGCGATTGGTGCCCCTATCATTGACGCCGCGGACGCGGGCGTGCGTCGTCTGTATCGTTGGACCAAGGCCGCTTTCGGTGGCTCCGACCAGCAGGCACTGCAGGCGACCAAGCGTCTGGCGGAGTCGGTTCGGCGACCGGGAGAGACCCCAGACGACGCGATCAACCGGTTGAACGCCGACATCAACGCATTCCGTGAGGTCGAGGGAAGAACGCCGGCACTGTTCGAAGTCATCCCAGACCACCAGGCCCGCGACATCGCAGACGTGTCCCGTTACTACACCGGTCTCGATGCACGCGCCAGAGCCAACACTGAAGCCCAAGTCACCGCGAGCATCAAGTCCATGCAGGACGCCGTGGAGTCCATGGGTCCACGTATCCGGGATACCGCCGAGATAAAGCGCCGCGCCGACGACATGATGGACGACGTGGCCCGGGTTTATGGCGGCACAGAGGTTCGTGTTCCTGACGACACGCTGGAAATACTGTCGGCCAACAAGCAGTGGGTCGCGCAGCAGGCCAAGCGTGGGAACGCCGCGGCACGCTCCGTTCTCCGTGTCGTCGACGCGCAGGACAACGTCAGCCAGCTTCGTCGGTCCCTCGCCGAGCGTATTGCGAAGCGCGACAACGCGAACTCGGCCCAGTATCTGGCGGAGCTGAACCAAAAGATCGCGCAGATGACCAGTGACGCCTTCAACGCGTCTGATGTCGAGGCCTCGCAGCTGGCGCAACTCCGTAACCTGCAGCAGCTCGAAAGTGCCGTGGCGCGGCTTCAGCAGCGTGCACTGGCGGCGGGACGGGCCGAGCTGGACGTGGAGACCACTCTGCCTCTCCTCCGCCGAGCACAGGAGGTTCTGACCGACTTCCAAGAGAACGGGCTCAAGGTCCGGTACGGCGACGCCAGCGCTCTGCGGTCGAAAGCATCTCGTGAGGCGTTTGCCACCCGATTCTCTGACTTCGACGCTTCCGAGAACGCGAAGGTTTTACGCGACGCCCTGTCATCTGTGGGCCGGGATGAAGTCCCTGCAGCGGGGCAGGCGGTTCGTGCCTACAGTAAAGCCATGACGCGCATGGAGGCGCAGGACGTAGGCCACCGAGCGATGGCCTCTGATGTCTCGCCGGAGAACCTTGGAGAGTTCCTGTATCAGGGTATCAAGGCGGACGGTGGTCGTCTCCCGCAGAACCTGCGACGTACTGGTGCGGCCGGTGCTGCTGAGGGCGCGCGTGTTGCCCTGCGGAAGACCGCACGGAAGAACCCTGGCTCCGTCGTGGCCGCCGCGAAGAACATCGCAGAGGACGAGAACCTTCAGGCGAACATCAGAACAGTGTTTCCGAAGAACGGAAACGCCATCATCGAGAAGATGACCCGTCTGGCAAAGACTGGTGAGAATGCGAAGATAATAGCAGGTACACGGTCCCCAACGTCTCTGTCTGCTGAACTAAGGGACGCCAAGGAAGCCTTCTCGGCCACTTTGATCGGGCGTCTGGGTGGTGCCGCGGCCGCAGGTCTCCTCACCCGATTCATGGTTAAGGCCGCTATACCTCGTGGCACGGCGAAGAAACTGGTTGATATGTTGTCCAAACCGGGCGAAATTGACCAAGCTCTGAAGTACCTCCAGCAGAAACGCGTGAACCTCGGCGCGCTGACGGCGGTCCTTCTAAATTCGCTGGACGGGGATACGGATTGATGACGCTGTACGAACGATATCAAGAGTTCTCCACCGCCTTTTGGGCGGCGGCAGGCGGCGGCGTTTTCGCATTCCTTGCGTGGTCCCTGCGCCGTCTCGTGACGAACACCGCCCAGATCAAAGCCCTCGAAGCCGAGCTGGTGAAGATGGAAGCGGAACGTAAACTCCGCGAGGAAAAGCGTGACCTGCAGGACAAGCACCAGATGGAGCTTTTGAAGGCGATGCAGCGTTCCCTGACCACAGTCGAAGCTGATGTGAAGAGCATTTTCCGAAAGGATAACTGATGTCCCTCCCCCCGATCAAAGGCATCGTCATCCACTGGACTGCCGGTGCTCCAGGTATCAACCCCAAAGAGTCGGACAGCTATACTGCGGTATCACAGTGGCCGGATGGCGAGATGGTCGAGTGTGTGCCGGATGAGAAGCAGATCCCACCACTAATCAACGGGGCCTATGCCGCTCACACCCGCCGGGGCAACTCGTATCGTCTCGGTGTCTCGATCGACGCGATGGCGGGCGCCCGTGAGGTTCCGTTCCGCAAGGGCAAATACCCGATCACACCTGAACAGATCGCGGCCACAGTCGCGTGGGTTGCCCGTCGCTGCCTCCGTTATGGTATCGAGGTCACGCGTGAGAACGTGCTGACCCATGCCGAGGTCGAGCGCACGCTGGGTATCCCGCAGAACAACAAGTGGGACATCATGTGGGTTCCAGGTATGGAGAAGCCTGGTGATCCCATCGCCGTTGGCGATCACATCCGTCGTCTTGTGAAAGCCGAGATACACACCATTCAGGAAGGCGTATTGAGACGCAGCCAGCAGCAAGCCCAGGGTTTTCTGGCCGTTATAATCACCGCAGCGACAGCAGCCGTTGCGGCACTCTGGGACAAGATCGGAGGACTATTCTGATGTTCGACTTCAAGTATTTCAAACCGTTCTCGGTAACGTGGTGGGCCTCGGCCGCGCCGCTGATCGCAGGCACTTTTCAGGCTCTGACACCCGTCCATGGTATGACGGAGCTGAACGAGTCCATCAGCATCGCCACGGGCGGCGTCGCCCCTGCCGTGCTCATCAACCTCGGACTCTTCGGGGTCGGTCTGCGTGGCTCCCCGGGTGTATCCGGCGCACTTGGTAAATTCTGATGCGATGGCTCTACGTCCTCGCTATTACAGGCTTCCTCGCTGGTTGCAGCGGGGGAGCCTTGTCGTTCCTGACCGGTGGTGGGCCAAATGTCGCCGCGAACGTGCAAGCCGGCAGGACCAATACGCAGACAGTCGGTCAGACCGTACTGAACGAAAACCGTCTAGGTCGCGCCCAGGCGAGCACGATACGGCAGGGTGAGACGAGTGAGGTCTCAGCTGACAAAGTCGATCAGGTGACCGTGAACCACACGAACCCGTACTGGCTCTTCGCAGCCTTCTTTCTCGGCGGACTCTTAATGAAGAGCCCGCTCGATCGTTTGTGGGATTGGCGTGACAGACGTCGTCAAAGAACACCGGCCGCGCCGGCGGTCGTGATACCTGCGGCCGAGACCGCGCGGGAACCACGTTCCTCTTCCTCCAAGGTCTTGGAGTGGCCGATCTGATCGACTGCTTCAATCGCTTTTTAAAGGTCGGATTCAGTCTGTTCCACGTGACCGAGAAACGCGGCGCGATCAATAACCAGCGGAGGTATCTTGTTCGGTTCCAGACGCTTGTGATCGGTCGGTGGCGACTTCATACCCCGTAGGATGTCGTCGAGCACGTCCTTGGCAGTCCCAGACCCCGTGCGCTTGGCATACGCGGCAAGCTCCAGTTCGAAGATGGCCATGATATTGAACATCTCGTGGACGATATGCGGAAGTCCGCTTTCTTCGTCGCGCGACCTCAGGATGGCGGCGTTACCCATGTCCTGCCAATCACGTTCACGCTCTTGACGGTGCCTCGCGCCGGCGCGGGTATAACGTTCAACGGCGTTGGGGACATCGCGCCACGAATGCGGCTCATACTTCTGCGCGCCATATTCCATCGTCGCCTGCACACCTCGGATGGCATTGGCGAACCCGAGCGCGAAAAGATCGGGCATCGCTTTCCCGGCGTCAGCTTTGAACTTCTGATCGGAATCGGGTTCGATGTCAGGCATGATCTTCCTCGCTGACCTGAACGTCGGCTCCGGTATCTCCGCTTTGGCCTGTCGGGGCCCCGGCTCGTAGGGCATCTCTGATTCTCCAGTTAACAAGGTCGCTCACAACGCGACGGATTCCGAGCGCTTCCGCTCGATCGAGAAGGACGACCGTCTGCGCCACCCAGTCGGGACGGGCTAAAAGGTCGGGTGCCACCATGTCGGCGAAAAGCGTGGCGTCCAACTGGTCGCAGAGTTTACCCAGTGGTGTGTCGATCACCTCACCGATGTCGAAGTGTTCCCAGACCATGGCGCTCATGTCGTCCAGGTAGGGTTTGATTTCGGGGTGAATCCTCTTGGTCTCATAGGCGATGTCGCCCGTGACCTTCTCCGGCACGTCGTGCAGGATGCACCAGCCCAGCTCGGACGCTCGACGGTTCTGACCCACCAGCGGTGCCAAAACGATGTAGAGCTTAGCCACGCGGGCAGAGTGGGCGTCATTGGTGTCCTGCGAGTTCCGCAGGCGGGCGTCGTTGTGCGTGTGCCAGCGATTTACGAATCCGCTGGACCAAAGGTCACGTATCTTCTCCGGTGTCATCAGCGTTCCCCTGATAGAAGTGATCGGCCGGCACGCCGACCTCCAGGTAGTCACCCTCGCGCTTCATCTCATCGCGACAGGGCGGAATCCATTGTAGGACGGGGTCACCAAAGTCGACATGATGGTCCCAGACGAACCAACAATAGGGCATGGCAGTGGCCGCTTTTTCGTCAATCCGGCCTCGGACGATCGGCACACGCTCGCAGTATTGCGCGATGTATGCCGGTGGGTTGTCTTTGAAGAGTTCGTTGTAGCGGGTGATCCCCTCAACCCAGCTGGACCGCACGAACACGGCGACGCCTCGGGACGCCATCCCTGGCTCCATCGCGCGCTTCACGAACTCCAGCGCCTTGTTGAACGGCGGGTTCGTGATGATCCAGTCCACCTCCATCCCGAAATCGGACGGCTTGGGTCCGTTAAGGAAGTCGATCACGGGGAAGCCGACACCATAGTCAGCCACGTCGCTCGCGATCACTTGTTCAAAGTATTCCTGCAGCGGGCGCACCATGTATCCGCGGTTGGCGGCGGGTTCCCACACGGTCTGCGCCTGCACGACGTTGTGGCGGGGTATAAGGATGTGCTCGATGAAAGCACGCGTTGCCCATGGGTGGGTTGGGAAGTCTTCGATACCGTCCTTCGGCGACTTGCGATTCTGGTAGGCGTCCATCAGGTGATTTCCTTGACGTACAGGTCGCGGAGGAACATGGGAATGCCCTTCAGAATCTGCGTGTGGACATGCTGACCACCGATCGACAACCACGGGATGTGCCAGTCCTTCACCCGGTGCGGGCTTTGGTTCGAGATACGGCGTAGCCAGTACATGCGCTTCTCGCGAGGCATAGCTTGCAGCTGTTTGCGGGTGAGTTTGACAGGCATCACATTCCCAATGCTTCTTCGTACATGGCTATCACCGCTTCCTCTACCGCGAGGTCTCCACGATCGCGTTTCCGGCGGGCGATGACTTTCTTGATGGCAGCGACGGCGTAGCCACGTTCCTTCGCCTGCGCCAAGATCTCTTTCTGGAGCTCGCTGTACTCCTCCTTCCGAGCCTGCTGATACTCCCAGTATTCAATGATCTGGCGCAGTTCGTCCGCGGTGACCCGATAGCTCGGCTCCGGGTCACCTTGGGGAACGAAGTAGTTCGCAGCGTCCATCAGTCTTTCTTTTTCAGAACACGACCGATGGAGGCGATGACGTCCGCGTGCTTGCTTTCGGGAACCATCATGTTGACGACCACGTAACCCTCAGCACCAGCGACGGCAGGGACAGGAGTCTGTTCCGGTTCCTTCCATCCAGAGTCGGTTGAGGTCGGTGCCGGAGCGGTCTCCTGAACGGGTGCAGCGGTTTGTGCCGGCGGAGGTGTCTCCGAGACGACCTGTGCGTCCTCGACGGGCTGCTGCGTCTGTGCGGCCTGTTGGGAAGCGGCTGCGTTGGCCTGATCGAAGGGGTTGGCTGGAGCGTTCTGCACCGTAGCGCCTGCAGTCGGCGGAGGTGCTGCGACTTCCTGCTGGATGGCCTGTTGCTGCTGCGGATTGGGTGCAGCTGCCTGACCACCATTGAAGGGGTTGGCCGGGGCACCCTGATCGGGCTGCGGTTGCGGGTTTGCAGCCTGCTGGGGTTGCGCAGCCGGTGCGTCTCCACCACCGAAGGGGTTGGGTGGCGCTGCCTGGGTCTGCACCGGCTGCTGCGGCGCTGCCTGAGGGGCAGGAGCGTTCGCTTGTCCGCCATTGGCGAACGGGTTGTTCTGGGTTGCTGCGGGCTGCGCAGGCTGTTGCTGTTGGGCAGCGTCTGCTTGGAATTGAAGTTCCATGTTTGTCTCCTGAATCTCCGTGTAAAGGGTTATAGAATCTCCGAACTCGGTCGTCAAGGCGTTAAGTACGGAGGACTGCAGATCATCTTTCGCACCGCGCGACTTGATGTCTGATTCATTCACCGTTTGCGCGGCGATGAATTGGTGAATCACGATCGTTTCTGCGGGGTTACCCTGCCGATCGAGACGTTGGTTGAACTGAATCCAGTGGTCGAGGTTGACGGTCGGGGACCACCATAGGATGTGGTGCGCTCCGCCTTTCTGCAGGTTCAGACCGTGGCCGATCGAATCGGGGTGGTCGGCGATGAACTGCACCTCTCGGTTGTTCCACGCCTGCTGCAGTGCCTCGGCCTGTGCTGAGGTCGAGCAATCCTTGAACGACTTCACACGGTCCCCGAGGATTTCCCGTATCTGGTCGAGGTCGTGGTGGAAGTCGATGGCAATCAGAAGCTGTTCATCACCCAGCTCTTCTACCAGATCGTACAACGCCTCTTTCTTGGCGTCGTGTATCTCGATGATGTTGCGCTTTTCGTCATAGATCCGACCGTTGGCCATCTGCTTCAGCTTACCGTAGAGCACGGCGGCATTGGCGGCGGTGAGCGCGTCACCCTCAATCTGAGTGATGAGGTCGCGCTTCATCGCGTTGTAGGCTTTCCGCCCCTTCGGCGACAACTCAATGATGCGGTCATCGGGGATGGTCGGGGGGGTGTTCAGGTGCCCGTCGGCACGGAACACGTAGTGCGCGATACGCGACTCTATCGCTTCCTTCGCCCCTGGCCTCGGCGTCCAGGTGAAGCCGTCCCAGCCCTTCTCGAAGAACTCGTGGCGGAACTTGGTGATCCGGTTGCCCAGCGCCGCACCTTCGTCGAGAATGAGGAACTGGCCGAAGAGGTCCATCAGACCGTTCGACGCCGGAGTCCCGGTGAGACCCCACTTGTATTTGGCCATCGCTGCGATGGGCTTCGCGGCCTTGAACCGTTTCCCCTGCGATGACTTCATGCGACGCACTTCGTCGAAACACACCACGTCGAAGGCAAAGGGCAGTTTGCCACTCTTGGCCATGTCGCCGAGCCACTGCAGACCTTCATAGTTGATGATCCAGACATTCACGTCTTTCCGCGACAGCCACTTCTCTTTCTTTCGACCGTGCAGGCGACAGGCTTTGAGACCGGCGAGTGAGGACCAGTTCTCAATCTCCTGCGCCCACACGGTCTGCGCGACTCGTAGAGGCGCCACGATCAGCATGTTCTTCGCAAGACCGGCGTCGAAGAGAGCCTTGAACGTGTGCAGGACGATCGAGGTCTTACCGTAGCCTGGGTCCAGCCACACCGCCGCCACACCCAGCGTCGAGGCCGAGTTCCAGAGGTGACTGGCGCCGGAACGCTGGTAACCGTGGGAGTCTGTGTTCCAGTCAAGAATCATTTTCTCCACACCGCTTCTTGAGAAACCACACCCGTCCTTCTTCCTCGCGACGACACTACGTTGCAAAGATGCTTAAACTCTAGCCAGTCCGCGCCGACATTTTCGCATACATCAACCGCACCGGGTAATTGACAACACCACTTCCCAAGTTCTGTAAAGTCCACTTTTGAGAAAGGATACCGTGACCCCGGTTCATTGTTGTACGGGGGGTCGATGTGCCAGTGCGCATCGACCAGGGGGATTTGGTCCCATGCCAGTTGGTCGATAGTCCAACCCTTAATCATCGGTTTCTGTTCTATGACACGACGCTTAACAGCCGCCGACCATACCCGACAAGACGTCTCGTGGCGCCACTGAAAGTACCAGGGAGACAGTGTGCCCGAAGGCACCGCGCGTCCCTTGGAAATCCAAAAGCGACACAGCAATTGAGGACCGCGAGAAAGTGAAAGGACTTCATCCATATGCTCAAAAGTGTCGGGTATATTGGCAATATCAGATTCTGAGCTGTGAATGAGAAAATCCCACAGGTCGCAGATTTCAGGCGACACATCGTATAGCTTCGCCTTCGGAACATTCCAGCGGGTGGAGTAACCCGCAGAACCAGCAAACGGCTCAATGACAAGATCGCGGCGGGGAGGTCCGAGGTGTTTGGCAACGGTATACTTCGCACCGTAGTATGAGAAAAAAGGTCTCATGTCGAATGAATCGCTCCCACGTAATCATAGAACCCGCGGACGACACTGCGTGCCTGGTCCACGGTGTCGGGCTTGGCATAGCACCCGCCCCGCCCCGTGATTTCGTCCATTCGGTAGACCTGTATCGGGGTGAGCGGCTTTCCCGGTGCCTTCGTCTCCACCCACATAATCTCCCCACCGCAGCCGACCGGGCACATGACGATGATGTCGGGCCAGCCAGTCTCGGCACCAGGCCCACGGTGGTTCCTGATGAATCTGAGACCGAGCTCCAGACAAGTGTCCTTCACAGCTTTCACGATCTTCCCTTCAGGTGTCATATTCGAACTCTACCGTTGTGTGGGGAGAGCCCTCGTAAATGATCGCACGCTCTGCCCCATACCGTCGGATGAGCCAGCACACATTAAATCTGTCAAAATCTTGCCACCGCATCTTTATGTTGTGCGGTCGGCAGTGGCATTGGACGGCGCCGGGTATCATGCCACGCCATCTTCGCAGATGTTCATCTTGTTCGGCCCGAAGTCGCAGAACCTACACGCGCTCTTGCTCGGCTTCGGCAGGAAGGCTTTGTCGGCCTCCATCATGGCGGCGTTCCCGGCCCACACCTGCGACAGATGCTGCGCCTGCTGGCGGTTGAAGGTGACGGAGTCGACCTCACCGGTATCGAGGTAGCACCAGTGCCCGGTGAACTCTTCGAGGTTCGGGTTGATCCAGAACGCTGGAAGCGCGAAGAGCTGCTGCTGATCGTCATAGGAGTCGTAGCGTTTCCCGGTCTTCCAATCCACGGCGTCAACCTTCTGCGGCGAGGTCTCGATACCGACGTCCCATGTGAACCTGTAATAGGTGGTCGGCCCGAACCATGTGGTGCGGAGTCCCTGCTTGTCGAAGGCCATCTGTTCTTCGATGTGCAGCTTATCGGCCGGCAGCGAGCGGATGTCATTGGCTAAGATCGAAAACTTAGTCAGAGCCTGGGGCATCTCATCCGTCTTGCCCATCAGGTAGTTGGCCGCGTCGTCGTGCACCTTGCGACCCTTCAGAAGCGCCGGCGGAGTCGGTCCAGTGTCGATCTTGTCCACGTTCTTCAGTTTGAACGCCTTCGGGCATTTCGAGTAGAGCGACCACCTGGAGTATGAGAAGCTGAACTTATAGGGTTTGGGGGGCATATCAGACTTCCTTCGCGTCTACTATAGGTTTGACCATGTCCTTTATAATCGCGCTAGCGCATCTCCGCGCCTCGTCTTGGGCGTGAGAATTTCCGCCTGGAACCCAATCAGGGGTCGCATCGAGCCGTTGAAAACGCATAGCCAGATAGACCTTCCGCGCCATACTCTCTTGAAAATCCATACAGAGGATAGGGTTTCCAGTTTCACGAGAACATGGTTCAGGTTGAATCTGCGTGCAAATATCACACTGCATCATTTTCGAGACCATATCAGGACTCCTTGTAGGCTTGCTTCGTTCGAATCATGCGGATGAGGGAAGGGGAGCACCCGTAGACAGAGGCCATATTTTTGGACGAAATGTGGGTGCTCTCGCGAATGTCTTTCAGCTGTGATGGGGTGAGGTGGTGACGCGCATAGCCACTCAGGGGCACCACCTCTTTCGCCTCGGTGTCGAGGATCGACTTCGCTTCCCGGGCCATCGCGGTTTTCAAGTTCTTGTAGAGGCGGACGGTCGCTGCGGACACACCATACTGATCGGAGATCTGCTGTGCGGTGCCCTCGGCCATCAAGATACCCTTGGCCTTGTCCATGGTCAGACGGAAGGAAGACATGGCGCTACTCCTAGTTCGGCGAGACAATCCTCCAGGGTCTTCTCACCTTTGATTTTCTTCATCTCACCCCAGTTCAAGCCGACCTCTCCATCCGAAAGCATTTGAACGCGGAGTGGCACCGATTCCATCACGTCCTGCATGACCTGCATCTGACGCACGGCGTCCTCGATCGGTGCCGATTCGTTAAGTTCGTCATAGACTTGTAGCATGAAACGGGCGTTGTAGTCAGGGTGTTCGTGCATCTGCACCATGGTCCACTTCGTCATGTCGGCGGCGGAACCTTGGCAGTAATAGTTAATGAGCACATAATCGGCGTCGCCAATTCGGCCCGAGCTTTTCTGTTTCTTGAACGGTGGGCGGACATACAGCCGGCCACCCCATGTGCGGACGGCATAGCCCGTGCGGACGATCATGGACAAGGTGTCGGAGAAGATCTTGCGGTCGGGCAGCGCGCGGTCATGGAACGTTTTGAACTGCTTGGCCTCCGGGTGCGTAATTCTGAGTGCCTTCATCAGTGCCGGAATACCCCCGCCGTAGAGACCCTGAAAGTTCATGGCCTTGGTACGTGTCCGCCCGTCGTCAGACGACCACACAGAGTCTCCGGTCAGTCCCGCGATTTCGTCTCCGACAAACTGGTGGACGTCGATGTTCGGGTCTTCCTGATACTTCCGCATGAGCTGGCCTTGCGAACCGTGCGCGAAGACGCGGAGTTCTTGGCCAGAAAAGTCGCGTTTAAGCAAAACGCACCCGTCGTCGGGCAGAATGTAAACTCGAACCAGTGGGAGTTTCGGGACGCCGAGAAAATCGGGGTGGACGTAGCCATCTGGACCGCCTTCAAATTTCTTGCTGATGTTCAGGAAGTTCGGGTTGTTCGTGGACGGCCGGCCGGTGCGGGTTCCGCCGTCCGGGTTCGAGACTTGGTTCCAGTTCGTAGACATCCACCCGCCACGGTGCTTCGCCTGCTTCAGCCAGGGTTCCATGAACATCTTCATGCAGGTCTTCAGGCGGTTCCGGTAGCCCAGCGCCTGCGCCACCTGCGGATCGTGGAACATATCTGGGTGGAGGTTGTCTTTCGACACGCTGCGCTGCCCATTGGGGTGCCGCTTCGTCGGTGCGGTGCGCGCGAACTCGGTCACGATCCGGTTGGATTCGAGGAAGTCAGCGACGTCTTGGTCGGCGTCGAAGTTCAGCCCCGGAGCGTTCAGGCGCCACCGTAGCCAGTCTTCAGCGTAGTCGAACGCCTTGTGGTAAATCTCCAGATCACGTTCGAGTCTCGGGACATCGACCCGCAGACCCACACGCTCATTCTCTTGGAAGATGAGCATGACCTTCCGTTCGATGTCGTAGGCCGGTCCCATACCGGACTCGAGTATCATGGGGTAGAAGTATTGGAAAAGCTTCCAGGTGCGGTCGGTGTCACCATCAGCATACGGGCCGACGACGGAGCCGGGAACGAAGCCAATCCAAGCGCCAGCGTTGCTCTTCGTCGGGCGACCGTAAGGTTCTTTCTTCGAGTTGGTGATGAACTCGAACAGGGGCATCTGTTCCGAGTGTGCAAGTATCCAGTCCACCACGGCGTCTTGCTCATCCCTGGGCATCCCGAGGTGCTGGACGGCCAGCTCTTTAAGTCCGATCTTCCGGGCATATGGGTCGATCAGGAAAGCCATGAACATGGTGTCATGGTACTGGTCCCAGCGCAGCGGCGGGACACCGAACCACTTCATGGCCACGTCGGAATCGAACTTCGCGTGGTGAAAGACGATCGGCATACCAGATGACCAAGCTTCCCATATCAGCTGATAAGCCCGATCCCACGCGGCCTGTGAGTTCTCGGCGCCGGGGTGTCCCCAGTCCAAGAACTCGAAGCGCCCATCTGGGTGCCGTATCGAGACCGACGTGGGCTTCGGGGGGTAGTGTTCGGGTCGAGGTCCGATTGGCCAGCCTTCGAAGTCGATTGTCCAGACAGGAATCATTGGTTCGTCGCCGTCATGTAGTCTTGGATGAAGGCTTTGGTGGCATAGGCTTCGACGGCGTTCCCGTAGGCGCGCAATCGTCCCACTCTTCCGGTAACCCCATGAGCCATCGGGAATGAGCCGGGTCTAACTGGCCTCCACTTTCCATCCCTGCAGAAGAGCCAGTCAGCATCTCCCCAGAAGCCGTGAGTCGGAGCGGGCCGGTTATCGTTGCAGCTTGCGCCAGATCCTGTGGAGACCCCTTCCTGTCTATTTCTGAAAGACTCCCCTCCAGTGTCCGCACATTCTTCTCCCCGTCCGCCGCCCGTGGTGTCTGCCACCCCGACAGCCACACCATACGGCCCAGAAGACTGTTGACCGGCGCTGTGCCCTCTGATGACCCGTCCTTGTGGTCTCGACTGGTCGGCGTCGGCCATGAGGCCAGGGCTGCGTGCTGGGGTAGCGGAAGACCCGTGTCCTGCGGTCGTATCGTCCCCGAACCCCTGCGTCCGTCCACTGCCGTTGGCGTCGACCATCCGCACTGGGGAAGATCGCATATTCTTGGCCGCAAATCTGAGCCTTTGGCGGATTTGCGGTGCCCCGTAGATCGCACTGCTGGTATCGAACGCGACAGCGGCGTAGTCCATGATTTCGAGCGATGAGCATACAAGGTCGACCCAGATTCGCCCGTCAGCGCTTGCAACCTGTTCTCCCAGAATGTCACTAGGAAGGCAGTCCCAGATAAGACGTCCGAACTCCGGCCATAGATGTCTGGCGTCAGCTTCCCACTCGTGCCCGCAATGGCAGCACACGAATACCCCAGTTCTTGCAACATGCGGGATAGGACCGTGACCACCGCATCCGGGGCAGGCTTTTGATTTCCCCGCGCTGGAGAACGGCGGGCAGGGGCAGCTTCCTGTCCAGACGGGTTTGTCGTCTGGCCATCCGGCGAGACGGAGACCGTAGGACCAGACCCCGATACCTGCGAAGAAATGACACTGAGTGTATCCTCTGAGGTCATCGGGTCTGACATCTGCAATACTCCTGCGGTCCACGTCTCCGGGCGCGATGTGACCTGCGGCAATCAGGTTTTCGAGCCATGTTGCCGCAAAGTCGTCGATTTCGTTGTAGTAAGCCGGCACACAAAAATCCTTTGGTTAGCCCCTCCCCGACGTGGTTTGGTTCGTCGGGGAGGGAAAGCCTTCAGGGGTGGCGCTAGAACCTAGCGGGTCCAGCAAGCCGGTTTTCGCGCCCTAGGACGCCCCTTCAGCTTTTACTGACCGCCCTGTGGCGGTGTCTGGTACATCGGCTGGCCAGGTTGCTGGTACTGCACCTGCGTCGGCTGCTGGCCTTGATTCGGGTCAGTGTACTGCTTTTGGGCCTGATAGAACCCACCTCCCTGCTGTTGCTGCTGTTGCGGTGGTTCATACCCTTGGAAGATCTCGCGAGCCGCTTCCTGATGACGCTCGATGATGATCGAATCCCACTCGGGCGGGTTCGGGTAAAGCATCTCGAAGCCCACGGCTTCCTTCCCGTGCTTCGGGTGGTTGTAGAGGTAGACCCGCGTGATGACGCCGAATGGCGGACGTTGATAGTTCGCCATGGTGTCACGCACGAACTGACCCCAGCCCGCCAGCATCGTCGGAGACAAGGCCAGGGAGATGAGCGGCGCCGTGCGATAGTGCTCGGTGTCCGTGAACGGCTGCAGCTGCAGACCCCGCGGTGTCATCCCATACATACCTGCGGGGATGAGAAGCAGACGGCGTCGGTTGGTGCAAGCCTTCCCCTGCGACCCGTCTCCCCGAGACCCGTATTCGTTCAGCGGGCATCCGGCGCACTGGTTGTTCTGCGGCTGGAAGAAATGCGGCGCCTTGGCCATGTCGGGGTGCGGCTGCAGGTGCTGTTCCTCACGCCCGATCGCATAGCAGGTCGGAGGCACGATGTTGTTCGGGTTATAGGCGCCCTTATAGTAGGTGTTCAGGCGCACGGAGTCGAGGATGACAGCGGCGAACTGGTTTCCGGTGATAGGTTGGTCGCCCACCGTCATGACGCCGTTTTTGACACTGATGGAAGAGCCGGCTCGGCGCTCCTGTTCGGCATACTCAGCCGCCGCCTTGGCGTAGTAGTCCTGCACTGCGGCGGGGTCGGAGGGCACCTGCGGTGTTTGTCGTTGGACGATGTCGTTCATTTGGGAGTCTCCAGTTTGATGACAAAGAAACCTTTGCTCTTCAGCATGTCGGCTACCTTTTCGTCTTGGGTGGTCACGATCAGCGGCGGGCGCTGAACTTTGATGTTGTTGGCGTATTTCCTAGTCATGGTTACCACCGATTTCTCAGACATGTGAACCAGATACCCACCGAACCGGCCAAAGTCTTTCTTCCGCACATCCTCAAAGACGATGGGTTCACCACGCTCCAGAATCTCGGCGTTGAATGGTGAGTCGAGCTTCGAAAGACGCCAGCTTCTCGGGGTAATGTACCGACAGATCGTCGTCTTCCCCGTCCCGGCCCCGCCCAGAAATACGAGTTTATCCACTGTGGCCTCCTGTGATGAGAAACGCGCTGGCGTATCCGATCAGGACACCACCACCCGCTGCGGTTGCGACGATCAGTGAAAGGGTCATGACTACACCTTCGAGAAGCTGAGGGTCGCGACCTCGACCGGCTCGACGCCCGGAGGCATCCGACCTTCGTTGGTCTCGGCATATTCGGCCACGGCTTTGTCCGCGAGACGCTTCTGCAGCATCTCGAAATCGCCGGTCTTCTGGATGTGAGCGTGCAGGGTCGGCCAGTCCTTCACGTTGTTCCGAGTCTTGCTGACCAGCTGCACCCGGTAATTGTGACCGGCGGCGCCAGTGTCGGGCGAGGCTTCAAGGTTGGCGAGGATCATCTTGTAGAGCTCGCTTTCCCGTTCCTTCACGCGTTCGGACAGCTTCTGCAGTTCGAGCCGTGCGGCCCGCACTTCTGCGTACTGGTCTGCCAGACCGCCAGTGGTCTCGGCCAGGGCTGAACCCTTCAGAAGCCGCGCAGACGGCTGTAGGGCCGCAGCGAGCGCTGTTCCAATGTCGGTGAGCCAGTCCACGATGTTCTTGGGGGTGGCGGGGTCTTGTAAGACTGGACCCATCTTGGCCAGCGCGTAGTCAATGTTCTCAAGCATGGCAGTTCTCCTATTCTCCGGGTGTCAATCTACTAATCATTACTCTGGGTGTCAAGACGACGTTTTCGGGATTTGTCCCGGCGCCGTTGATTCTCTTTGTGCGTGACCATCTCGGTGTGGAACGGGCTGACGCACCTGCGGTTCTCGCACTTGTGATCGAGCTGTTTCTTACCGGGAATGTACCCGTGGAAGTTGGTGAACATGATGCGGTGCACGGCGACAGTCTGCCCATCTAGGTTCATGCGCGCGTAGCCCCCACCTCTACCGCTCCCGGACAACGGCCCCTGCCACTCCCAGCACGGACCCGGGCAGCCTCGTGTGTCGCAGTGGACCAGCTCCACCCGCTGCAGAACCTTCAGAAGAATCTCGTCGCGTCTGCTCATTTGTCGTAACCTTTTACCCTAACCCGAAACAAAGAAAACCGGTTTTCCGCCAGCCACCCCCGACCCCAAAAGTCCCTGTAGACTCCTACCTCGTACCCAGTAACTACGTCGACGAATAGACAGCGATCCACCAGCTGCATGGGTCTACCGCCGGTCAAGTAAGCCAGTATTTTCATCCTCTGTATCCTGTCGGTTGATAATTCTGGAAGGTGCCCATGTAGGCGTTGAACTCGCCCTGCGTCATCTCGGCGGGGTATCCCGCGTTCGGGCAGATGATGAGGTACTGCTGCTTCCGCCCCTTCCACATGAATCCGTCTGGATCGTCCAGGTTCTTGAGGAAGTAAATCCCGTGGTTCCGCAGCGCCGTCGAGACTCGACCGGGCATGGTCGCGTTGCTGAACCGTCGGGTCTGCTGCATCAGGTCGGTGAGCATATGTGGGAACATATTGCAGAGTTCTTCGGCGGTGTACCATGGTCGGATCGGGAAAGCTTGGATGGCCAGCACGATGTCATTTGCCTTGGGCGTCTCCGGGTGGCCGGGCGAGCCGATCACGCTCATGGCCCACTGTTCCGCTGTCTGGAGCCAGGTCTGCACCACGTTGGCATCGGACGCCTGCATGTCGCGAGCCAGCTTCTCGAAAGCCGACAGAGACTCCTCATAGGCCATGCGCTTCTCGGCGGTCATGGGTGCAGTGATCGGAGGCTCCCATCCGTCGAGGTCGTAATTGAGAAGGTAGTGGTAGATATTGGCGCCCGCCTCCCCCGATCGAAGCCACGAATAGATGGGGTCGTAGTAATCTGAGTCCTTGTCGCGACGGGGTGATCCAACGACCAGAAAACGCCTGTCATCATGGGCGAAGGCCCCCGCATCGCGATAGTTAGATGTGAAGATGAGTAGGGCATAGTTCGATACCTCTCGGTTTTTCAGGAACTTTTCGTGTCGCTCGAATCTGGGTTCCGAAATCCAGTTCCGCAGCGTTTCAATGTTGGAGCGCATCTGACGGGTGGAAACATCGTCAATAGTGACGACCAGTCCGTTTTCGAGGAACCCGTTCCAGTCTTGTTGGAGATCTTTCCCAGATCGTGATTGTCCATAAGCACCAAACGCCGCACGCGCGAGCGCAGACCAGAGAGACTTCCCTGAACCTTGTTCACCAATGAGCATGATAGCGAGGGGAATCTTACGCCGTTGGTTTTGGGCTTTGTATGCGAGTAGTTTGATCGGCCATTCCCAGTCATCGCCAAGGGTGTCTCCAAAGATGTAGCGGGTCAGGTCGAGGAACATCGACACATCGCCGGGTTTGCAGGGTTGCTCGCGCCAGCTGTTCAGATACGTGTCGTGGCCGTCGACCACCACCTCATCGTCGCCGGGGCTGAACAGGGTGTTCGTGTATCGGGTCGCCATGGGGTGCGTCAGCCACTCCGACGCGACGCCAACCATCTTCACCTTGTCGCCCTGCTGCATAGGCACCTTGATGGTGCTGTACCGCGAACCGCTCGTGAAACTGTCCTTGCGAATCATGTTGCCCGTCTTGACTTCGAGAATCTTCTCCTCGCCGTCGATGTAGGCAACTTCCTGATTGAGCTCCAGAACTCGCAGATCTAGGTCGGTGAGTGACTTGGCGGCCCGGAGCGCGCTCGTAAACGCCTCGGCGCCGACCGCCGCGATGAAGTCGTCAGCGCCCTGCTTGTCGCCGTTGACCGACGGGGGAAGGCGGCAAGTGTGGACGATGGCCCGCTGTTTCAGAAGCCACTGCGCCAGACGAGATTCGGCCAGCTGGACACCAACCTTCGTGTCGATATCCGAGTCGAAGACGATGTAGACCCTCCGGCGTGCCCATGTCGTTTCTTCAAGCGTAGGGAGGGTTAGCTTGTTGTCTGCGAACATGAACACGCCGGTCAGGCCCATCGTGGCCATTCCCGTGTTGGTCATCACCGATATGCTCTTGAACTCACCCTCGGTGATGACAATCGGCTGTTCCGGGTTGGCCATGATTTCCCGCCAGTTCGCCCACTGTAGCTGAGGCAGGTATATCTCGGGGGCGGTGCCGCGCGGCTGCTGATAGCGAACCGGTTTCTTGCGGACGCCGCCGAGAAGTGGCGGGTCGAAGTACCTGACCCTCTGGAATCCCGTGGGGTTCCGATCTGGGTCGAAGAACGGGATGACCATACCAGGCACGGGCTGAAAGGTTTCGTCAGCCTCGCGCGCGTTGTCTACGATCTTGATCTGTGCGTCCGCACCAGCGCTGACAGGTATCGCCCGCTCTGTCAGATATGCGACGGCCTTATCGTATAGCACCCACGTTCTCCCTTGCATGGCGGTTGGCGGGTCTTAGGGAGCGAAAGAGACCAGTGGCCAAAAATCTCCCTTCTCCCGCCTGCGGATGTTTTAACCCACCGTCCGCTGGGGCTCACACCGACGACAGGTGTTAGCAGTCGTAGTCGTTGGGCGGCTCCGGCACGTCGTCTTCGGGCTCACGGGTGATCGTCGGCTCTTCAGGCCGAGACATGCGCGGCTCGTCGCCTTCGGGTTCCTCGTAGTCGAAACCTTGGTGGTGCGGAATAAGACAGAAATGGAACCCGGCGCACGTCGTCAGCCCTCCGGCGGACACGGGTGTTCCGGTCAGTCCAGTCATTCCGATTGTTGCAAAAGCAACGGCAAGCATAGCAGTTCTCTTCATGGTTTTCTCCACTTCACAGGGTGCCCCCACCCAGGTTCAGGTTCCTTTACCGACCATCCGCTTCCGCGGCTTGACGAACTTCGGCCCGCCGCCGCCCTTCGGCTTCTTACCACCTCCGACGACGTTCATGAGGTAGCTTCCAAAGGCAGCACCGGCCTTCTGCGCTTTCGACTTGGGTTTTTTAGGCATTTCAGTATCTCCTATCAGCTGATGGGCGTCAGCCTACAGCAAATATTTCCGCTTGACTAGCTCAGAGCGCCGCCTTGGTGCCAGACCCGCTGCCAATCTTCACCGCCCAGATACTCCATCGCCGGGAGGTCGGGACCGCAGAACACGATATGCGTCTCGCCCGTGTCGCTGTTGGTGAAGAACGTAAAGTGCGTGTAACCGGTGGGAATCTCGATTGCGTTCTCAAGGGTGACACGCTCCGCCTCTTCGGCGGGGGTCCCAGCTTGGATCGTAACTTCGGACATCTGATTCTCCAGGTTCTCGGTACAGTTAGCCGTCGATGCGGTCGAGCGTCAAGGTGTAAGGTGCCCGGGCCAAGTGCCAGACCAGAGAGTCCCCCTGCCGCTGTGCAGGCCAGCCGGTGAGACCCAGCGACTGCTTTGCCGCGCGCACCAGAGACGACGCGTCCGCGTTCTCAGGCGCCTTGAACTCGACAGTGCGGGGTTCGCCCAGCGACTGGTCAATAGCGCCCTCGCGCGTCTCGCGTCGCTCCAGATTGGCGCTCCAGCTCACGACGTCAGACAGCATCGCCACTTCCAGCTGCGCCACCATCGCCCGCACCGTCACGCCGTCCGCTTCGAAGGTGAATACGGCGTAAGGCCACGCGGAACGCCAGAGTCGCATGTTCAGGGTGTTGGCGGCGGGGACAACGTCGAGGCCCGCCGGTTGCGCTGGCATCTGCCCGATTGCGAGCATGGTCACCAGCATGTTCCGCAGATCTTTGGAGCTGCCGACCGGCTTCAGCGCCGATTGCTTGGGAATTACCCAGTGATCGACGTTGACCACGCCGCGCGCGGACCAAATACCGTCGTCGTAGTTCCGCGCCACGTCTTCGCCGAGTTCCGCGTCGTGCCACTTGTCGAGGGTTTCGGAGTCCTCGGGGGCATATGACCGCCAGAGATGCACACCATCCCGCCAAACATCGACAGCGGCGGCGTAAACCTTCCCCGCGAACTCTGTGCCCCGCTTGTTGTGGGCCTGAATCTCGTGGACCGTGGTCGGATTCGGATAGATGGGCCAAGTCATGTCAAGACTCCTGCTTCCCGTGCGAGCATGACCGCCGTGTCTCGCGTGATCGTTGGGTAATCCTCTTCTCGCAGGCGGTAGAGGGTGCCCGCCGCAAGATCGGCCGGCGTGATTAGGTGGGCGTGGTGGTGCTGTATCCAGCCCCAGTTCGCGCCCATGGTCTGCCCGAGCCAGTCATAGAACGGATCGGACAGGATAGAAACGCCTCGATGATAGTACAGATAGGACGCCATCAGATACCACGGCACCGCGCACCCAGGGTGCGTCTGCAGTATCGCGAGGCATTTCTGGTCGAGGGTCATTTTTTTCGCACCCTCAACCGATAAAGGACTCCCGGCTTCGTAGGTGAAAGCGGATTCACTGGCCCGGTGTACTGCGTTCGACCGTCACGAGTCTTGTAGACTGACTGAACGACGACGCTACCCGAGTTGAAAGCGAATCTAGTGTCGCTGCGACCTAGAACAAAAGCGGATCTGATCATGTCTGAAGCACCGTTGCCAGCGCGATAGCCGCGACCACAAGGAAAAGCCAGGTCATCTTTGCTCTACCTCCACAACGTCGCGACCAAGGTGACATTGAAATGTCGTTCGCGGTGCGGTTGCGACGTGATCCAATGCTATTTTCCGCGCCTCGTCTTCCGACTCCGCGTCCACCTCGACTAGGTGCTGATTGGTGACCTCGATTGTCACAAAGTATCTCACAGTTTCACCTCCACATTCTGCGACATGAGACGGAAGCAATCGACCGCGCCGCCTTCCTGTTCCACGTTAAGACTCGTGACTGTGTGTCGCAGCGCTGAAGTCCTTAAAATGTGCGTGACGCTAGGTCCGTCCATGACCTCAGTGACCCAACCACCTAAGTTCTGCGCCGCTTCGATGGCTTCGTGTATCATCTCCGCGCGGGCTTCCTGTTCGTCCTGATATATGTGGACTTCAGGGTATTCACGCGACTCTGAATACTCTCTGACCCAATAATACAGTTTCATTATTCATCCTTTCAGAAAGGCGGTTGATCGCCCGGTTTCGATGGTGTCCAGATCGGCCCGCTTATCTCGTGCGGACGTCGCGCCGGCGCTTGTGGTTTCGGGTCTGGTCGGGGTTCCAATAGGATCCCCAACTCATCAAGGTCAGGCGGTTCAGTATTCACCAAAGTAGAACTCGGATAGATACCAGCGCTTGAGCATGTCACCTTGCACGCCAGTCATGCGCGCGAAGCTGGTCCACGGTGTGCCCCAGTCCTGCACCTCGACGTGAAAGTTTTCAACGTGCCCGTCGCCGTCGAGTTGTCCGACGATCCGAGTCGCAGGTCCGCCGGTCCCAAGCAGAATCTCGAACTCTTCAGTCTCGGCATTGTCGCGACTGTCGCCCAGATTCCGCCAACCATCACGGACTCGAATTGATAACGGGTCTTCGTGAATGGCGCGTTGCGCGTCTTCGATTCGTTCTTCGTCCATTGAGTCGACGGCGTTGCAGTGTTCTTCCGCGAGCTCGATCAGCGCCGCGAGCGTTGTGTCAAACAGCTGTTGCAGCTTCATCTCTTGAACTTCAGGTGTCATCGTCTTTTTTCCTTCTCAGTTTGTCCCACAGGTCAACGACCCAGGGTAAGAGGATCAGCGCCAATAAGGCAGCGACCCCGACTTGAATATAGAGCCCCACCCATTCCCACATGATTAGGCCGCCGGTTGCTCTTCAAACACGACGCACCCCCGACGCCGCGCGGCCTCGCCCGCCATCCACATAAGGGCGGAGCTATAGAACTGGCTTTGGTGCTGATACTCGCCTTCGAAGCGCACGACCCAGCGCGGTTCCACGAAGCTTGCGAGCGTTTCCAAGTCACAGGACCAACGCGGATCGGAAGTGAGGTGACGGGCTTTAGACATGGTCAGACCCTCACCGGCATAACGACCGCACGCCACAGAGGGTTGTGAAGCATGGTCAAAGTGATCGGATCAAGTGAGTGGGGGCCAAGTGTTAACTTCAAAGTTGGGTGCGAGGTATAGAGCTTTACCGCCTTTCGGATTTGCTCCAGCTTGTCGAGATTCAAACCTACTTCACCCGTCGACTCGCCTTGGCTTGGGATGACGCGGCGCCAGTCAGGGAACGTCCCGTCAATCCGTTCAAACTCGCAAACTGCGGTTCGTTCAGCGTGCGACTCGGTCGGTGCGGTGTGGAACACCTGAAGAATCCCCGACTCGGTGTCGCCGTGCATCCAAAGCGGACCACATCCGCGCGGCTGTTTGAAAGCCTTGTCTTTCGGATCGGCGCGAAGGATGAAACCCGCGTCTTGCGTCTTCACCTTCTCACCTATCCACCAGCCTTCGGACGCGTTAACGCCTTGGTCAATCAGAATGTTTTCATCTGTCGCGACAAGGTGCAACGTGCCGTCTTGATCTTCGGAGTCCATGAAGACGCCTTGCAGATAATAGCGCACTTCGTCGGAGCTTGCCGCGTTGTGCGTGGCCAGCCACTCGCGCACGGGAAGAATGAAGGTTGTGGCGGTGCGTGTCAGTTCAAACTGTTTCATTGTCTCAGGTCTCCGATTCGTTCTCCGATGTAGTCTCCCCATTGTTGGGCCATCGCTGCGGCCATACCGGGGAAGAAACGTGATCTTTTCGTGGCGCGGTCTTCACATCCACCGCGAGGCGAGGGTCGCGAAGACTACCGCGCCACCAATGGCGAGGAAGACGGCAACAGGTGCAGTCATCATGTCGGAGGTGAGAGTCGTCATGAAGCTGGAGCTCGTAGCGACAGTGGAGACTGTGAAGGTGTCTTCAAACATGTCAGATCCTTTCAAGTTCAGTGTGAGAAGATGGGATCATAAGGGTTAGGTCGGTATTGCCGCGCCCCAGACCGTCTCATGACGACCCGCGAACATAGCAAGGATTGCGAAGGATGAAGTGTCGTCACCGTCTTCAGTAGCAAGTGCTAATAGGATGCCTTCTTCGGTAGGTTCTCTGTCTGGAAGGCTGATGACGCTGACGTGAAAGTCACCGCCTATGATCTCCCAGACCACGGTAAATGTGTACAGGCTACGACTTCCGGTGTGTCCGTCATATGAGTCGGTGTAGTCGGTCATGGCAGTCAGTCCTTATCTTATCCACTCTCACAACATGACTGATTCCCGTGGCGAGATCAAGGCGTCATTGCGGTCTTGTTGTGTTTTCTTATCGTCGCTCACATTGGCGAGAAACGCCAAATCCGCACTAAGCTCTGTAGTAAAAGAGAAAAATAAAATAATAAATTATATCTTTTTATTTTCCTGTTTCACACACTACCAGACTAACCACAGAATCAGGCGTATGAAGAATGTGAAAGTGAAAAAGTTTTGTTTTCTTGTTTTTTGGTGTTCTTGCGTTCCGCACATGGTCGCCCACTGCCCTCCCGACATGCTTACTACTCAATGGACAAGCCAAGAAAACAAAACCCCTCATCTTATCGTCTTTCACACTCCCGCCACACCCTGGCTATTGAATTATCTCGAACACGTCACACTTTAACCTTTTTCTTGTTTCACACTGTGAGACACGATAAGATAAAACCACAACGATTCGAAAGGACACGACACCTCAAACTTTTTTCATAATAAGATAACGAGAAGATCGAATGTTCTTGTTGTCTTGTGGTGGTGCGCTGCCGTCCCTCACGGCGCACCGCCACACCCAGGCCACAAAACGAACACGAATCGACCTAGATTTTGACCCCGGGGGGTGCTTCGTTGTCTGGTTCCCTTGGTCTCGCCTATGTCGCCAAAAAATGCGCGCACCAAAATTTTCAACTTGCCTCAAAACAAGAAAACAAGACTTTCACATTTCCAAGGTACCCAGATCACGTTGCATTCACAAAAAGCAAGAACGACAAAACTGTTGAAATCGTTTCACGGTTCTGTCAGGCTGACACAGAGTTACAGGAGAACAGCATGCCCTTTGATTTCCCGGAAACCCCGGCGTCTCGTATGGAACTCTACGTCGCGGCACTTCGAGGTGCCCAAAAGCGGGGAGACCCTCAGTGCTGCGGGACCATCATGAATGTCCACAGAAACCCCGAAGGCAAGAAGGTCTGGGCTCACTGCGCCATGGGTATCATCATCCGTGACGTGTTCGGGGTCGAACTGACGATCAAGAACCAGCATCCGAACCTCACCGCGATGGTCATGCAGGATCTGGTCCACTTCAACTTCGACCAGAATCACATCTTCCGGATGAACGATCGGGAGGGGATGACCTTCGGCGCGATTGCGGACACATTGGAAACTGTTCTCGACCCAGTGACTGTTTAGAACATACCGGCTACGGTGACCCGAATCACAGGATCTGGCCATGTCCAACAACACAGACTTCGATCCCTGGCTGGAACACGCCATCCGAGAATCCTTCATTGGTACTGCCGGCCGGGACAGCGGGGCACGGAACATCTTTCAGGATCGAGGGATTCTGGTGGTTCCTCCGAACGCTGATGTTCGAGTCGTTGGAACGTCCAGCGTCAACTCCACACAGGGTGTCGCGACGTTCAACGGCGTGCTCGCGCGTCTGGTATGACGTGTTTCTGGGCAGGTCTCGCGGCCGGGGTCGCACTGTCCTGGGTCGTCTGGCTGATAGCCGAATATTTCTGACTTGACCCATCTGAGCTCATCACCTACAGTTCTCGTGCAGGTAAAGCATGGCAGCGATCTTGCGCGGCGGGTGGCCTCTCCAAGTTCTCCGGCCCCCGCCGTATCTGCATTGGGAGCGACAGGATGTTTGAGAACCTGAGACGTCGATTTTGGATCGGGTATCTCCGAGCCCTTGCCAATTACTTCCTTGGTCAGCCACCGCCTGCCGATATCGAGCAGCTGATGGAAGACCTCGGATGGAACGCGGGGCAGGATGCGATCGTCGCGGAGGATGCGAACTACGTCCCGCAAGTCAGGGATGTCCTGTAGTTGACGAATCATGGCTAAACCGATATTAGTCTCCCTACTTTTGGGAGAAGACACATGCCACGAAATACGTCCTTGCATGTCACCACGGCCTGGTCGGAAATTTCAGACGCCGACACGGCAACGATCACGGTCCAGAACATAGGCCCGCACGATATCGAAATCATGGCCACGCCCACCGCGACCCCGCCAGCCAGCGACGTAAAAGGCTTGCGAATCCCCGCTACCTTTGCTGTAATTGGTCGAACGCTTGCTGAAGTGTTCCCCGGTGTTGTAACCCCGGTTCGGCTTTACGCCCGACTCCAAGACTACGACATGACCAACCAAAAGGCTGAAGTTCTCGTCAGCCTAAGCTGAGGAAGCAAATCATGAATTTTTCCATTGGTGGTACGGGGTCCGTGGACCTCATGACTGGTGATTTCTCGTTTGAACTTGAACTTCCCTTCATCAAGCCGGCCGGCGGTCTCGTAGACCCGGCGACCATCGTCGACTACTGGTGGGATCCGACCGACGTTGCGTCGATCACGGAGAGCGGCGGTGTTGTCTCGCAGTGGAACGATCAGATCGAGGGTCGCGTTCTGCAGCAGACCAACGCGCCGGATCGGCCGACCCTGACCACCAAGAATGGTATTCAGGCCATGCAGATGTATGGCTCACCGGCTCCCGACCCGCTTGACTTCGACTTCGCGGTTCCGATCGCCCCGTCCTACATGATCGCGGCGTTTTTTGGCGCCGAGGGTTTCGGCACCGACAACTCCCGTGGGATGCTCGCCGGCAAGCTCGGCCCAGCCAACGCGTTCATTCCGCTCGCCTACAACAACGACCTGTCGACCGCGTGGGAAATCAACTATGCGGGCGCCCAATGGTGGAAGAACGGCGTGGACGTGACGCCGGCCACCCGTGATGAAGGCTTCGACACGATCAACGACAACTTCGTGTGGGAGTTCACCGGTCTTGAGCTTGAGGGTAACAGCACCGTCGAGAATATCGGCAGCCGCGGCAACAGCCAACTCTATGGTGTTCTCGGCGACGTGATGTTCATGAACACCGCACCGACTGTGCAGGAGCGCGCACAACTCTTGGCCTATCTGCAGGACAAGTGGGCACTCTGAGAAGTGTTGACATCGAAGGTCAGTAAGTCTTACTTGAAAGCATGGCCTTCGATGTCACGAAACCCTCTTCGCCAAGTCTTCCCGATGTCTTCAACGGGGAGATTTATCGTCAGGTCGGGAAGTACGCCCGATCGGCGGTGTTGTTCGCGTTCGAAGAACTCGGCGGGCCTGAAGGTCTCGCGGAGTGGGGTAAACAGAACAAAGACGAGTTCTACACCAAATTGTTTCCGAAAGTCATCGCTCGCGAGAGCGAGGTTCAGCATGTCCGCGGTATCGACGACTTGATGGACCTGCTGGACGGCGACTACGAGGTAATCGGCGACAGTCCGGTCGAGGACGCTGTGGTAGTCTCCGACATGGTGGAGCAGACTTCGACCATGATGGTCCATCCCGACTTCGACGAATTTGACATCGACGACCTTGTGGAGTTCCCAGATGACTGAGGCAGAGATCTTCGCCGACGCGTTCAACCTGTTGTGCGGCGAGCGCATTAACTATGGTGCTCACAGGACAGTTTATCACTGCCGGCTGGACCCTACCTGCGTCGTGAAAGTCGAGCAGGAAGCCGTCTACACTCAGTTCGCGAACGTCTTCGAGATGGAGTTTTGGGACCAGCACTGCGACTATGAGCCGGTGGCCAAGTGGCTGGCACCGTGCCACTATTTGTCGCCGAATGGGCAGGTACTGATCCAGACCAAGACCACTCCGTGGCTCGGGCCGCTGCCTGAAAAGATGCCCAGCTTTCTGACAGATTTGAAGCGCGAGAACTTCGGAAACCTTGACGGTAGAATGGTCTGCGTCGACTATGCCGCAACGATACCGAACCCCTCCGTGCGACCCAGGAAGGCAGAATGGCAATCCGACGACATCTGAAGCGGTTCGCGAAGGCTCGACGCGCGTATCGGAAGAACAAGACCTACGAGAACGCACTCGCGCTGCAGATCGCGGAGCGGCGGTACAAAGAGGCGTGGCACGCCATGTTCAAGGTAGTGAAATGACCAGACACCATGTCTCTCCAGAAGAGGCCCGTATGATTGAGCGGCTGCGGAACTACCGCATGGACATGCCGCGTCACGCACAAGAGTGCCTGAAGGTCATCACCAAGGAAGCCATGCTTCGTCCACTGGTGCTGAACAAACCGCAGCTTATCATACACAAGATGCTGGAGGAGCAGAAGCGCCAGCACGGGATGGTGCGCGCGATCGTCCTGAAGGGGCGGAAGCAGGGCGCCTCGACCTACATCGGCGCGCGGTTCTACAACCGGGTGCGGCTCTTCAAACACGTCACGGCCAAGGTGATGGCCCACAAGCAGGACTCCACCGATGCGCTATTTGGTATGGTCAAGACGTACTACGAAAACGACCCCATCGCGCTGCGTGCGGACACTTCTAACGCGAAGCAATACAAGTTCTCGAACGAGTCGAGCTATACTGTTGCAACGGCAGGTGGCTCGGGCGAAGTCGGACGGGGCGACACCCCAACACTTGCTCACCTATCGGAAGTTGCGTTCTATCCCAACGCGGAAAAGACTTTTGCCGGTTTTGCGAACTCTGTCCCGATTGCACCGAACACCGAAATTATAATCGAGTCGACGGCCAACGGTATCGGGAATGAGTTCCATCAGCGCTGGACTCGCGCGGAAGGCGGTCTGGCCGAGGCCACCAAACTCGGGTCGGTTTCTTATATTCCGATCTTCATCCCGTGGTTCTGGTCCGACGAGTACAGCTTCCCGGTCCCGGATCACTTCGAGTTGTCGACCGAGCCCGAGGGTGACGGTCTTCCGTCCGAGCGCGACATCGCCGAGATGCACGAACTCACCATGGGCCAGATGGCGTGGCGCCGGTTCATGGTCTATGAATCGCTGGGGTCGGTCGAGAAGTTCATGCAGGAGTATCCCTGCACGCCCGCCGAGGCGTTCCAGACCCCGGGCCTCGATATTTTCATCAAGCCGATTTACGTCATGCGCGCGCGGCGGCGTAAGGGCACCGAGCCCTACGGCCCGAAGATCTTGGGCGTGGACCCGAACGGAGAGGGCACCGACAAGTTCTCCATGACGTTCCGACAAGGGTTCTACGTGCACTGGCAGCAAAGCCGGCAGGGGATGAAGCCCGGAGAGGAGACGGCAGCCTGGGTCGCAGAGGTCGTTCGCACCAACGGTATCGACCGGGTGAATATCGACTACGGTGGAGGCTACGGCGCGGCACTATACTCGCACTTGGAGACCAGCTATCCAGACGTGGCGGCGAAAACCTTCAAGGTCGACTTCGGCGCCACCAGTCAGGCCAAGATGGTTCGCCCCGACGTGCCCGGTCCGCGGAACCGCCGTGCCGAGATGTATACGCGCGCGCGTGACTGGTTCGTGGACGAACTGTCAGGCCCGTCCATCCCCGACGAAGACGCGCTGCAGTCCGACCTCAGCCAGGTCTGCGCCAAGATAGGCGGTCAGAGCACGGACACCTTGATTGAGCCGAAGTCGGACATCAAGAAACGTCTTGGCCGGTCGCCAGACGACGCAGACAGCTTTGTGCTAACCTTCGCGGTGCCAGACAGCTCGATTGACGCTTCATTGACAGATACACCACCCGCAGGTAATGATGCCTTCCAAGCAGGTGCCGTGCAGCGGAGTGAGACAGTTGTGGAAGACCCATACCGCCCACACACGGCAGGATATGACTCCGGTGGAGGATGGATGGGCTGATGGCTGACTATCAAATGAACAGACCGCCGCGTGTCGGCCGTCGATTCCCCATCGAAGCAGAGGACGATGCGGAGTTCATTCGCAAGGTGCGCGACCTGTACTCGAAGGACGTGCAGGCTGACTATCACAACATGATCCCGGCCCGGGAAGACCTGCAGTTCGTGATCGGCGACCAGTGGAATCAAGACGTGAAGCGTCGGCGTGAAGCCCAGCGCAAGCCCGTAATCACCGTGAACCGATTGCCGGCCTTTGTTGGCCAGTATATCGGCTCATTCCTCCAGAACGACACCACGATGAAGTTGGCTCCGATCCACGGTGGATCGAAGATGTCGGCCGAGGTGCGTCAAGGTATGGTTCGCACGGTCATGCGGACTAACGCGGCCAAGATCGCCAAGAAAACGGCCGCAGCGTCGCAGTATATGTGCGGTATCGGGAACTTCATGCTTGAGGTGGTCGACGCCGAATACGACGTGTTCGCACGAGATATGGCGATGAGCACTCTTGACGACCCGTTCCAAGTCATCTGGGATCGCGCCTCTACGGACCCTACTGGTAAGGATGCCAACCACTGCTTCGTTTTTGACTACATGACGCGGGAAGACTTCAAGAAAGCCTACCCGGATCACGAGCACGACTCCGGCTGGTACACCGACGATCTGGACGCAACGATCCAGACCCTTCACGGTTGGGACGTCGAGGAGATGGTCCGTGTCTGCTACTTCTGGCAGATGCATCACGAGGACGTGAAGGTAGGTCTTGAGGCCGAAACCGGAGACGTGATCGACGTCACGGGGATGTCTGATAAGAAGATTGCGGAAGCGATCGAGCGGGATGAAGAGGGCAACCCGTTGGTCCGCGAAACCACCCGTCCCTACGCACTTTGCACGGTCATGACGACTCAGAACATTTTGGAGGAGCCCTATCGCCTGAACATCTCGCGCGTGCCCGTGTTCCGGTGCGAGGGTTGGGTCATAACGGAAGGCACCGTCCGCCATCGTTGGGGCTTTGTACGCAACGCCAAAGACCCACAACGTATCCACAACTTCTGGCGGTCTATCCTCGCTGAGGAACTGATGAAGTCGCCGTCAGCCAAGTGGCTGATCGACAGCGCGGCCGGTAAGAATGGCGTCGCAGAGCGTTTCCGCCAAGCGCACCGCAGCGGTGACAACGTGATTGAATGGGATTCTCAGTCTGGTGGCGCGAAGCCTGAGTTTATCCAGCCGCCGCAGATCAACCAAGCTGTGTTGACTGAAGCTGAGATGACTGTCCGCGACATCAAGGATGTTACAAACCGTCACGAGGCGTCGCTTGGACAGACTTCGAACGAGGTGTCCGGTCGCGCAATCACCGCCCGGCAGCGCGTTTCCGAGCTCGGAGATGTTATCTACACCGAGAACTTCAACATGGCGTTGGCTGAGTGTGGCCGCGTTATGAACGAACTCATCCCCGAAATTTACGACACACGCCGCGTCGTGAAGGTGACGGGTGAAGACGACGAAGAGACCATGCAGGTCATCAACGACGACTTCAACGACGCCACGCCAGACGTCACCAAGGGCAAGTATGATCTGACTTACGACACAGGTCCATCTTACGCCACCAAGCGTCAAGAGTCGGTCGACATCATCTTGACCATGATGAACCATATGCCACAGCTCGGGCAGGTGGCCGGCGACATCATCTTCCGTAACCTGGACGTACCCGGCGCCGAGGAGCTTCAGGAGCGTATGGCTATGCTCTTACCGGAGGGTATGCTCGATCCAGAACGCCTGACTGGCCGCCGTCGTGAACGGTATGAGCAGTTGATGCAGCAGAATCGCG
>JAAUYH010213781.1_pt1 | contig 30328 bp, 33 predicted proteins | sample 7278061 | NCBI WGS metagenome assembly JAAUYH01 (sample SAMN14350203, study PRJNA611818) | marine sediment metagenome | isolation source: surface marine sediment (0.6m) | place: French Polynesia: Moorea | collected 2018-08
AATAGTAGCCGAGTTGTTGCGTAGCACCCACTCAGCCCATGCTGGGATTTGATTTAGCTTCAGAACGGTAGAAGCTTGCTCAAGTGCATGTAAGTTAGCAAACCACCACGGCACTACCCAATCTGGTTGTCTCAGGCTAGGCATCACCAGGGAAAATAGTAATCGCAACTTTCTCTTGCTAAGGACATAAGCACCACCAAACTGACGTACCAACTCGTACAGGTGCGACTTGCCAGTACTACCGAGGCGATCTCTTCCACTCATCTTTAACGCAGCCGAGGCGATCGCTTGATTCCACTGTTGTCCGAAAACATCATCAAATGATTGTCGCACTAACGGTGAGGGCAACTGACTGAAAAGAGAAGTCAGTTCATAACCCCTTTCTAATAACATATCGCCAATCCTAGCTTCTACCAACTGAATTTCCCGCTCGGACAATTTGCGTTTCCACTGCCACAGCAATTTTGAATTTGGTAAATCGTAGGTTGTTGTTTGAGCATAACCGAGCATGGCAGGATCGTAAGAGGTGCCGATAAAATTGCATAGATGAGTCAGAGTTTCTACTGGTTCGGTGATTAAACTTTCATAACATACCTCGGTATACTGCTCTGGAGAAATAGTTTCTTTCAACTGTGACCACAACTGTTCGACTTCTATCCAACGATCGATCCCCGTCCAAACATTACCTGCCCAATTCATACCCATGCAGGAACGAGCTACATCTCTTCCATCACGAACTATGTGGATAAACCGAGCATCAGGCCAAATCCGTAGCAATCGATCGAAATGGCGGTGAACGGTAGCACCAACGAAGGACTTCTCTGCACGAGCGCGTTTTTGGACTAAAAAACTATTAACTAATTGTGGATAGCTCAGATTGACATCAATGACAAAATTACTACTCTGAAATAGGCGATCGGTTTCTAAGCATTCATAATACGAATTACCGACCAGGGAAAAGCCATACCCGTTCCATAAAGCAAGCAAGGTAAACCCAGTCTAGCCAAGCCTTGCTGACGAACTAAATTTTTGACAAGAATCGCTAGGGCTGAAACAGCATCTTTGGGGGTTGGGTTGGCAGGTTGGGCTTGAAGATAAGTTGCTTGCACGGGTCTTCCCGAAGTTAGAGCAACTTGGGCAAGTCGCTCTATAGTTCCCGAATGCACAATACAGTCCGCATCGATTAGCACTACTACTGACGGTGGATCTGCCTCCAGAAATCTTAAACCATAGTCTAAGGCATACCCTTTACCTAACCGCTTAGAATTTTGTCTTTCCAAGACAGTCACACCAAATTTCCTAGAGATCGCAGCTGTTTCATCAGTGCAATTATCGGCAACGACAACAATGCAGTCTTGAGGGTTCAATTGGGGTAATAATGTGGTTAAGGTTTGACCAATGCCAGAAGCCTCATTATGAGCTGGTATTAAAACAGTGACCTGTTTATCGTTCAAAGTATCTCTCCTCTACTTAGAAAAACTGGGTAAAAAGGCAGCTAGACATTCAATAAAAAGAACTGCACTAGGAACTAGCAGTACCAGGGTAATGACGAACAGGATACTTTCCAAAAATAGAAACATGGTTGATTCATTGACAAATTATAAAGGTTACGAGCGGTAGTTCGTTAATTCAGAGAGAATGAGATTTTTAACCAACGAGAGCGAGGTCTCAATTATCAGATAGCGATCGAGCTGAACGATAATTCCTGGGAAAATTCTCTTATCTCAACTTTATAGAATAGTCTGCCCCCTTTCCACCCCAGATTTACCTAGATTTTTTTTAGGGGTACCAGGAGCAACGCGAAAAAGTTGGTTTTTCCATTCGGGCGATCGCCAATCTCAGGTTCGCGCGGATGAGAAATGTTAGGCAGGTTAAGGTGAAGTAGTTAAACTAGTTTCTGTATTCAAATCACACTCATCTGAGAGTCAAATCACACTTTTTGTTTGAATTAATGGTCATAATAGTACTGGAAATATAGCTAAAACTCAGAAAAAGCATTTTTTCTCAGGCGACGTCTACTCGGTCATAATTTTCGCTAGTCATGTTGTACAAATCGATTAAAATCGGATTATGTCTTTCTGTACTTTTTCTTAATGTAATCAAGTCGATTAATAATCCAGCTAGGGCACAGTTAGTAACTGGTCAGAATTATTCATCTCAGGTCAATTCAGTCTTACCACGCAATACATCAATGTTGATTACTCTACTTCATCCCATTAGCATTGATGTTAAAGCCAAAGAAACTCTTCCCACAGTAGCAATACTTAGTGCACCTTTGTACGATCTTCACGGTCGTCAGCTTATTCCCCAAGGTGTCCCCGTGACCATTACTCTTCAACCCAGTAGCTCGAAAACAGGTCGAATTTATGCCAACTCGATTATCTTGGGTTCTCTGACCATTCCGATTAAAGCCTCTAGTGAAGAAATTACTGGTCGAAAAATTACACTAGAAAAAAATAGTCAGAGGATAAATAGAAATGCTCGATTAGGACAAGATGTTGGGGGTTTGCTCGGTTACGCGCTTCATCCTTCCCTAGAATATAGTTCTCATCAAGTATCTCAGTACTATGCTTTGGGTGGATTAGTTGGTGGATTGGTTGACTTGGCTGCTGGAGAAGAAAGCTTAAGAATAGTGGGATTAAGGGCTGGTCATACTCTGGCACTTAAGTTAGAAGAAGATGTGATGCTCGACTTTTCCACCGAATACACGCCACAATTTCCTTCGGGCTTCAACAATTCTAGCTCTTTGAGTGAAGACACGCGGACAGTTAGGGCGATCGATAATAGCTCTAGCTCAATTCTTACTCCTACTCACCCAGAACAATTTAGTCGGAATCCTCTCCATCTCGATACCGATCGTCAACTAATAAATTTATCCCGCTCTGCTGTCGCTGCCAACGGTGCAATTCATCGACTGAATGGGCAGCCAGTTTCTCCTGCTCTCTTGACTAAACTACGCTCTTTCTTGGCTAAAAATTATCTGGTTGAGGCGGACTGTGGCACGATACCACAGCAGATAACGATTAGAGTCAATCATGAATTTGTGCTTTGTGGGTATCCTAATACTAAATATACGCCAGGGGACTATAGCTTAACTCTTGATGAACTATAGCTGCGATCGGCCTTCTATTTTCAAGACAGGTCTAATTTACTTTAATCTAGCCGTATCAATATAATTACAGTGAATAATTCAAAACGTCCTTGACGAATAGAAGCTGTAAGCAGTCGGGGTACTTGAATAGACCTATTGCATAAGTCCTATAAACCTTGGTTAAGTCAAGGTAAAAGCTAAAAGGTAAAAGCTAAAAGGTAAAAGCTAAAAGGGATTAATTCCGCTCGAGCGTGTATTTTTGCAAGAAGTCTATTTTTTTCCTGTAGCTACTATTGCCAATCTATCTGTTTTATTACGAAATATGTGAGCTGAGGATAGGGTGAGAATAGCTAAAGAAACAATCCTATAGCAGCGGCGATCGCCTGCTGAACTTGAGCAAAGCGAGAAATGCTGATAGTTCCGAATGGTCCTTGTACCAAAGACACTTGAGGGACAGCAGCTAGTTGGTCGCAGAGTGCGATGGATTCAGATTGTAATCCTCCCTCACCTTTTTCTAGCTGTACCCTGACATGAGGAAGGAAAAACTCAAGATTAGAGGTACAGGGAACGACTATGACTGTACGGCTATGAAAATTCCGACCGTCAACAGAAACAACTATGCAAGGTCGGTCTTTAGTATCGCCAAGAGCTCGATGCCCGCGACGTAGATAGACTTGGCGTTGCTTAATCAATGCCTTCTGCCTTTAAAGCCTCCTCGTTTAGAAGCCAATTCTCCTCTGCCCAGTCTGGTTCAGGCTGATGAGATGCAGCTTGAGCGTAAGCTTCATCTATCTCTGCTTGCAGTTTCTGCTTGCGCCACTGCGCTAACGCTTCATTAATTACCTCAGAGCGATTATGGGTTTTTTGGTCGATAAATGCTAAAAGTTCAGAATCAATTGATACGCTAACTTTTTGTCGAGATGCCATAAATATTACTACTAATCCTGCTACTAATTGTAGCAAGAATCCGAAGCTATTTTGATAAACAAGAGCGTATTTGACCAGGTTACAGTTTGATGACATAAGTACCTAGGCAAAATTATTTACACACTTTTAAAATCCTACTAACTACTAAAATATGCAAATAAGCCGAAGTATTCTGCTGACAACTGATTAGTCAAACTTATCAATTTGATAATTTCTCCTCAAGTAAATCATCTTTACAAAAATTAACAAATTGTTTAAGATGAGTGGGATTGTTAATTTGTTCGTCCAGATTAGCCCAACATAATATTCAAGTTTTTTGACCTTATTTCGAGCGACAACTGAGCTATCCAGTTTAAGGAGTAATTAGGAAAAAAAGGAGTAAATATGAAACTTAATGGCTCTTTCTTTAGTAACGCAGCCTTAATTTTAACTTTATTAATATCCCCAACACTATCCGCCCAGGCTAAAGAAGCCACTAACTCGGCTCAAGACCATGGTGCCAAGATTTCTGACCCAGGATTTCTCTCAAAAAGCACGACAGCCATCGAATTTACTTTCGCGCTGGTGACAGTTATTGGCGGTTTAATTGCCTCTGATAGATATCAGAGAAAATAACAAAAACAGCCAATAGCTTCCTTCAGGAGAAAGTCACGAAAATACAAGAGTTGGAATTGAAGAACAATTAGAACATCAAAATTTAACAAAAGTTAGTTAATCGAGACTATAATTTGACTAACAGATGTATATGTGTATATGAGTAGCCAGGAACTAAAAAGTTATAGATGCTACTCCTTTTTTTTGCTATCTGCAGTAATAATTGTCACTGGATTTAAGGGGGTAAAACGAGTTAACTTTGCTATAGGTATAGAACGAGATATTTGTATTTGCAGTAAACTATAATGCCAATTATTTTGTTTGAACCAGTCTATAGCTTGATAACAATTTTCTAGAGTAGCTAAAGCAATTACTAATTTTCCTTGGGGAGCAATTTTTTGTTTACAGATATCTAAAATAGTTGCTAAATTACCGCTACTACCACCGATAAAAATGCGATCGGGCAAAGGTAATTCTAGTAAAATATCTTTTGCACTACCATAAACAGGTGTGATATTATCAATTTTAAAGTTTTTACAGTTTTCTTCAATTAAACTAATACCTATTGCCGTTTTTTCGATGGCATAAATTTGGGAATTAGGACATAAGCGAGCAATTTCTATAGAAACAGAACCAGTACCTGCACCAATGTCCCAGACTATTTGTTGTGGCTGTAGAGATAATTCACCTAAAATAAGTAAACGGATTTCTTTTTTGGTAATTAAACCAGGTCGATCGCGAAAGGTTATAAATGCTTTTTCTGGCAATCCTAAAATGGGAAGTTCGTCAAGATCGAAAGACTTATTAGTAATATCTTGGCGCAATAAAATTAAGACATTTAAATTAGCAAAATCTGCTTCAGCTAAATTAGCTAATCCCTCGATTTCTTCTGCATTGAATCGACTAATTTTTTCAGATTTATCTCCCAAATTTTCACAGAGATAAAAACTGTATTCAGTAGGTAAATTCAGTGCCAGATAAAGACGAGCGATCGCGCTGGAATTATTAATGTTATCTGTCAGAATAGCAATTTTTTCTGTTCCTTGCTGTAATACCTTAATTAACTCATCTGTATCTCTACCATGAACGCTGATAAATCGAACATCTTGCCAGGGAATTTTAAGACGACTAAAAGCTAATTGAATTGAACTAAGGTGGGGATGAAAGCGTAGTTGTTCTTGAGGAAAATTTTCTAATAATAAACGACCTAAACCGAAAAATAAAGGGTCGCCACTAGTAAGAATAATAATATATTCGTTTGACTGAACAAGTTGCCGAATCTCTTCAATAGTCTTTTGGATATCCTTAAGAATTATTTTTTGTGCTGGATGATTGGGAAAATAGCTTAAGTGGCGACTACTCCCAACTAAAATAGTAGCTCGATCGATTATTTTTTGTACTGATAAAGTTAGTCCTGCTGCACCATCTAAACCAATTCCTATTACTTCTATTTCTCGCATTTATTGGTAACTTTATAAAAAACCCGATCGTCTAGTTCACTTTAATTTGTTTACGCCATTCTATAATTGCTTCTAGAGGATCGCTAATAAGTACATACTGAGTCAGTAAAGCGAAATCTAGACTAGGTAATAATTGACTTTGCTGTATTTGTTCGTAGCGATCGCCTTGGAGATAGTATATTGTAAATCGGTTATTTTGCCAGAACCATACTTCTATTATGCCAATACGTCGATAAATTTCTAGAGTATCGATACCACCACTAGTATAAATAACTTCGATCGCTAAGGCTTTACAAGAACTTCCCGAACAAGCAAAAGAAGCAATAGTAGATAAAAATTTTATTGCAATATCATTTTTTGATGCATTAGGTTTTACATTACAAGAGCGTATTCCCATCTTCAAAACAGGTAATGGTGGAGACAAAGTGGATTATGTATTATGCTATAATACATAAGATAATATTTTTTTACATACTCAAAATAATCCCTATGTCTTAGTTGAATTAAAAGGGAGAGATATCAATCTTGCTGATGGTACGCCCAGTTACAAAGCAACAGTCAAACAACTAAAACGTTATTTACTAGCACCTAAATGTAAAACCGTTCAGTGGGGAATAATTACTAATTCTAAGCATATTCAATTATTCAGAAAACACGGTAAAGTAATTTATCCAGCAACTTTGTGCATAGAAATCACTCCCGATAATATTGGAGAGATTATCTATCAAATAAGAAATAAGATCGAACATACCTCAAGAGCTTTAACTGTAGCTGTTTATAATAATAAAGGTGGTGTTGGTAAAACATCTTTAATGGAGAAAATCTCAACTAGTTAAATTGTTAAGTGAGTGATGGGTATTATAAAGTCAAACTTTCCTGAGTGCTTTTTCTAGCACAATTAATACTTATGGACAGTTTTTTGTTTGTTCTCGCTTTAACTTAGCTGATAAATGTTGGGGTATTCCTAAGTCTGCTTGCTGATAGAGTCGATCGAACTCTTGCTGAAAATGAGCAGCAACCAGAGGATTTTGAATAATTAAAACAGTTTCATCGTTATTATAATTAGCTGCTGCCGACCAATTCTGAGAGCCAGTTATGACGGTACTATTGTCTAGAATGGCAAACTTGTGATGTAATTTGTCTCCTCTTGCTAATGAAGGTATACCAACAGTATCGAGTGGAGTTTGCCAGGGATTATTATTATCTTCGTATTTACATTTATAAGTAAGAGAAACTCCCAATAAATCTAGAGCTTCGCTATAGTAACGAAAAGCAAAACCCCGATCGAATAAGCCTCTAATTTTTACACCTTGTTGCTGTTGACTTTGTAAAATATCAGCTAATTGTTGTTCGCTAAATACAAATAAAGCTAGATCGATCGATTGGTTTGCATCCTGAAGAGTTTTACCAATTAACCCATTAGTAGTGTAACTCCAATTTTGAGTAGGAGAAGTAGGTGAAAATTGCACTGTAACTAAACTATTACCTAAAATAACTTGTTGTGGCGATCGCCTTTTTTTAGCTAAACCAAATTGACTATCTCTATTACCACCTAAACCATCTCCCCACATTAAATTAAATTCTTCTGTAAAAATTGTAGCTAATTCTCGATTATCTATGAGTAATAAATGGTTGACATTACCCCTAGTTTCTAAGTTACTAAAATCCCCATGAATTCCACTTAAAGTAAAGTTAGCAGAACCAGTAATTATTTTTTGACGGTCTATAATAATAAATTTATGGTGCATCAAACCACTACCTTTAGAGCCATCTGCCGTATCGTCAATTACAGGTATATCTGCATTGCGTAAAATAGTTAAAGCATCTTTTTGATTTATTTCTGTTTGACTTAGGCTACCATTTTTATTGGCATCTACTAAAGTAAAAAGTTCTTCATAACGAAGACGTTCTTGCTTGGTAAGTTTATTTATTTTCGAGCTAATTAATTCTTTAACAAAACGATTATAGTTGTTATCAATAATTACTCTTACCTTAATTCCTTGCTGGTGTTTTTTAGCTAAAGTTTGAGCAATATTTGGTAGCCTTAATTCGTGTACTGCTAGATCGACACTGTTGTTTGCAGAGTTAATCTCTTTAATTATTAATGCTTCTAAGTTATCGCCGAAACGTTCAATTTGACGATAAGGATCGCTATAGTTAGTATTTTTTGTCTGCCGATGATTAAAATATACTTGAATATAAGGGTCTTGTTTTAAATTAGTTGATTCTAGTGTAGTTTTACCACAAGCACACAACAAACAAGGCAGAAGCAAAAAACTAATCCTTAAAGATGCAAAAACCATATAAAAAATATTAGTAATTATTATTGTTTGTAGCCCACCTCAAACAACAGAGCAATAACCAAGAAGAGAAAACAAATGATAAGATACCTTAAGCTCTCAGATTTGTTTACAGTAAAGATAGGCTATGATAAGATATAATGTTATTCATCTCGGTTTATTATCTATACTTTTAGGTACATTTACCCTGCCAGTACAGGCTCAAGCATCGGGCGAAGAACCAACAGAAGATTTGAGCGATCCCAATAATCTCCGTCCTCTAACTCAAGCAGATAGTATTCTAAGCTTGCAGGGTGGTCAAAAGTTAATGAAAGAAGCTCAAGAAGCCATTAATCAAGAAAATTATAATGTGGCAGCGGAAAAGCTTCAGAATGCTCGTCAAATTTTCAACCAACTATCTAACTTTTATCTTCAGCTATCGAGTAGTTTTTCTGGTATAGAAAACCGCATCGCTAATGAGCAAAGACAAAAAGCTTTAGAAACTGGACAAATGAGAGACGAAGCTACTTATCAATTAGCTTTGGTGCATCGAGCCCAAAATCAACCAGAATTATCTGTACCTCTCTTAATTCAGGTAATTCGTTCCCAAAATCCTACTAGTGAGTTGGGCAAAAAATCTTATCAGCAGTTGTTTGAAATTGGCTTTGTTGACTCTCCTTTCTCTACTTCTAACTCTAGCCAATAAATTTTGTTTTACCCGATCGATCTAAGCTAAATTAAGTAGATGGGTCAGAATAAATGTTAGTAATGATTGTTATTAGGGAGCATATATGATTAGTCCGCAGCAGGTAGAGACCATGATCCAAGCAAAATTGCCTGATGCTAAAATCAAAGTAGCTGGAGATGGTCAACATTTTGAAGCAATTATTGTATCTGCTGAATTTGAAGGAAAAAGTAGAGTTAAGCAGCATCAACTTGTTTACAGTGCCTTGACTGAAGCAATGGCATCGGAAACTATTCATGCGATCGCTTTAAAAACTTATACTCCCGAAGCTTGGCAAGCAGCAGGTCAAACTGCTCGATCGCTCATGAAGTAATTAATAAGATATATATTCCATCAAGGAAGAAAAGCAATTTTTTTCTTACCTCGATCGTTCATTTTTTTTCTTCTTTAGTAAATATCTAATTCAGTACTCACTATGACACCTGAAGTAAAAGCAAAAATTGACAAATTAGTTAAAGAAAATAAAGTTTTAGTCTTTATGAAAGGGTCAAAATTAATGCCCCAATGCGGTTTTTCTAATAATGTCGTGCAAATTCTCAATACCTTGGGCGTTCCTTACGAAACAGTCGATGTGTTAGCAGACTATGAAATTCGTCAAGGCATAAAAGAATATTCTAATTGGCCCACTATTCCTCAAATATATATCGACGGAGAGTTTGTTGGCGGTTCTGATATCGCGATCGAACTCTATCAAAGTGGCGAACTGCAACAAATGGTAGAAGTAGCTTTGGCTTCTTAAAAAGCGACCGCACTAATAGAGGTTTGGCAAGACCGAACCTCTACTAAAAATTTTGTCAAGAGTCACTTACTACGTTAGAGGTTTAGGGAACTGACATACCAAAATTAGAAGAATCTCTAAGAAAGCGCAGGGCTTCTTCTTCTAAACGATGGACTAGATAAATTTCTAGACTGTTAGTCTGACGGAGACAAGCGATGTACCCCTGCATATACATTTTGATTTCTTCAAAGCGATAGCCTCTGTGCCATAAATCGACCATCGCATCGGTGAGTTTTTGATAATAGCGAATAGATTGTCTGTCCTGGAGCATGATTACTGTTTTTTGTTAAGATTATTCTGGGTAGGGCGATCGACTAAAACGATCTTTACGGTAAAAATAGTTAGAGAGTAACAGATGCACTATCCTCGATCTAGTTAGATTAGAAAATTTAGCTCAACTACAAGTAAATAGTAAGTTATATTAACTTTTCTTATTATTTACCATTGTAGCGTTTCAACTACCTTTGATTTCAATTAATTTCCTTTTCATTTAACTATTTCGAGCTTAATTTTCGCAAAAACTAATTAAAAACTACTCATTTTAAAATTCTCTTCGTAACGAAAATTACAAAACATCGACAATAGCTTTGATAGCCTGTATATCTAAAGTTTCCAATATATTATAGTGAGGCGAAGGTGAGTTCGATATATATATCAATAGTGGAGGGAAATCCTCATCTCCGCTCGCTTTTAGGCTGGCATCTACAACAAGCTGGGTATGTGGTTAAGCAATCTGCCAACTTGCAACAAGGAAGAAATGTTTTTTACCACTATCAACCGACACTAATAGTTTTGGATTCTGACTTACCCGATGGCGATGGATTAGAATTATGCCGTTGGCTCCATCAACAGCAACAACCATTAATTTTAATGTTATCTGCTCGTAACAGTGAGAAAGATGTAGTGACTGCCTTAAAGTCTGGTGCAGATGATTACTTAACTAAACCTTTCGGTATGCAGGAGTTTCTGGCTAGAATCGAAGCCTTGCTTAGAAGGATGCGAGCTAATTCTGTCCCTCTTTATCTAGACTATAGCGATTTAAAAATCGATTTAGTACAACGTCGCGTGCAAGTAAAAGGTAATTTTATCGAACTAACACCTCAAGAGTTTAGTTTACTCTATGTTCTCGCCCAAGCCGAAGGAAGTGCTATTAGTAGGTCGGAATTATTGCGCCGTGCTTGGCCCGATGCTATTGACAATCCTCGTACTATCGATACTCATGTTCTTTCTTTACGCAAAAAGATTGAAAACAATCCCCGCCAACCTTATTTAATTCAAACAGTACGGAATGTAGGCTATCGTCTCAACCCAGAAATTCTCAAAGGACAAACTCCCAAATCTCCGACATTAGAAAATTTTCAAGAGCATAAAAATAACTTGACTAGTTTATCTGCTAATTAAATTAGCTATCTGTTTTTAAGCTCTTTAATAACTTCCGCTTCAAACTTAGGATGATTGGGTAAACAAGCAAGCTGGCGTTTACTCAAACTGGGATTCACTCGTTGCCATTCTGCTGGTGAAAGCTTGAATTCGCTTAAGGAAACTTGAGGAAATTGAGAAGTATAACCGAAGGTAATCGAATAACGGTTACGCTTGGCTGGTTTAGCACGATGAAAAACACTGTGAGGATCGGTGATAATTATAGTGCCAGCTTTGGCAGCACAAGTTTTCCATTCAGTGGGAGGGGCAATTTTGGCGATCGCTTCATCACTGACAAATCCCGATGTATAACTAAGAGCCTTAATGATTTTATCAGTCCACAATGGAGGTATGTATTCATAAGGGCCACCAGTTTTGCCCACATTATTAAGATACACGATAACTTTAATCATTCGATCGTCGTCAATATCCAAATGCCATTGTCTTGCATCTGTTATGGGCGCATCGGCTATATCTCGTCGGAGATCTACACCATTAAGAATTACAGGTAAACCAATATAATTTTCTACTATATTTAGTAATCGCTCCCCCAATCCCCAAAATAAGATTTCCGTATAAAAAAATTTGCGTAGCGAAGGTATACCTACTCGCCAATTTTTGAGGGTAGACAGAGTGTAGAGATGAGGATGAAGAATTTTCATCTCTTTAATAAATCTTTTGGTATGGGGTAATTTAAACTCTGCTAAAGAAGTTAAATAAACTCCTTCTTGCTGAAGTTTTGCTACAATCTTGGCATCTTCTCTCGATAATTTCGGCAGAAATTGACGGTGTTGTTCTCTTTTTAGCTGTCGATCGCGACTGCTCGAAGAAGGTAAATTAAAAGGTAATTTTTGTAAACTAATTTTGCTAGGATCTTGAGTTTGCAAAACACTAGCAATAGTCGCTTTAACATCTTCGAGCTTATAAGGCTTAATGATATAGCCTTTGGGTCGAGTATTTCTAGCTCGTTTTAAGGTAGCTCGATCGCAAAGGGAAGTAAGATAAATGATGGGTATGTCGTACTCTGCTTGAATCTTTTCACAGGTAGCAATCCCATCTATTTCTCCTGACAGTGCAATATCAATTAAGATTAAATCGGGAATAGTTTCAGCGATTTTTTGGATTGCTTTCATTCCAGAATCAACTATTCCCGCAATGTTATAACCAGCTTGTTGTAAATCTAGTGCTAAACTCTCTGCTACAATTAGCTCTCCTTCTACAATAAGAATGCTATTTGATTTCATCAAACTCAATCAGACAAAAAGATTTATTAACATACCCAGGATAACCAATCTTTTTTTGAGTTGAGCATAGAGGGATTTTTGTGTTTCACTATCTAGATTTCAGCTAAAACTATGCCGTTTGATTGGCTAATTCTTCTTTCTTAGCCGAACCTTGAGTACCTAGCTGAATTAATTCAATTTTGTAACCATCTGGGTCTTCCACAAAAGCGATAACTGTAGTTCCATGCTTCATGGGGCCTGGTTCTCTGGTTACTTTACCACCAAGAGATTTAATTTTATCGCAAGTACCATAGATGTCATCTACTCCCAAGGCGATATGTCCGTAAGCATTACCTAAATCGTATTCTTCCACACCCCAGTTATAAGTTAGTTCGATTACGGTATGATCTGCTTCATCGCCATATCCAACAAAAGCTAAAGTGAATTTACCACCAGGATAATCTTTTTGGCGTAGTAGTTTCATACCCAAAACATCGCAATAAAACTTAAGAGACTTGTCGAGATTGCCTACTCGCAACATAGTGTGAAGCATTCGCATAAGATTGGCTTTTAACTCCTTGCTTGATTATGGTTTCTGTTTTTTAGGGTATCGTGACATCCTTTTATTATGACAGTAACAAATAATTATATATAAACAACAACAGCAAAAATAAGTTAGTTGAAAACAGAAAAATCTATCTAATAACGAGGAATACTAGAATCTACTAAATAAGAGTAGACATCTATACCTCCTGATACATTTTTAACATTGGTAAAACCATTGTGGATTAGCCATTGACATAATTGAGCCGACCGCATTCCATGATGACACATGACTATAGTTTCCACTTCAGGATTGAGACGTACTAAAATTTGCGTAGACCATGTTGAAAATTCACTCAGGGGTATAAGTTCAAAACCTTCAACAAAAGCAATTTCAGCCTCATTCCTTTCTCTAACGTCAAGTAATTGTAGGGATAAGTCGCGGTCTGCTAATTTTAAGGCTAGCTCTTCGACGCTAATTTCGGGAATAGATTGATAGTAGTAAGACATGAGATTTGATGGAGGGATGGAAAAGAGAAGCTTGTTAGTAATTTAGCGAACAGTAACTAAAGGTGGCAATAAGCGTTTTAATATTTGCTTGAGAACGATCGCTGTCCAATCAATATCTGCTTCAGTAGTATCTTTACCCAAAGTTAAACGAATACCTCTTTTAGCAGCAGCTTCGCTATAGCCCATAGCCAGTAGAGTCGGACTAGGATTTAGCTTTCCACTATTACAAGCCGAACCAGCACTAATACCAATACCTGCAAGATTCGATTGTCGAACAAGCGTTCTACCCGTAACGTTTTTAGCTATCGCAGCATAATCATCGCTGAGGAGAAAACTAACATGGTGAGGTAAACGATACAGTCTGTCTCCTGTGGATATCAGATAAGGACAATTAGCCAATAGAGCGAATAAGCGATCGCGCAAACTAATTAATCTAGATGTTTCTGTGGTTAATTCTTGGGCAGCAAGTTCGGCAGCTACTCCAAAACCAGCGATCGCGGGAAGGGCTTGAGTACCAGAACGCAAACCTATTTCTTGTCCTCCTCCTCCTAACAGAGGTATTATATCCAAACTTTTACGAATATATAAAGCCCCAGCCCCTTGCATTCCATAAATTTTATGGGCAGAAAGAGAAAGCAAATCTACTCCTAATTTTTGGACATCAATGGGCAAACGTCCCGCCACTTGTACGGCATCGGTATGAAAAAGGACATTATAGCTGCGGGTAATTTGAGCGAGTTTTTCGATCGGCTGTAGAGTACCGACTTCACTTTGTCCGTAGATAATGGAAACTAAAATAGTATTAGGTTGGATAGCTGCTTTTAAATCTAATGGGTTCACTCTACCTTGACTATTTACTGGCAATCTAGTTATCTGCCAACCCCATTGTTCTAATTGTTTGACTGGTTCGGTAATGGCAGAATGCTCTACATTAGAAATGACTATATGTTGAGGAGTACGATATTTTCTGGCTACTCCCATAATTGCCAAATTATCAGCTTCTGTACCCCCCGACGTAAAAATAATTGATTCGGGATTATCCGCATTAATCAAACCAGCTACTTGTAATCTAGCAATTTCTAAAACCGTTGCCGATCTTTCTCCCCAACTGTGAAGACTAGAAGGATTACCCCATTGCGTAGCTAAAACTTCTTGAACTTTAGCGAGCGCTTCCGAACGAGGCTTAGTTGTCGCACTATAATCGAGGTAAATTTGCATTTAGATAAAGGTGGATTGTGTAAAAAGTACGGTTATTAAAACTACGCAATTCTTTATTTATCGATAACTGATAACTGATTTAATTACCCTCCTGGTTTAACTACATTGTAATCTTCGTGGGAGACTACTGCTTCGGGAATTAATAGAGTACCACAATCGCGACAGATTAAACGATAGCTACGGGTAACGGGAATACTAATAATAAAGCGATCGTGGCGTAACCGCTTACCATGAAACTGACGATAATTTCCCTGACTTTGTAGCTGTTTAATAATGCGACGAGACTTTAGTACCACATTTTTGGGCAAATTTCTCAGATCGATCGGGTCTTCTGCAAAAGTAGCTTCCCAATCTAGTTTATGCTGTCGTTTTCGATCTACATCTGCTTTTTGTTGCGCGCATCTATGACAAAGTTGACCATAACCTTTATGACCGCAAACAAATTTTTTCTTTCTCCTCGACATAACACCTTGTTACAGACTGTCAATCTGTATCCCTATATGCTGCATTGGGCAATCAGGAAAATTTTTGCCTCAACTGCTGAAAAATTAGAGACCAAAAAATACAAATACAATACATTTACAAAGATGTATCGTATAGCAACAGCTCAATTGCTTAAATAATAATCTCACAGCTTTGGCAACTATAAAAATTCTGTATCATGAGAAACCTTCTGTATCTTCTCTATTGGCTATCTATGGCAATTTGAAAGTAAAAGATTATAAGGCGTAGTAAGGGCTCTAACCCTATAGTCGTAGTTAGTTTAAGATTTTTAAAGCTGTTGATGTCAATATTGAAGAAAGTAGTTATTTTCAGCTTACTATCTGTCCTTTTGCTTATCCCGAACTCAGGTTAACTATATCTTCACAAGTTTCTCAAGTTACTTGTCTATAAATTAAGTGTTTAACTACAGATATTTCTCAATTGATACCAATATTTGCTTTAGATTTGGGACAGAATACAAAATAAGAGAGGATAGCAATGAAAGCAGCGGATATCATGACTACCAAAGTTGTTACTATTCATAGCTTGGCAACAGTAGCTGAAGCGCTCGCTCTGATGCAAGATAAGGGAGTACGTTCGTTGATAGTCGAACCTAGTAATGATGGAGATGCCTATGGAATTATTACCGAAACAGATATTGTTTACAAAATAACCGCTAATGAACGAGATCCTGAAGAATTCATGGTCTATCAAATCATGACAAAGCCTTGTATTGTAGTCAATCCCGATCTTAGTCTAGTTAATGTAGCCCGACTGTTTGCGGAAAATGGGATTGGAAGAGCCCCCGTGATTCAAAAACAACTTTTAGGTATGATTTCGCTCACAGATGTGATCGTTAAATTAAAAGTATCGCGACAGTCTACTTCTGACAAAGTGTCGGCCAAGATTCGTGAAGCTCTTTTACATAGTCGCGTAATTGGCGATCCACAAGCACAGATCGATAGAGAGTGTGAATTAGCTTGGGATGTGGTTGAAGAATTAAAAACTCAATCCAAGTAACTTTATCCCCGTGTCTGGCGTGTCAAATCAATCTAGCAAAGTACTAGGCGATCGCCAATACTGCTGCACCGTTAATTTTACCAGTCCTTAAAGCATCTAAAGCTTCATTCGCTTCAGATAAGGAGAAAGAGGTAACTTCAGTTTGAATCGGAATTTGCGGGGCTAAAGCCAAAAACTCTTCACCATCTCGGCGAGTCAAATTGGCAACAGAACGCAAAACTCGTTCTTCCCACAAAATCTGATAGGGAAAGCTGGGGATATCGCTCATATGAATACCAGCACAAACTACTACGCCACCTTTAGCAACGGCTTTTAAAGCTGCAGGAACTAATTTACCCACAGGTGCAAAAATAATTGCTGCGTCTAATTTATCTGGTGGTAATTTGTCAGAACCTCCAGCCCAAACTGCACCTAAACTGCGGGCAAACTCTTGTCCTTGACTATCTCCAGGACGAGTAAAAGCGTACACCTGTTTACCTCGATACTTAGCTACCTGAATTAAAATATGCGCTGCTGCACCAAAACCATAAAAACCAATCTTTTCTGCTTCTTCACTCAGGCGATAAGAGCGATAGCCAATTAACCCCGCACAGAGTAAAGGTGCTGCTTGTAAGTCGGGAAAACCTTCAGGAATGGGAAAGCAAAAACTTTCGTCGGCAACAGCATATTCAGCATAACCGCCATTGAGATCGTAGCCTGTAAATAAAGCGCGATCGCACAAGTTTTCTTTACCTGCTAAACAATAACGACAACAATTGCAAGTATGACCGAGCCAAGGCACGCCAACGCGAGTACCTAAAGAGAATTTAGTTGCTTTCTTGCCAGTCTCTACTACCGTACCTACTATTTGATGACCTAACACCAAAGGAAGTTTGGGTTTAGCTAGTTCGCCATCGACTATGTGTAAGTCTGTTCGACATACTCCACAAACATGAACTTTTAGTAATACCTGTTCCGCTTGTGGTTTGGGTACGGGTAGCTCTCCTGCTCGTAATGATTGACCTGCCCTATCTAAGATCATCGCACGCATAGCTAGTTATTCCCAAGCATAAGTGTTTATTTAACCATAGCGAAATAAATACTTATTCTGGCTAAAAAATCAATGTTTAATTTTGTAAAATATATATGTTTATAGATAAAAACCAAAGTATTCCCAATAGAATAACTGCCCTGGGCGAATTGTTGCTAGAAAAAGAAGAATATGTCGTTAAACAAGCAGCAATTTGGGATAATTTTTATCAACAGCAGTCTGCTAGGAAAGTTGAAATTAACAATAACTCGGTATTTCAACAAGCAAATCGGCGTTACGAACGAGCTATATCAGAATTACTAGACCTTGACGATCCTAAACTAGCTAAGTTTATCTGGACGTTAGTTGATGGAATTCTGAACGAGCATATTAGTAATAACGATAGTTCTTCTTTTGCCACTCAAATTGAACTGCTAACCCAGATGTTGATTGCTTATTTCGAGAAACATATTCTTGTTTAATTTAGCGTTAACAGAGTTCGGAGTTATTTGGAACAGTTTTAAGTCTTTCTCTATTTTTTTGTATTTTTTTATAACAATTGTTTGATTTAAAAAAAGCAAGATCAGGAACAAAATGCTAAACATCACCGAACTAGAAAGCTGGAGCGAGCAAATAGATATCCTCTTTGTAATTTTGTTAGCGGTCATAATTATGGAGATAGGAATAGATTTTTTCTGCCATAACCAACGCAACTATAAAGAAATAGGAGCTAATATAGCGATCGCGATGGTCTACCAACTTACCAGCACGACTATAGGTTATTTCTGTGCTTTGGCTGGACTAAGATTTTTTAGCCAATTTAGTCCCCTACACATAACAGTAAATGGATGGACGATGATTATAGCTATTGCGATCGCTGATTTTCTGTATTACTGGGAGCATAGAACCGAACATCGAATCCGTTTCTTTTGGGGATATCACAACGTTCATCATAGCTCGACAGATTATAATCTCACCGTGGCATCCAGACTATCTTGGATTGAAGATTGTATTCTGTGGATTTTTTATATTCCCATGGCATTGCTAGGATTTCATCCCCTACAAATTCTTGTCGCCGTGGAAATTACCGCCCTCTATCAAATATGGATTCATACTCAAAAAATAGGTCGCTTGGGTATTCTGGAAAAAATCATCAATACTCCCGCCTTGCATAGGGTTCATCATGCTTCTAATCCTAGTTACATAGATAAAAACTACGGCGCAATTCTGATGATTTGGGATAGATTATTTGGCACTTACCAACCAGAAACCGAACCACCAATTTATGGACTAACCGAGAATATCGATACCAGCAATCCAATTAAGATCGAGATAGTCGAATATCAACGTCTGGGTAGATATATTTTAAAGTCAACAAACCTCAAAGAAATTTGGTACAGTATTTTTGGCTCTCGCGAATGGAAACCAGCAAAACTAAGAATATTAAAGCAGCCAAATTAACAACAGCCCTTTTTGCCCGAGGTAAGCACAATAATTATCTTAGACTCAATCAAAATTCTAGGTAATTGCCATGAATATCGAAGAATTTAGACAACAAGACCGCCAACAAATAAAAGGTTATTCTCTGGCTCTGCAAGCATTATGGTACGACTATCAAGATGATTGGCATCAATCTCATAAAACGATCGATTCTGCTAGCGATCGAGATAGTGCTTGGGTTCATGCTTACTTACACCGTAAAGAAGGAGATTTAGATAATGCTCGTTATTGGTATCGGCGTAGTGGTAAGCCAGAATCGAAACTAAGTTTAACTCAAGAGCGACAGCAAATTGCTCGAGTCTTATTAGAACAAATTTAAGCATAGTAAATATCTCTGATGGAAGTTATAGCGCCATTCGTATTAGTGTTTAAGACATAAAAACAAATTTACTTGCTACTCACTACCCGCTACAAGCTTATTAAGAGAGAAAATAGCTAAACTAAAATACTTAATATATCTAATTAGACTAATCATGACTGAAACTAATAATACGCCAGAAACCAAAGAAACAACTATAGTTCCCGTTAGTCCCGAAACCAATGCCCTAGTGGAAAAAGAAATGGCAGGACAAGACGAGCAAATAAAAGCAGAAACAAAAGCCTTAGTAGAAGCGATCAAAAAACGGGCGCAGTCTGAAATTGACAATGCTCAAACCTTAACCCAAGATGCTTACTTAAATGCCGTCCGCAGTGCCAGAGAAGCGATCGAGCAGAATAAATTGCTTGACCCCAAACGGATCGAACATTCAGTAGAACTGATTCAAAGAGATGCACAAGAAAATTGGCAAAAAATTACTGATGAAATTACTGAGTTAGGTAATAGACTTCAAGAAGCTGCTCAAGTTGCCTGGGATATCTTGATGGGTAAAGATTCTTCTGGCTCGAAATAAAAACCTCAAATATTTATGGGTTTAGGGTGGGCAATGCCTACCCTATTAAATCAATTTTTAGACAACTTTTATCTTGCATTTTGGTGGCTGATTCTAATTTAACCATTTCCTTTTCAACTAACAGAGAAAAACTCTTTTACCGTAAGCCCAGATTCATCAATCAGAGTTTTTAGGATTTCTTTGTTTATTTCATTACTATTGGGTATGAAAAGAGTAGCTGGTTTACTGTAATTGCTCATAATTATATAATTACGGTCATTTTGTACTACTTGCCAACCAAGCTTTTCTAATTGACGAATCACTTTGATAGTTTTAGTATTGCATACAATTAAATTGCCCAATCTCTAGAAAAAAGCGCTCGATATTGGTATGGGCTGTTCGCGAACCACCCCTACAGGATTTATTGAATAGACTTTCTATCGCAACAATATGCAAATTCAACGGAAAAAACTAACACCTTACTTGTTTTTACTACCTGCGCTGATTCTTCTCTGTCTGACAGTCTTTTTTCCGGCAATTCAAGCCTTTTCTTTGAGTTTTACCCACTATGACTACGATCTGACTCAAGCACCTGAATGGGTAGGACTAAGTAATTTTGAACGTTTATGGACGGATCGAGTATTCTGGCAAACTCTCAGAAATACTTTGGTTTATTTGATAGGAGTTGTTCCTGTATTAGTTATATTTCCCTTAATTTTGGCTATTTTAGTCAATCAAAAACTACGAGGAATTCATTGGTTTCGTACTGCATTTTATACCCCAGTAATAATTTCTATGGTGGTAGCAGGGATTGCTTGGAAAGCACTCTATGCTAATAACGGTTTGCTCAATCAATTTCTGCAACAAATAGGTTTTATTGAAGGAATTCCCTGGCTAACTAGTCCTCAATGGGTACTAGGAAGCGTAATGGTAGTTACCATCTGGAAAGGACTGGGTTATTATATGGTAATTTATCTAGCGGGATTGCAATCAATTTCTCCTGAATTATACGAAGCAGCTTCGATCGATGGTTCGGATGGTTGGCAAAAACATTGGGATATAACTCTTCCTTTGATGCGTCCCTACTTGTTTCTGGTAGCAGTAATTTCTGCTATTTCTGCTACCAAAGTTTTTGAGGAAGTCTATATTATGACTCAAGGAGGGCCTCGTAATAGTTCTAAAACTGCCGTTTACTATCTATATGAGCGTGCTTTTCAGGATTTAGATGTTAGTTATGCTTGTACTATTGGCTTGGTTTTATTTTTAGGGATTTTAGTCTTGTCAATTTTAAATTTGTATCTATCTCAATCTCAACCTAATAACTAACAACTAATAACTAATAACTACTAACTTTAATCATCCATTTGCCAGGGTTCGGTAATATTGTTTTCATCTAAAATTTTCTTGGGTCGCATGATTAAAACTAACTGACCGATAATATTCAATTCGGGGGCTTCTTCAAACCACTGTAATTCTAGTTTGTCTTCTGTTTCTACTAAAAAATAACTATTGACATTCCATTCTTTAATAGCTCGATCGATAATTACTAATACTTGTTCTGTTTTGCCAGAAATAGAGGTGGGTAAACGATCGCTGGGACAGAAAAACCCTACGGGATCGGTTGCTTTAAGAATTGCTTGCCAGCCTGGAACTGGTACAACAGCAGCATCCCCCGAAATTTTTATATTGCCAAAAGGTTCTTCTCTAGTAATTTGAGCAACAGCTTCTATCTGTTGGCGACTGATGGGAAAAGAACCAGCCAAAGGAATAATATAGGGTAACTCGTTTTCCGATTCTAGACGATAAATTGGCAGTAAAGGGGCTGTACTAGTAGGAATTACCGTAAAATCACTCAGTAGCTTTTCTATCTTTTCTCTAGCTGTCTGAGAATGAGCAAATTTTAACCCTTGAGCGATCGAACGCGACCGAGCTTGTAAATCTTTTTTCTGACGGGCATTTTTCCAACAGAGATAGGCTACGGCATCCCCGGGATGGTTAGTAAAGCCTGGAGGTAGTTGAGATAGGCGAGAAAAATCTTTAACTGCTCTAGCAACTTGATGGGCTCCATCTACATCGAGTTTTTTCTCATAGGCGAGTTGCGCTGCTGCTACTCTTTGTGATTGATTGAGAATACGAAATTCGTGTAAAACGTCGCTACGAGGCCCTTGAAAATACTTTAAAACTTCTTCTGCTAAATCTGCTTGGGCAATGCTGTTATAGACTTGAGAAGCGACAATAACTAAGTTTTGCTGACTGGCTTGAAAACCAGTTTCTTCAAAAATATTTTGGGCACTGTAACCGGCTTTTTGTAGCTGCTGACAGACTTTTCCCCAGTCTACCCAAGAACCTTCTTTATGGAGTAGCGAGCGCATGAGTTCTTGAGCTTCTTCTCTAGATAAGTTAGTTTGACTTTCTTGGGGCATATTCATAGATTAGCAATTAACAAGTAGCAATTAGCAAGTAGCAATTAACCATTACAAAGTTTTTACCACAGCCGACTTTTGAATATACCATTTATCTCCTTGGCGAACTAGGTGATAGCGAACCAATAAATTATCATTGTAAGATTTGGCTCGATCTAATTTTCCTCCTAGGTAATGTTGAGCTTTTTCTTTTACTTGGGCTTCCACTACTGCCCGATCGGGCTTTTGGGCATCAAAATTTACTGAGTTAACTTTAACTTCGTGTTCATACTTCCTATATTCTTTAGTTTGTCGGTAGTGAAGAGCGCGAGTGCGCCATGTCGATCGTAAAGATGAACCTAAAATACTATTTAAAGCATCAATTTTATGTTCTGGTCCAAAAGCTGCGGATTTGCTTTCTAACCATTTTTCGATCGTTTGTTTAGCAACCGCTTCTGTCATACCTTCTGGCTTGGCTGGCTGACTTACTTTTTTAGGAGTCGATGGTAACTCAACTGGCGGTTCACTTAATTTAATGACTAAATCTTCTGATGGTTTGGCTGTTTCGGCAGAAGGCTTGAGAACTATTCTAGTAAACGCAAATCCTAAAAAACCGATACCACAAATCATCGCCATAAAAAATAGAGCATATCTAACTGGTGGAGAAAGGAAATTTTTGTTTTTGCTTATTCTAACAGGCGAGCGATGATAGGGTAGAATTCTTTTCTGAGATGGATGTTCTGACGATGAATGACTTACTAAATTAAGATTATTTCTCTGCCCATTAACTGGTAGAGTAGGAGGTCTGGAAGATGCGCTCTTACTATGAGGATTAGGATTTATCCTGGGTAATGTAGCGGTTGAGCCATTGCTATGTGCTACTCCCGCACCCACTAATTCTTTCGAGCGAACTAGGGGATATTTAGCCACTGTAGGAATTTTATCTGTCGTGTTAGTTGTTTTAACTGACTGTTTTTTACTCCAGCCAAAAAAGCGACGAAGTTTAGATTCTTCTTTTTTCTGAGTTGGTTTTTCTGACTTAGATGGATGAGCCGACTTGGCTACTTGTGTAGTTGGATATAGCTGTTCTAAATAAATTTGTACTTTTTTGTCAGCAAAATATTCCTGTAAACTTACTTGAGAAGTCGCCAGATCGCGAAACTGAGACAATACCTCTTGGTGTAACCATTTTTCGCCATAAAAACATAAACCAGGTAATAAATCGGGAGAGTTTTGAGAGTGTTGCTGGATTAGGTTTAATATTTTTTCTTCTTTAGTTTGTTGGAGAGCCAGATTAGCTTCCTGAGTTTGACCTAGAAGTAAGGCACATATTGCTTGTTCCCAAGAGACATCTTCCCGCTTACTTAAAGTTTGCAGCATCTGTTGGGCTCTGGCAATACAACGGGGTTTTTTGTGGGCAAAACCTTTAGCAAGCAGAGTATAAACTGCCAAATAAGTAGCTACTGCAGAAGGACGTTTTGCTTCTGCTTCAAATAATTCTTGTTGTTCGTTGGCTGTTAAATATTGTCTTAACTGTTGAATAAAACAAAGGAATTGTTCAAAATTTAAGCCAGAACGATCGTCTCCTTGTCCCTCTATTCCTTGACGCTGAGAGAGCATTTCTTTTAGCAATTGAAACGCTTTGGCTTTTTGCTCTGGTTTATGTTCCCCGTGAGCCATTAATTCTAAGATACGATAAGGTCTTAGTTTATGTAAATCTGTTTTAATTTCTAATTGAACACTAGGATATAAATTTTCTTCTCCTAGCAATTTATATCCCATCTCTCCTGAGAGGGCAGCATTTTCATATTCTCCTTTTTGCCATTGTTCTCTACCCAATTCCAGATAGGCTAAGGCTAAAGTCAAAGTAACGTCTTCTTTGATACATAATTGGACTCGATTTCCCTGTTTACCCGACAGCGCAGTAAACTCAGAACTGTTTAGATAAGCGATCCCCGACCTTAAGACTAGTTCATATTCTCCTAGTTCTTGCAGGATTAACAAAGCACCAACAATTTGTGCTGGTGGCACTTTAATAGTTGGATTACCAACTAAGGGCTTGGTTTTTTCATCTACTTGAGCTAAATTTTCTGGTAAATTTTCAGTAACTTTGGTTTGGAGAAAGTTATTGTCGTACTCTGTCCGTTTCAAAGGAGAAGACAACACTTTGTAGGCTGTAGTAAGTATTTCTTTACGAGCAGCGATCGCCATTTCGCTATATTCACGACGGGGCTTTTGCCATTCACGGTCGTAATAAGCCTGACTGATTTGTTCATCTGTGGCTTGAATGGGTACGCCTAAAATTCTATAGTAGTCAAGCGGAATCAGCACAATTAGCTTCCTCAGAGCAGATTATCAAGTTATCGAGTAGATGTTTGGCGCGGCCAAAACTTTACCTCAATTGCTTATCTAAATAGTTAGGGCAATCGAAATCATGTTCCGAATTTTAGCCTACAGATTTCATTTTGTATCAAATATTTATGATTAATTATGAAAATTGATACCGTACTTTACAAGATGAGTCGAGAATATTAAATTGGCGAAGAGAGAGGAGCATGACAACTAATCAACCTAAAATTATCGTTCTGGATGACGATCCGACTGGTTCCCAAACTGTCCACAGTTGTTTGTTACTAATGCGTTGGGATATAGCAACTCTGAGGTTGGCCTTATCTGATGAGGTACCAGTCTTTTTTATCTTGACAAATACCAGAGCAGTAACCCCAGAACAAGCAGAAACAATTACCAGGGAAGTATGTCAAAATCTTAAAGTAGCGATCGCAGCCGAAGAAATTGCCGATTTCTTGGTTGTTAGCCGTTCTGATTCTACTTTACGGGGTCATTACCCCATCGAAACCGATGCGATCGAAGAAGAACTAGGTAGTTTTGATGCCCATTTTCTCACTCCTGCTTTTTTTGAAGGAGGAAGGGTAACCATCGATAGTATTCACTATTTGCTCATTAATGGAGTCAAAACTCCAGTGAGTCAAACCGAATTTGCACGAGATTCGGTCTTTGGCTACAGTCATAGCTATCTACCGGATTACGTTGCTGAAAAAACTAAGGGAAGAATTCCCGCAACGGCAGTAACCAGATTTACCTTAGCCGATATTCGTCAGGGTGTTCGCTCGCGCCTACTCAATTTAGTCGATAATCAATGTGTCGTGGTAGATGGTGAAACTCAAGCAGATTTCGATCGCTTGGCCGAAGATATATTAAGTACCGCAGCTATAGGCAAACGGTTTCTCTTTCGTTCTGCTGCTAGTCTCATTACTTCTTTGGCTCAACTGGGTTCACAGCCTACACCACCAGAGGAGATGGCACGATATAAACCCACTCAAGAGCCTGGAGTGTTTATTGTTGGTTCTCATGTCCGCAAAACCACCCAACAGCTAGAAACATTACTCCAAGAATCGGGGGTCGCGGGTATAGAAGTCGATGTAACCCGTTTACGAGATTTTCCCGACCGACGTAACGATCTATTGTCAGAAATTCTCCAGTCAGTAAATCGAGCTTTTGCTAGGGGTCAAACACCAGTTGTCTATACTAGCCGTCAAGAACTCAGCTTTACAAATGTTCGAGAACGTCTCGATTTTGGCGGTATGGTGTCTGCTTTGCTAATGGATGTAGTTAAAGGATTACCCCAACAACTTGGTTTTCTAGTTAGTAAAGGGGGAATTACTTCTAACGATGTCTTGAGCGAAGGCTTAAATCTAACCACAGCCAGACTCCTAGGTCAAATTATACCTGGATGCTCGATCGTGCGTACCCCCGCAGACCATCCCAACTTTCCCAATTTACCTGTAGTTTTATTTCCAGGTAACGTGGGGGAAGTAGATAGTTTAGTAGAGGTTTGGCATTGCTTAAGAAATTCCTAATTATTGGTGAGGCTTAACTAGGTTAGGATGTGCATGAGTAAACAGACCTGCTGTAGTCAAGCAAATAGTTGCATGAGTTCTGAAACAACTTTTTCGGCAGACGATCTCGATCTTTCTTTGGACGATAAAGATAATACCGCATCGCCCTTGATAGTCAATAGCTACTCTCAAGTTTATTTAAAAACTGAGAGCGAACGACTTTTGTTGGTTTTACCAGCAGAAGAAGAAATGGTGTTAAATATGCCCTGGTCAGAAGTATGGCAGGAACTCAAACACCGTTTACAAGCTAGAGAACAATCTTGGCAGGCAGGAACAGCAGTATCTTTGTTAGCTAAAGACCAACTACTCGATGTCAGACAATTACAAACTATTGCGGAAACTTTAAGCGAAGTTAATTTATGTCTAGAAAAAGTATGTACTAGCAGAAGACAAACAGCGGTGGCTGCTGCTACTGCTGGCTATTCAGTAGAGCAAAAAGCAGTAGATGTAACTTTGAACGAGCCCTCTGAGGGCAAAACTCAAGCTCTTTCCCTAGCAGACCCCCTTTATCTGCAAAATACGGTTCGTTCTGGAGTCGAAGTTCGCCATCCAGGTACAGTAGTTGTCCTTGGCGATCTAAATCCAGGGGGAATTATAATTGCTGCTGGAGATATTTTTATTTGGGGTAGATTAAGAGGTATTGCTCATGCTGGCGCCCAAGGCAATCGTCAATCCCGTATTCTGGCATTACAGATGGAGCCTACTCAATTACGCATTGCTAATGTAGTAGCTCGCGCTCCGAAAGTTCCACCTAAATCCTTTGAATCTGAGATAGCTTATATAGCTTCAGAGGGGATTCGTCTCAGCCAGGCGAGCGATTTTGCTAAAACCCATTCTTTTTCCGAGGAAGTAGGAGGCTGGGCTGATTCTCCACCAACAAATAACAAATAATTGATAGTAAACCTGAAATTAAACACATAAAGTATGAGTCGTATAATTGTTGTCACCTCTGGCAAGGGAGGAGTAGGTAAAACCACTGTTACTTCTAATTTAGGAGCAGCAATAGCTCAGTTGGGTCGTACCGTCGCTTTAATTGATGCCGACTTTGGACTAAGAAATCTAGACATCTTATTGGGTTTAGAGGAACGAGTAGTATACACGGCTTTGGATGTGCTATCTGGAGAATGTCGTCTAGCTCAAGCTCTAGTTAAAGATAAACGGATTAAAGGATTAGTTTTGCTACCGGCAGCACAAAATCGCAATAAAGAATCGGTACAGCCAGAACAAATGAAAAAAATAACATCTGCTTTAACTAAAGGCTATGATTATATTCTGATTGATAGTCCAGCAGGAATTGAAATGGGCTTTCGCAATGCGATCGCAGCAGCAACAGAAGCGATAATTGTTACTACTCCAGAAGTGGCTGCCGTACGAGATGCAGACAGAGTTATTGGCTTACTCGAAGCAGAAGGAATTCATAATATCCGTCTGATTATCAATCGGGTTCGACCAGAAATGGTACAAACGAATAAAATGATGAGCGTGGAAGATGTACTGGAGTTGCTGGCTGTTCCCCTAGTAGGAGTTATTCCCGATGACGAGAAAGTAATTGTCGCTACTAATAAAGGGGAACCTCTAGTAATAGCTGAAGATTATTCTCTCCCCGCCCTCTCTTTTACTAATATTGCTAGGCGTTTGGAAGGAGAAAAAGTTCCTTTCATGGACTTAATGGCAGAGCAGAATAACATCCTCACTCGTATCCGTCGTATTTTTGGTGGTTAAAATTTTCTGTTAATCAAGAGAAGTGTCTATTTCTAATTTGTGAATTAATATAGCTGGTAATTGATGATGAACGACCTGATAGATATGTTTTTTTCCTGGAATACCAATAAAAATAGTCGAGAAAAGGCAAAACGTCGCCTACAATTAATTCTCGCCCACGACAGAGCCAATATGAACCCGGCTATGCTGCACTTAATGCGTGAAGAAATTTTGGCAGTAGTGGCTCGCTATGTGGAAGTAAATCGAGACGAAATGGAAATAGAATTGGAAAATAGCGAACGCATGACCGCTTTAATTGCTAATTTGCCCATCGTTAAATTTAAAAGCTCCCCTTTATCTGAAGAAAATCATCAACCAATTCCTGCGGATATTAATTTAGATTTAACTTGAGACTGTCTTATCCTAAAAGTATGAGAGACTAAAGTTAAAGTGATTTTAACTAGTCTAACCAAATGAAATCAACTCATACTACTCTTAATCTAGTTTCTACTTTGGGATTGAGTTTGCTCACTAGTCCGTTCATATTTAGCCTTCTTGCTTTACATTTTTTTACAAAAACAGCGATCGAATTAGGTCAGGCAAGTGAGGAAATATTTCGTGCTGCTCGTTTGCCCATACTGTATTTCCCAGACTCCGATTACTAGGTAATTTTACAGTCTAAAAAGGTAATTTTAAGATTAGACGTAATTCTTTTTCTGAAATTTTTCTCGGTTCGTTAGGTGTAGCAGATTTATTAACGATCGACACCGATTAGAGATTATATTAATCTTTGAATAGAATTAGCACTGTTAACTTAAACTTAATCTATTCAAAGTTCAAACATTATAGTTAAGTACAGCTTAATAGCTTCCAAGTTAGACAGTAGCTTAGAAGAGCAAAATTGCCTGAGGTATCTATGAGTTCGCTTCTTCAATCTTCGCCATCAACAGTTAGTATATCTTCTGCCTCTCATCTCTTATTGCGCCATCGACTTAAGTTGGTAGAAGATTTGTGGGAATTAGTACTATGTTCTGAGTGCGGACAAGAAATGGTCGATCTTCTCAAACAAATGAGGGCTATTTCTACTCCTGAAGGACAAGCATTGGTCAATGAATCACCTGAATCCTCAGTAACTTATCTAATTGAAAAATTAAGTCTGAATGACGCTATTCAAGCAGCCCGCGCTTTTGCCCTCTATTTTCAACTGATCAACATTGTCGAACAACATTACGAGCAACGGGATCAAAAACTCTCTAGAAGGGCAATCTATCAAGCACAAAAATCGGCAGAAAATGGTAATGGCAATAATAAGAATTTAAAACCTAGTGACTCGACTACTATTGTCCCTGGTGCAGACCAGTTAGAAGATAGCTGGTTAGAACAAAGTAATCGTCTTAAAAACGCAGGAACATTTCACTGGCTATTTCCCTATCTAAAAGATGTTAATATGCCGCCAAGGATGATCCAGCGGTTGCTAGAACAATTAGATATCCGTTTGGTGTTTACCGCCCACCCCACCGAGATCGTGCGTCACACTATCCGCAAAAAGCAACGACGGATCTCGCGTATTCTACGAAAATTGGACAGTGCAGAAGAAGCTGTGCGGGAAATTGGTTTGACCAATTCTTGGGAAGTAGAAGAAATAACCAATCGGCTAACAGAAGAAATTCGTTTGTGGTGGCGTACTGATGAATTACATCAATTTAAACCAAAAGTTTTAGATGAAGTAGATTACGCTCTTCATTACTTCCAAGAAGTTTTGTTTGAGACCATTCCTCAATTAGCTTCTCGTCTCAAACAAGCTTTAGGAGAATCATTTCCCTGGCTATCTCTACCGAAAAATAACTTTTGCTATTTTGGTTCTTGGGTAGGAGCAGACCGAGATGGCAATCCTTTTGTCACTCCTCAAGTTACTTGGGAAACCGCTTGTTACCAAAGAGGAATAGTTTTAGACAAGTACATTCAATCGATCGAGCAGCTAAGAGAATTATTAAGTCTGTCTCTTCACTGGAGTAATGTACTGCCAGATTTACTCGATTCCTTAGAAAAAGACCGACAGCAAATGCCAGAAATCTACGAAGGATTTGCCATTCGCTATCGTCAAGAACCCTATCGTCTGAAGCTCGCTTACATCGAACAGAGATTAAAAAATACCAGAGACCGCAACCAACTCCTCTCTCAGTCAAAAACTAGACAGGGGGTCAAGGAACCGATTAATAACAATATTTACAATTCGGGAGAGGAATTTTTGGGCGAATTAAAACTAATTCAACGGAGTTTAGCCGAAACTAGCTTGCACTGTCGTGAATTAGATAATTTGGTTTGCCAGGCGGAAGTTTATGGCTTTAACCTAACTCAGTTAGATTTTCGACAAGAATCCTCCCGTCACTCCGATGCGATCGAAGAAATAGCCGAATATCTGCAAATATTACCGAAACCTTACAATCAACTCTCAGAAAGAGAAAAAAGTCAGTGGTTAGTTGAAGAATTGCGTACCCGTCGTCCTCTGATTCCTGCGGAAATGCCCTTCTCAGAATCTACCTGTGAAATAATCGAAACTTTGCGGATGCTGCGGGAACTGCAACAAGAATTTGGTTTGAGTATTTGTAAGACTTACATAATCAGCATGACCAATCATGT
>JAAUYH010080021.1_pt1 | contig 30322 bp, 19 predicted proteins | sample 7278061 | NCBI WGS metagenome assembly JAAUYH01 (sample SAMN14350203, study PRJNA611818) | marine sediment metagenome | isolation source: surface marine sediment (0.6m) | place: French Polynesia: Moorea | collected 2018-08
AGACTGGCCTCCTAGCGCAGCTTTTTCACGCCTTCATAATTCAGTTGACACTGAAACTAGAAAATACAAACATTTTAAATTATGATAATGATGTAACTTAGGTATTCCAATCATTAAATAAAGATATAACTATTCCTGAAAACCTTTCTATTAGCTTGGAGATTTTCAATGCAAAACATTGGCAGCAATTTGTCGTACAATATTTCATTAAGTAAGGCATGAAAAATTTCTGAGATGTATTGCGATACTATGGATGCTATAACTAGTATAATAATCTGAGCTGTTAGCCATATTGCATTTATCGTCAAAAAAATTCTGAGATCGTAATTTGTTCTAGCACACCATGAATGTGCAAAGGTATCATTTATAAACTATGAACGCCAGAAAAATTATTGTTTCCAATCATAATCATTCAATAAAGTTCTGTCGGTTGTTTTAGGCTCCAATCAATAAACGAGGCAATTTAAAAATAAAGCCGGAGGAAATTGAGATTTTGTTGAAACTGCGACAATTTAATGAAGAACTTCTACAGATAGTGCAATCCAGTCGAAGATAAATCAGGCGAGATTTCTTCTAATTGAAAAGTAGTACGCTGCTTATTCACTTTGAATTTTTCTTCAATTGCGAGCGGGTCTCGATCTTTTCAGCAAATAAAATGCTCCCGAAATTAAACGAGAAAATCCATGCATCAGTCCCACCTAGAATACCTTTTGAATCTTAACTGCGCTACTTTTAACTGCAACGAAGCGCGACAACACCTAAGGGTATAGAACTAGCTCAGGGTGGTGTTGTCCGAACGACCGTGAGAGCCGATGCTGGGGACGGGAGGTTGACAGTGTGTTGGTAGAGCTTCAAACGCGTTCAAGGAACGGAGTTCAGGTGGTGGACTGTAAAAAATCTCGGGAATGTGTCCTGCTCAGCGGTGGCCGTCTGCGACACGAAGTGACGGCCCAGCGCAGGGATAAAGGCAACCAGAAGTGGTGTTCTTGTCGCGCTACAGATGCGTTAAATAAGGAAACAGGTGTCACAGACGTAGTTCCTTAGACACTGCAACGTGACTTCTTATCGCACATCAGGAGTGCTTCAATAACACCGGTTTTGGCGCTCTTTTTTCGCTCGAGAAGAAGATCGGCAGGGAAAGGTATATTGTGGCGTAGTCTCGAAGACGATGCATCAAAAAATGCTGCTGTGCGTACTGAATCGATCTACGATCACCAGATGCGCGATCCAAGGTCCGCGGATTCTCGATCAATAGGCAATGAACTCCAACAACACGGAGGTTTCACCGAAGACGAGGGGCGTAGCGAAACGAACAGCAGTACTGCAACGACTGTGATCATCTTGTATTTCTCCGACAGACTGTTCATAGAAGAATCTTCTATGAATATGGAATTCAGCGGATAATTAAATTCAACACATCAGCGACGGAATTTTACCTAAAGTAAATTAGCAATAGACGATCTTCTTGAAGTAGTTGTGTCCCCTTATTGCCGACATTAGGAGTATAAACTCCTTACAACTTGGATTTCTGCGACTTTGCGAACTACATGATGATGAAATACTGCTGTGTTCTCCTAGAAATTGTAGAAACTGAAAATTTAAAACCCATAACCTTCATATTTAGTGTCTTCCGCGTAATAGACTTGTGAGATTGAAATTGATGTTCGAAGACGTCAAATCCTCTCCTGAGAATTGGAAAAACAAGGCACTTCACTTTAACATCAACTAATAGAGGGAAAGATTCAGAATTCCATGCCATTAATTGAATTCTATTGACTGCCTTTTTATCTGTACTCGACGTGGTAACGCTTAAATTTTTCCCTTTAATGATTCATGCGGCTCGTATACTAAAAATCATGATGACCTCACAATCCGAAGAAGCTAAAATTTATCTATTTCGAAAATAGCTTCAAAATGTGAGTATGTGCAAAATTAGTACAATTAAAGACTCGCTGCGATACTGTAATATTGTATTAAAGAGTTTTACAATTAAAATTTTTTAGATCGGTTGTAACAATATTAATGATTTTAAAAGTACGAGAACCGGAACTGTTAGATGTATCCTAGTTTCCATGAAAGTTGTCCGATGATCTTATATTTGCTTAGCGAACCATGTATTGGCAAGGCATTTTTTGTAAATGATACACGATTGAAAGTCAAATCTTTAATAAATTTATATGAAATTTGTGAACGGTCATTAATTTACAGTTCATCATAGCCTACTAACAACATTAATAAAGTTAATGGAAGGAAAACCGTGTCGGAAGAATTGAAATTTTAATAGAAGTAGCATCAGTTCAAGAAGATCTTTTTCTATAGATCCTGTAATCTAGTAGAAATGAATCGAGAGAGATTTCTTCGAATTGCGTAATCAACATATAACTTTTTGAGTGCATAAGCTTTCTCAGTTGTGAACGCGATTCCATTTTTATTGGCAAAAAGCAGATTAACTCGAAGCAGAATTAGCCAGCTAATGAATTACTCAAAGCTCTAATGTGCTATAAATCTCGGTTGAGATTTCTTTATTGCCGATACAACTGTTTAAATGTAATGCAGGTGGCTTCTGCATTACTTACGTTATATATTTCCCGAACAGTACTGCACATACTATAAATCTAAAACGAATTAGTGCTAAAACAGAAGCGTTACAAACACTACATCGGCGTCACGACTAAAATTCGAGAGGTTCCCGCTCCAAAGGCGATAAGGACTGACAAGTACAAGTAGTCGAATAAATCAGAAGTCTGCATCTGTGAAAAATACTGTGGAACCACTTTTTCTATTAATTTTAGGAGACTGTGCATCGACAATTATACTCCACAGCATTCTAAATTGGCTATGAAAGCGTGCTGGATTCTCTGTCAAGCAATGTACAGTCATGGGCGACTGTAATATTTTTTAGCCGTCATCATTACTAGAGAAAAAGACATTTGGACTGTTTCCTTCGAATTTACAGGAGCGTTCAGGTGGAATACATCTACAACACCCTACATAGGTTGAGCCAATTGTTCCACCTCCGGACGATCTTGAATTGTTGAGATTCGCACAAGCAATAGCAGGTTCATTGCCTCCCGATGGCGCTGGTTTGCACCTTATTTTATAGTTCTTTGCTGTCAGCACAGTGTTGTTGTCCAGCCCAACAAGGCCAATAATACAGCATAAATTCGAGTCTCTGGCGTGGGAATCTAGGATCGAAGAAATAGGGATACTCGATATTGTCTGCGCTTCTGTTTTCACTGCTTCAGCAGTGGAGAGCACAGTTACGCTCAAAGTCGAGGCCTCACTGTTCGGAAATGAAACTCTGGACCGCGCTTTTGAGACTCTTGTTTTCTCTCTCAAACCAGAACCATCGTCGTTAATGCTCGATGAACTTGACGCCGATACCGAAGCCAGAGTGCATTTCCGACAAGGAGAAAAAACCTTTCGCTGCGTCGTTCACCGAACAGCTTAATGCCTTTCTAGAGGATCGCTTCCGGTTTGCTTGCAGTAACAAAGTTGCACCGTAATTTAGCGGTCACATAGTAATGAGCCATGCGTCTTACGAATCGCTAGCAGATGATTCTTCTCGCAGTGCAAATGGACGCGGGTTATGGTGTTGTGTGCGTTGCATGTACACACTACCCCTTCCGCAATTTAAAAGTTACGCGACTGGAAGTGCTCCTTGACTTTCTCGTTCGTGTTCGCATAAGGCAAATTTGACACCTTTGCAAAAAGAATTTTGAAGTATTGTTCGTCGGAGGCTTGCAATTCAAGCAAGCAGGTTTCCCACATGTACTTGGAGAATCGGAGAGCGAGGCGTAGATATCATACGTGTTGCTTGACTTCACTTCTTGTGATTCTTGTTCATTGCGGCTTAGCTCTCAGCTTCCATTATGCCGTCTGCATGAAGCACGGGAGCCGTTATTTCCACAGCAGCAAGATCCTCTCCGCGATGTATTGGTTTTTTGGGCGGCTTTGTGCCATTTTCTCCAGATTTCCTGCCGTTCACTCCGGAAAAAAATCTTCACATCCGCTGGGCTCCACCTTGATGCGGATACTTCTGAACTTCGCGCAAGTTTCAATCGCAGCAGTCCGCTTCTTGTCCGAATTCCACAGAACGTGCACAATGCCTTGACGAAGGCACATAGATTCCGTCCCCCGGCAGGTAATATTGGCTAGCTAACCCGCTCGGCCGCAGAACGATTGTACTTTTTGGATTTTTCATGAGCAGTAGCATGTGTGAGCATTTCGTCTTTGCGTTCTCGAGCAATTCATAGAACTCAGCAAGTTCTATCTATTTCACTGCTAGTAATGCATGGTAGCACATCAAAACAAGTAATTAGGTCTCTCTCATGCACGTACACAATGTGCTCGTCTTACCAGTATAAGGCACATTCAAATTATCGGAAGATATCTGTGTGTTCAAGAAAACGCCGCACTACTAAGGCGAGCTATTTGATGCGTGACCGAATGTTGCAGAAACAGTGAAAGCTAAATTACTGTTTTCGAGAAGTTGCTCGATTTGGAGCATATTTTCATTAGAATAAAGATTCATACAAAATATGCCTTCATAGAATCAAAAAATATCTGCTAAGTTATCTTTCTCGCCAGCAGGCACATCTGTAATCGTTTGGATACTTAGATATTTGAGTTATGTCAGAGAACATCACAATTTTATTAAAAAGAGTGAAAACTTTTTATCCATAATCCATTTCTATACTAAGAATTAGCGAGAACATTAAGTTTATGAAGTAAGACATTGCATCCTTTATTACTCAAAAACTAAAGGAAAACCAAGGAATATAAACGTGGGTAATACGATACATTCTCTTCTGTTTCAAATGGCATTTCTCAGCCCCTGCATTTCAAAAAATGAATCTCCTCATGGAAATCCAGTACCCACCAGCAGTGCTGAGGAAAAATTTATCTAAATCTAGGATATATCAGATTGTAAGACACAAAATCTTATTTTCTGAGAAAAGTGGCAAATTATCTATTCAAATAGAGATTTAGAAATACAGATAATCTTCGTGAAGATGAGAACCGGATAATCTAATCATGCTTCAAGATGGTCACCTTTCCTCACTATGTTAAGCAGATATTGAGAAATAAGAATGTTTACTTTGTTGCCCTTTAATACAACTGATGGTGGGAAAGTGAAAATTTGTGATCTGAACTTGCAGATTTGAATACCGTTACGAAATCAAGTGAATCTGATACGTGTTTTATTGTAGCATGAGCGAATGATGTTTGATGACGCAATTTCTGTGATGTTCCATGTATGAGAAATATAGCCATTACAAACTTGATGAGTAACGTATCCGAAGCTCATCTATGCCGAGCTGGGATAATATTTTTATCTTATCCGCAGAATTGTGAAGTTAAAGATTATCCGTCATCTTATTTGTGGCGAGATAATCTTATCTAACAAAATAACTGCAGCAATGTTATCTGAATATAGATTATTCCACACCACAGACCACGAGGAAGCCTGCAACTATCGCGCTGCTCCCAGAGAAGATCCTTCGATAAATCGAATTTGGTTACCGTTTATAACTATCATGAAGGTCCACAGACTTCAGCTGTTCTTCTCAAGGTCCGACTTTGTCGTACAATTGTATTTTACCTGTAAAACAGAGTGCCGCTTCTGTAGGATGAAAATCTATGCGAAATTGAAAATTTTGGCAAGACTGGGCAAATTTCATCTGATTCTACTCAAGAAATAAAGTGAAGCGAATAAATGCAGCGTACGCATTTACAGTCTGCGACACCACAATGGAAAACAAAAAGGTTAGTTCTAGGCCAATGAGCTGTTTTACTCTACCACTGCTGAAAATTTTATTGGACAATACCAAACAGTGCTATTTTCCATTTTGATGTCGCGGACTGTTAGCACTTTCATTTTCAAGATCTACAACTTTCATAATTCCGCTACTACTGTAAACATCAAAGAAGGAAGATTTTATTTCAATAATTTGCCTTCACAGCAGTCACGGAGAGCAATGGTGTAATTCCCCAATCTTTGAATACTTGCAATGAAAGCATGTGTATCCTGTGATTATGTAACATTTTATTATGGACTGTGTCTCAGAAAGCGGAGAGCAACGTGCTAGAAGGAAATCAATGTAAACAATACGACAAGCCTCGCAAATAGTAAAATAAAATAAGATAATAATCGGCTGGTGTCAGAGATTCTGCCGAAGATAAAGTAGTGAACAATTTGTATTCTTCAGCCGTCATTCGAAAAAAATATTCTACCAGAACAGTTTAATTCGAATTGTTGTAAATCTTTAGATGAAGATCACTCACAACCAATACAGTCTGCTCCGAAGTGTCGAACGAATTTCAGCAACCAGTTCACTTCTTACAAACTGAATTCTTCCAGACCAATATTAAAGAAAAAGCACTTAGGGGTGCCGTTTTTGTATTTACCACGTTTTAAAGGAGTATCGTATTTTCTCGGATGCCTTCGAATGAAAAATACAAAGCAAAAATGTCGGCACAATACTTTTGAGGCCAAGTGACGACAATACATTTCAGACTAATTGACTTCCTCTCCCCATCTAATTCAGATATCGAAGGGCAAATTTGATCGAAGTGGAGAACTCTATCGAATTTCTGCAGCAAGTCTATTTCCTCAAAGCCAAGTTTTTTTGCTTCTTACCAGCCACGTTTTTCTCGGCAAAATATGAAAGCAGAGCCTTCAGCCAACACACAACCCAACCCACAAAACATCGGCATGGTGTTTAGACCCCGAAGTGGAATCATAACATAGAGGGTCATGGGCGAAGCAACCGTACCGATTGCAATAAAAGGAACATCAGCAGTAGATGCCTTGCTGCATGGAGTCGTGCTCGTGGCTTTTGAAGTAGATGAACCAGTTTTTCCATCACACTGCGATCCTGAATTGTCGGGGTTTGCCCTGGCGGTTGGAGATTTAGTGCTTCCTGATGGCGCAGGTGAGCATTTCATGTATCCTTTCTTTTCATTCGGCACCGTGTTTTCTCCGGCCCAACATTGATAACAATACAGCCCGAATTCGAATCCCCGGCTGGGGATCCGAGACCGAAGAAGCAGGGATACTCGATATCGTCCACGTCTGCTCAGCACTATACTGTCTTGGGTGACTGAAATGTTTTACTCGTGCCTCTTATTCGATCGATCTTTTCTGTCGGTGCTGTGTTGTTCTTGGGCCTAACAATGTCAACAATACAGCCCGAATTCGAGTACCGCGTCTGAGAGTCCGAGACGGAAGAAACAGAGATACTCGATAGTGTCGACGCCACAGCTTTCACTGCTTCTACAGTGGAGGGCGGAGTTAGGCTCAAAGTTGGAGCCTCACTGTTCGGCAAAGGAATTCCGGAACGCGATTTTGAGCTTCCTGCTTTCACTCTCAAACCAGAACGAGTGTCACGAATACTTGAAGAATCCGACGCTGATGCCGAAGCCGGATTGAATTTCCCACGAGAAGACAACCCTTTCGCTACGGCGTTCATCGAACCGCTTGATGCTTTTCTGGAGGATGGCCCTCCGTAGCCTTTCTCGCGAAGGGTTCGCCTGCAGCAACAAGCTTGCACGATAATTTTCCGGCCATAAAGTAGTGAGCCATTAGTCTTACGAATTGCAAGCATACGATCTTTCTCGTTGTGAAAATGCACGCATGCAATCGTACCGTGTGCGTTGCGCGTGTGCACTGCCACTTCCGCTACTTTCAATTTTCGCGACTGGAAGTGCTCCTTGACTTCCTCGTCCGTGGTCGTGTAATGCAAATTCGACACCTTCGCACCGTGAATTTTCAATGTAACATTCGTCGTTGATTCGCATTTCGTGCGTGCAGGGTTTGCACATGTTCTTCGAGAACCGCTGAACTGCGCAGAGGCTTCATACTTGCTGCATGGCTTCTCCTTTTCGATATTCCTGTTCCTTGTCACTGTATCCTCATGTTCCGTGTTTTCGTCTGCTCGAAACACGGTGGCCGTTATTTCCAGAGCAGCAGGTTCGTTGCTGCGATATTTGTGGTTTTTGGGCAGCTTGCTGATATTTCCTGCAGGTTTGCTGCCGTTCACTCCGGAAAATGAACTCTCACACCCACAGGATTCCACGTAGATGCGCGTATTTTCGAACTTGGCGCCGTTCGCTATCGTAATAGCGCGCTTCTTGTCCGACTTCCTGAGGAAGTGCACGCAAGCTTGACGAATATCCACAGACTTTGTCCCACGGCGGGTAACGCATGACCGAAGCTGTACTTCGTATGCTGGCAGTAGAAAGCGCCGGAAGAACAACTGCACGGCGAAGGGCTCGGTAGTCGGAGGGAGGTTCGAAACTATGACGCCGTAAACGCGGACCATGGTTTAGCGAGATGTAGATAATCGTTCGGGGTTGGAGCGAGTTTCTGTTTTGGATGGAGCGCTTGCCAACGATGGATGTAGTAGCATTTAAGTTCGGCCACTTTTGGCGCAATTCAGACACATGTAGGCGCGAATAAGGTCGGAGTATGTTTTCGCGATACTGACGGAATTTAATTGGTTGTTGATTGTGCCCTTCCTATCTGATTGGGTGATAGCTAGTTCTCATCTTCGCGGTTGTAGAATGGCTATCACCTCAGAGCGTAGCTGTTGCTAGGACCATTTCGCGGCATAATCGCGAATAAGAATACAACAAGTGCGCATGTTCAGGAGTACGCCTTGGAAATCTGAAGCTAGGTGCACACTGCAGCTCTTCGGAAACGGAGTTTTTCATCTCACATAGGCTCACTGTCGCCAAACTCCATGGCCACGGAAACGTTCGGACTTTGCTTTACTATCATGAGCAATAGCGTGTCCGACCATTTTGTCTCAGCGTTCTGGATTGATTCATGGGTACCTGCGGTCTCTAGTTGTTTTACTGCAAAAAGTGAACAGCACCATCTCAAAGCAAATGGTATAGCCACAAGTGTGTACGCATCACATGTAAACTCCTAAACGTATGCAGTCCCGAAATTAGAGCTAGAATTTCTAACTATCAGTAGAATTTACTAATCTGGACAGGGTTTCGAGCCGTTCTGTACAGCACTTGTTCCTTATCATCGTGAAGACGAAACAGAACAGTGAAAGCTCAATCACTTCTCTGAGCGACTATTTTGAGTGCGTCGTAAGATCACCGGAATCAAGATGTTTCAGAATACAGTGAAATACTTCTACTACTAGCCAAAATTTATTGCCACAGCTTCAAAATTTAACACTCTCAAAAAATGCTTGAACATCTTTAGCATTGATTATTCCCTAGCTCTGATCTGGAATGATCCAGAGACTCAAATCTCGGGAAATGGCAAGTAGGAAACGCTCATGATTGAGCTCCCTCCGCCACGAAGCTAATAGAATTTGATACTACATTTAAAAAGGCTTACGTTAAAATACCTTCCATTGAACTCTGGAAAACGAGATTTTCTATACTCTTGCTTAAACCATCTCTCAATACGAAATTGAAATCAATTCTAAAAAATACCAGGATATAATTTTAATTGATCACTTTTCAGTTCATCCAGTAAATCATAAACTTTTTGAATTCCTGAAAACTGAGAAACAAAACTAGGCGAGAGCGCCTCCAAGTATGTAACTACTACCTCCGTTCGGAACCAAGATTCCAAAGCGTTTGCAGTCGAAAGAACCATGTATAATATGTGGGAACAATTCCAGTTGCGTGAAGGTTCAAATAGAACGCACATTTCATCTAATAATAATTGGTTGGAAATTTTCAAAATTCTACGAAATACACGCAATATACAGAAGTACTATCAAAAAAATCATGTTCGTGTAAAATTTCGTGAACAAGTCTTGTGGCCAGTCAAGAGCTGTGTTAAAATGAAAGGAACAAGTAGATGATACCGTGATGTATACAGCTTTTCCTTCCTCAACTGTTAAAACAGAAAAATCTATAAAACTGATAAACTTACTACAGCTTCATTATCTACCATTATTTCGACGAGCTATTCAGAGAAGAACCCTCCAGGAATATGAAATTGTTCGCACGATATTATTTACTTCTTCAGCAACGAATTTCGCCTAAAATAAGCTAACACTATACTGACTGCTCATGGGTGATTTGTCACGTGACTGCTGATACTCGGTAGATGAAATCAGTATTACTTAGTTTTTTTCGACTTTTATCAGCACATGATTATAAAATATTGCTTGATTCACCTCGAAATTTTAATTACTTTAAATTACGAAAAATGTACCATTATCTGAGTATTCCTCGGCAAGTAAACTTCTATATTCGGTTTTTATATGTCTTGTAAATCTGAGTTTCAACGCAACATTTGGAGAAACTCAAACTTTTCTTGTGACTTTAAGAAATATAGGTATCTCAATTTAAACATCACTCAAGGGTAGTAAAAGATTCCGAAAGTCAAGCCATCAGTTGAATCGTATTGAATGCTTTTTCAGATGGACAAGAAGTTATAACGCTCTGTTTTTCAACATTTATATGATTCAGGAGACTCTTAAGCTAAAAACCTATAATGATTTTCATCACAAAGATGATCCGAATTAGCTTTTGCAAATTTCGTATGAAGAATGGACAATTGCTGATAATCTTTTAATCCGTTGAACATTTGCGCAAGAAAATACTCGATTAGATCGTATCATACTATGTTATTGAGTGTAGGATGAAATCTTTTCGTGATCAGTGCTGACGCTATAAATGACATCGAAAATGGTAGAATCGGAAGTGTAACAGGATTACAGCGTCCATAAAAATATCCTGAGATCATACTGTTGTCTAGCTGTGTGGAACGAGCTGCGGATTGTCCTAAATGCTTCTTGAAACTCATACAAAAATCTACATGGTTCTGGAATGTTCTAGAGAATTCTATTCGTGTCGCCTTTGTGCAACTTGGTTACAGTAAAAATTAGTACGAATACCGAAGTCGACTTGAGACTTCGGTATCCAACCATCAACTTAAGATCAGGATACTTACCCGTAAACCCTGAATTAGCAAAGCCATTTTGTATAAATTACACACGCTTTCATATTTAAGTGTCAAAAACAAATTATTTATATGAAGTTTTATGTACTTTCATTGATCTACAGTTCTGCCAATTCTCGCTAAATTAATAAGAAACATAGTAGAAGAAAAACCATGGCTTAGGAAGTATAAATTGTTTGAAACTGATAGATCGTCTAATTAAGTTGAAATGAATTTTAAAAAATTTCTTCTTATTGCAAAACTAGCAGTTAACTTATTTGCTACTCAAAGATATTCAGCTATGAGCGAGTCTCCGTTTGTATAGGTAGCAAACCAGATTGACTCTACCTAAAATGAGCCAACTAATGGATTAGTTTCACCTCTAATGATCTTCGAATATTTGATGAGATTTCTTAAATTATGGTATAGCAGGTGAGGGATGTTTTGGGGCAAAAATGAAGTAGATCAATTTATCAAAGATCTATTTTAAATTTTGAGAAATCAGATCCGATTCAGATTTGATTTTAAAATTTCATAGTTTGAAATCACATTTATGTCATTATATTATTTATTTAGAATGGCTACGGTTCTGAACCGATTCAATCCGGTTTGGCTAGGCTCGTTTATAGTTCCGGAGTCATCTGGATCTGCTCGATACCGGTTCGGAAACATCGAAACTAGTTCGAACCAGAAGAGAACCATAGACATCTCTATCCTTAATATGGAGATAAAACAGTCAAAGAGTTTATTTCGAATTTTCGGATATTCTCCGATGACAAATTGCTGGGACAAGCTTACTCTGCTTCGCCCTGGTTGCCGCTGAATACTGAATGGCTTCAGCTTCGAGTCTACTTCTTACCGACTGAGTTCATCTTGACAATATAAGACATCAGGGCATTCAGGCAACACTCAACACCTCCGCCACAGCCACAAGCACATTCACGCTTTGTACTCCCAGTTGATTGCTTCGTGCGGCATGCTCCAGATTGAAAGCGACAGCGTTGCGTGCAGCGGCAAAGAGGAAACTCGCCTGAAAGCGTTATCGTATTTTCACGACGAAAGGATGGGGTAGTGTTTAGTCCATGGAATGGAAATGCAATAAAGAGCGGCATGGATGAAGCAGCGGTACCGGTTAGACGGGCATGCGCTTCAGCTTTGGTGTCATTGCAGAACGGAGCAGTGCTGAGCGCCTTCGACGCTGATGGACTAATTGTTGCTTCACTCGACGGTCTAGAATTCGTGAGGCACGATGGTGCTAAATTTGTGGGGTTTGTCGAAGAGATGGTAGATTCAGTAGCTACCGTTGGCCCGGGTGGTTCTTCGAGTTGATCGTTCCTTTTCACTTGGACTTTGCTCTTCCCTGACCCAACAATACAGCTGAAGTTCGTGTCTGGGACATGAGAAATAGGAGTACTCGATAATGTTGGAGCCTCACAGGTCACAGCTGCAACAGTAGAGGCTGGATTTATGCTGACTGTTGGAGCTTCACTTTTCGCCGCTTTCAGTGCAGGCGCCAGAGTTGTACGTACTGTTGGAGCATTGCTATTCCCTGTCGCCATAGTAGACGCCGGAGTTATGTTCACAGTTGGAGCATCGCTGTTGGGCATTGGAACGGAGGAAAATGCTTGTGAGCCTCCCTTTTCAATTCTTGATGAATCCGAGGCCGATGTGCATTTCACGCACTGACACGACTTGTTGGCCGAATCATTTGATGCTTTCAGGAATTGTCTCTTCCCGTAACCTTCTTCGCGAAGGGTTCGCCTGCAGCAACACGGTTCTACGGTTATTTTCCGACCATACAGGAGCGAGCCATTCGTCTTTCGAATCGCTAGAAGTTGGTCTTCCTCGTTGTGGAGATGCACGCAGGCAATTGTATCTTGTCTGTTGCGTCTATGCACTGCTACTTCTGCGATTGTGAAATTCCGAGACTCAAAATGTTCCTTGACTTCTTTGGTCGTCGTTGTGTAATGTAAGTTCGACACCTTGACACCATGAATTTTGGTCGTTGGTCTGCTGACTGGTCGGCTGTCCGTTCCCCGTACATTTGTGTGTTCCTTATGTGAATCGGCAAGCGTGTAAGAGAACTCTGACTCCTTCGTTCGGTTCCAAATGGGGATGTGCTTCGTGTTACATTGTGGCGAGAAATGATTCATCTTCACATCAAAACGCTGAGCGTCTGAACGCAGACGAGCCAACTCTCTTACACGACTCGAACGACTTGATTCGGGGAAAGATGTATCGGAATTTCCATACGCGGATGGATGAAGAGGGGCAAAATGCTTGCGCCCTTGTGATTCGAAGTAGAAAGGGTTCTTGCTCACAATTCTATTCCTGTTCATTCGAATCGCGTATGGAATAGTTAAAGTTGTCTTCTTGTCGCGATCTTGATGTTTCATAGGGGGAGTTCGGATCTTCTCAGTACTATTCTTTGTGTTGTCTCCGGCAAAGGGCTTCTCACATAAGCAAGACTTGGCTTTGATTATGTGGTTACCAAATTTGGCTCCGTGTGCCATCAACATGGCATGATCCTTCTCGGACTTGCTTAAAAAATGAACGCAAGCCTGTGAGCGCTCAACCAACTTATGCTTCTCGGAGGTGAGATGCGACCGCACCTGCAACTCATAAGGATGTAGTTGATGACCTTCGAAGAATAGTTGGACAGCCAGCGGTTCGGTAGTCGGGGGGAGGTTAGAAATGAGGATGCCATAAATACGAACCATGGTTGAGCGGAAAGGTAGATGGTCCGGACTTGGAGCGGGTCTCTGTATTGGGAGCAGTGTTTGTCGGCTTCGGATGCATTTAAGTTCGGCAGATTTTGGCGCAACACGGATACTCGTGGACCTAAGCACTTGCATCTAAGTTTTGGCGCCAGTTTCAGTACTTTCATTGGCTGTTCATTGTATTCTTTTAAAATAGTTGGGTGCTCTTCAGTTTCCAATTTCGCGGTTGCATTTTGACCGCACCTAAGAGGAACTTGACCCACTTCTCAAAAGCTGTCAGGCGTCTCGTCCACTTCATAGAATATTGACGAATAAGACTTGAACCTATGTTATTGGAAATGCTCCAGAGCCCAAACCTCGACGAAGAGCTCATCACAAATGGCATGTTAGAGCACTTAGTTTTCGCGTTTTCGAGGAATTTATGGGACCCTGTGATTCTTAGTTTTCCTTCTGTCTGCATCTCACTGTGCGATGCCGGAACAAATTAGAGCCACGCCTGTGCACACATCTGTAGGAGTTAATTCGATATACATGCACTTATTCCCTATCGTTAGCAAATGGGATGCTCCGGGTCTCTTGAACCACCTATGCCCACTTTCCCACTTTTCGTAAACAGCCCAAATTTTGGAGAAGTCCTGTTTCTCGGAAGTATTAACACCACGAAAGAAACTCTTTTAACGTAAACTACCCATTCGTTTTGGAATGAACCATTTTTCTTTTCTATTACCAGGGCGGATATTTTTATTCCTGTAACAAGAGATGAACTAAAGCTGAGTGGGGAACCCGTTTTCTAATAGTGGTCATTCTAGTATACTTTCTTTGCTGTTGAGTAAAAAACGAGATACTACACTTGAAAAGGCTCATCTCGAAGCGCCTTCAAGCAAACTTTGGAATAAATAGATTTCATATAATCCCGTGTGACGTATTGAAAAGCATTTAATTCAAATCAGTAATTAAAAATTTATCTGGATTCCATTTAAATTGCTTCTCGAAATTATATGAGAATCTTTCGACCATCCTCCGGTTGCAACTTGTTGCTCTGAATGGATTTCGTAGTCGAGTTGAACAATTGGATAAATATCCTTTTACTTCATGCATACCGAATGCAAAAAGGAAAGGAGGAACTCGTGCGATTCCGCCTATAGATTTGTGCATAAATCTGAACACTGGGGACAACAGTGCAAAGTCCAAAGCGTACAATAGTGCACATTTTGGAAGTAACGCATTGTCCGTTGCTGTGCACCATGTGGGCTGTAAGTGCTTAATCTAGCTTGATCCAAGGGCTCAAAAAAATCCAATATTTAGGGGAAACTGTATAGTACCCAAATTATATTCAAAATTCTATCATTGTGATTGTATCTGCCTTCGATGCTATGCCGCCGTAGGGTTATCCTTCGGCTCATCCGCCACTTCCAATCCATCTCGCACGTCGAGCGCCGTCTACCAACTCGACGACCGAGAAACAGCACCACCGAACTACGAAGGAAATCCGAAGATGTCAGCATCGCGACGGTTCGCCGCGGCGGCAATGAGGGCCCGACCGATGACCAGCCGCTTTACGCATGTGCCGAAGGCGCCCGAGGATGCCATCCTTGGCGTGACCCTGGCCTTCAAGGCGGACCCCAACCCGGACAAGATAAACGTTGGGGTGGGTGCATACCGCACCGACGAAGGCAAGCCGCTAGTTCTGGAGGCTGTGCGTCGCGCAGAGGAGCGCATGTTGGGGAAGACGATGGAATACTTGCCCGTCATTGGGCACCGACCTTTCATCGACAAGGCGGTTCATTTGGCGTACGGAGACGACTGCGAACAGGTCAACGCCGGCTGCTATGCTGCAATTCAAGCGCTCTCGGGTACTGGCGCGTGCAGGATGGCCGCCGACTTCCTCTCACGCTTCCTACCCGTAAGTGACGCGTTCAACAATAAGCCCTTGGTCCTGATGCCGACGCCCACGTGGGCGAACCATCCCGCCATATTCAAGGATGGCGGGTGCGATATCGGGAACTATGCGTATTACGACGCGGAGTCGAAATCCGTTAACTTCGATGGCATGATGGCTTCTCTGTCCGAGGCGCCGAGCGGCGCCGTCGTCCTTCTTCACGCCACGGCTCACAACCCCACGGGGTGCGACCTGAACATGGAGCAGTGGGCGGAATTGAGCGAGTTGATGCTGAAGAAGAATCTGCTCCCGTTGTTCGACAACGCTTACCAGGGTTTCACCTCTGGCGACGTCGACGCGGATGCGGCTTCGGTGCGCAAGTTTGCGCGGGACGGTCACCAAGTGGTTCTCGCGCAGAGCTTCTCGAAAAACTTCGGGCTGTACGCGCATCGCGTGGGCTGCATGTCGGTGCTGACAGAAACGCCGAAAGAGGGGCTGGCCATCAACTCGCAGTTGAAGATTATCGCGCGGCCCTCCTACTCGAATGCGCCGATTTACGGCGTGCGCATCGTCGACGAGATTTTAGGGTCGCCGGAGCTGGAGCCGCTGTGGCGTTCCGAGTTGCGTGGCATGGCGGCGCGAATCATCCGCGCGCGCCGCGACCTCAAGCATGGATTGGAGGAGGCAGGGTCCCAACTTTGCTGGGACCACGTGGTCGACCAGAAAGGAATGTTCTGCTACTCCGGTCTCACTCCGGAACAGGTCCGCAAGCTGCGTGAGGAGCACTCGGTATACATGACAGCGAACGGACGAATCTCGATGGCTGGTGTAACACAGTCGAACTATGTCCGTCTTGCGGAAGCCATCCACAAGGCCACGCAAGCTTCTTAAGGTAGAACATAGACAGTGTTAGCGAACTAACTGTTAAATGACTTTCAATTCGCCTTGTCTTCACGTCCTGCCCTGAAGATTATTGTGTTAGGTGATGGTGAAGGTGTGATGGGTGCGAGAGTTCGTGAACCTTTCCATGCATGTCCTAGAACAGAAGGTGATCGCAGGGCGTAGTTCTCGTTCTGGAACCTATGAAAAACCACTGTAGTCTTGAGCTAGCAACTGGTATAAAACAGCAGTGGTGCATAATCTGTTAGGGAACGAGATTGGCTGAGACGGCCTACTACGGTAGACCATGTCATGAAAACGCTGTAGGTTGGGGGGAAGCAATGAGATATTCGTACATTTCTGTGGTGGATGGATTAGTGTACACCTGCGTTCAGATGGCGACTTTCTCTGGTGTTGGAGCCAGGTCGTTATGCAACAGGACAGAATTGGACAAGCGTGCGACTCGTGGCTACTGACTCAGCACGAGCCAGCGTACCGTAGAAGATGATACTGTGGAAGGCGAGGATTCGCGGATGAAATCGTCAACAGATGATATTCGACAGCGCGCGCTGATAATTGGGCGGTGGCCAATCGGTGGAAGGAACGCGAACGCAGGCGGCAGTGCACGACACACGAGCGAGAGACGGCTGCGGCGGCCGAGTGAGTAGTGCGGGGGTGTAGGCCAGTAAATTTACAAGGCGGTTCACGTTTATCGAGAGTTCCGAAGAAACGTCGTAGTCTTCCGTTAGCACCGAACAAAATGCGAGAGTTATCAACATGACAAAAATCGGCGCCGGAACCACCCATGGAGGAACAGCTCGGCCGTAGCGGTCGAGCGCTTCGTTCCATACGTTCACACCGGTCAAATGTACAAAACGGCACGGTGGCCTCGTCCCCACCCAAATTAGCGCGTATCGTTACCAACGTCTTCAAGCTCGTCATCCGCCCGCCTTAACCGTAAGCGCTCTACTTCGTTCCGTAGCGCTTCGTTCCGTACCTCACTTTCCTCGTCGTCCTCAGCATGCTCTGCAAATTCCAACGCGACGGCCAGCCCATTGGGCGCATTGGCACAGAGGTACACACGCCGACCAAACGAGTCGGTGTAAAACGACACCGGCGCCGGGTCCCAATCACGGAGTGGGTCCACGTACAATTTGTCGTCTGGATTCGGGTCGGTGATTCCGTACTCAATGACCAGGTCCGCGTCACGCCACCAGCGCGACACCAGTGCGTCTAGTATGCGTGCCAACAGTGCGACCAGGGCGTCCGCGTCTTTCACGAACTTTCGGAAAGTCCATGACAACCTGGTCGGTGGTGGCGCATTCGAGCGCCGGCCGTGCCATGCCCACTCGCGCGAGTGATGCGTGTCGCCGCGTCTTAACCGTACCCGCCCCCGCCTCTTCGAGGAGCTGTGATGATTCTTCTCATGTGCGCAACACCGCACTGGTGTGAGGAGGCGGCGACCTCGCAGCCCACGACCACCAACACTTGTTGCACCGTTCGCGACAAATGCCGGGGGGTTATACGCCATTCGCGCCCGCCACAGTTCAGGTTCTCCTCGGGTGCATAGGGCGTGGTGCTGCGCTTCGCGTGAACCTTGCTGGTGCGGCTGAAGTGTCGTGCGGGATGGACGGCCACTCCTCTGACCGGTACTCTGGTGCTTGGGACGATTCCCAAAAACCACTTGGTAATTGGCCACTAATTGAATACGTGTACGCCGTGGCGACACGATGGTCGACTCAAGGGGGACACTCATAAGGGACTACTCTATGTGAAACTGTATTTAAAAAACGTTAATTTCCTGCTGTATCATGTGTGGAACGTGCGATGTTTATAATCTAAATCTCGAATTACATTTATAACCATTTGGTTTGTGACGTGATTTACATTTGGCTGTACGGAATCTCTATTTTCTGTGTTGTTACTAACGAAGCAAAGAGCTAGCTCAGCTTCTTTGAATTGCCAAACATAGTTACATCGTTTGACTTCAGCATTTAAGGATGCTGATGGAGAAATAAGCGATGTGTCGGAGAGGCAGCTCGAATGGTAAACAAGTGGTAATGCTGGTAATTGATTTGTAGAATAACACTTTCCAACTTGATGATAGAAAAATTGTATCCTACAAGTAAAATTTAATGATGGGGATATAGATTCCGGCAGGATTCTAAAGAAAATTAGGTCAAATATAATAAACAATACCGAACACTTAAAAATGATGGCAAAATATGTATTTGTTATATTACATAAGAAAATCATTTGATTGTTTTCATGGGATCCCTTATGGTGATCCTTTCTACGGCTGAAACGGACCTCAACGAGCCATCTCCTTTCGCATCCCCTCTATGAGGCCGTTCTCCTCTCGCAGTTCTCAAAAGCACACCATCAATGGGAAGTGCCGACTCTGCAAATCACTCGCTTTCTCCATTGCGCCTGACTTCGCCGCCATTGAATGTGACACTCCCCTCTTATTTATCGCAATCTGCATCTGGCAATCAGGAATCCTTGCACGCATGCACTCGCCCCCATTGTTTCGTTTATGTTCCGTCATTCACTAGCATCGACTGGGTAGTTTGGGGGCCTTGCGTAATGGAACGTATCGTGTTTTGTATCTGACAGCGATTAGAGAGCGATGTATTGTCTTTCTAATGGAGTTCCGTATGTGCTCACTCTTACTATCCACATGTAGTTGGGTTGCGAAAAATCTCCAGTGGCCCACTGAGAGAAGCAGGAGTGAGGCGCTAAGAGTTGAGGGGGTCGTTTCTGGTGATGCCTCCGAAAATCAATACCTATTGAGTCGACGTAATAGCTCGTGGGTTGGGGGTGATGTCAAAGCTACTCGCAGGTTGACAATTCATCATGTTCCCTCCCCTCACGGTCGTACTGAACTCTGCAGAAGTGTGAATGATGAGCAATGATATATTCCACTTTTAGCCCATGCATACTATTCCTGGTGATTCACGATACTGAACACAAACGTTTAGCACCTTAGTGATCTAGCGACGAAAGACAATCTTAATATCGCAAGAAACCAACCAAGAAGTCTATCCCAGGCTACTTACACGCAAGTGACTACCGAATCTGTTGCTCCATCATGCGCCGAAAGTTTGTTGGGATTCGAAATGTCGTTTACTTTGGCAAGGCTTGCCATCAAAAGCGTGAGAAATAAGCATCGCGTTCGACAGCGAACTTCAAGGTGTTTCAAAACAGGAGTGGAGGGGAAACCGGTATTTGCTCTAAACTTGGGGTACAGGGGTGGCCGACGCGGTGCCACCGCCCTTTCTACTAGAGCTGCCCTTCTTGGCCAACTCCTTGAATCGTTCGGGTGTCGGCGTGGCCAGGAGCATATCGCGTCTGTTCAATTCGCGGTTCAGAAAGGCTATTGTCTCGCGGTCAGTCGCAAGATACACGGCGTTCTCCTCGACCTGTTTCTCCGCGGTCCTGAGGCGCCGTCTCAAGGTTTCCACTTCGCCACGCCGCACCTCGCCGTCCCTCACCTTTTTCTCCAACTCGGCCACCTTGCTTTCCTGCCGCTCCATAATCGCACCTGCGACTCGCTCGCGCTCTCGCGCAGCCCTCAGCTCGTCACGTAACCGCTCAATCGTTGTGTTCGCTTTTCGTACCTCGCCCGCTAGTTCGCTCACCGCGCGACGCGCATCAGAATCCGCGTTTGCCACTGCCGCCTCGTGCGCGCGTTCCGCCGCCGCTCGTTCACGTTCTGCTGTATCCGCACGTGCTCTCGCGTCCGCCGCATCTCTCCTGGCCTCGGCTGCATCGCGTTTGGCGTCGTCTAGTTCAGCGCGTGCCGTATTGCATGCATCGGCGAGTGGTCGCAATGCTTCTAGTTCCGCCCTTGCGTTTTCGGCGACTTGCAGCAGTCGCTCGGTTGTCGCTAGTCTAGCCTTGGCGTCGTTTTCGGCACGTACCGCTGCTTTCGCCATGGCATCCATTTCGGACGCTCGTTTTGCTACCGCAAGCAACAATTCCTGCGCGCTCGCCGATTGTAGCCCCAACTCGATGTGCGCGAGCAATCGGAATTGTGAGAGTTGAACCACCTCGAACTTGTGCCGTTCGCCAAGCGAGAGCACGAGAATGTAGTTGTTGTCCGTCGCGGGCGTGCGCAGTAGTTGCGCTAATTCTCGCGGAAAACCGGCATAGTCTACTCGGAGCGCCTGTACGTCCCGCAGTTCGGCGTATGAACTCGGCGTCAGTGTTATGGACAACAAAAGAAGTCGGTCGCCCAGGTCGGAAAGAGTGAACACCAACTCGTCCGCTGCAGACCTCCGTTCCAGTGTCGCAAGTAGCGGTGTGGCCGGCGTCGATTGTAACGCAGCCGGTGTCCGCGCAACGCCTTCGTCCAACACAGTCACAGGCAGTGACTCGCGGAACAACGCCATACCCTCTTCGCGCAGGCGAGATTCTGTGAGTAGGACTGTCGAATGCGGGAAGGAATTTGAATAACCACAAGACGGGTGTGGGAAACGAAAGTTGGTTGAATAGTGCAGTTTTATTTAGTGCGGTCCAAGGCATTCGAAAGATGCAACCATGACGTCAGAACATGCAGATATCCATGTTCAATCATCGTCGCGACTTTTCACTAAGGGAAGTCGCTTCACAACTTCAACTGGAAGCGCAAGCACGGGATCAATGTCCTTCTTCATCTGCGCTTTCCCCAAGAGCGCGAGTCCGCCGAGCGCGAAAAACGTGTGAAATACGTCGGCCATATCCCCCGGCCTATCGGCAAACCCTCCATCCTGCTCATCCGCGCATTCCCCGATGAACAACGCGAGTTTGTCACCGTTTATCCACGAGTCGCGCTCGATGGCTCGCAGAGATGCAAGCACCCACCATGAATAACACACGTCCTCTTTCTTGTCTGGTCTCCCGTTCAGGCCACCACACTCAAGTTGTCTCTCGCATAGCCACCATCCAAGCGTGTCCACATCCACCTTGTCCAGTGATTTCGTAAGTGCCAACGCCGCGACGCTACAAAACGTGTTGCCAGCGTGACTCTCCGCGCCAGGTATGCAACCGAATGCGCCGTCAAAGTTGGCACACTTGAGACAGAACTCGGTCGCCGACTCGAAGTTGACTAGCGATTCAAACCCGAGTATTCGCAGACAGGCGAGTGCGCAGTACGTGAACCGTGTATCGATTTCGCCCCACTCATCGCCCGCAAAACTGCCGTCTTGGTTTTGGAGTGCGGCAACCCACGCCGCAGTTTTCGAAGCTTCTTCGTCACTTAGTGGAACGCTATAAAGCGCATGTATTTGAAGTGCCGAGAGGGTGTAGAGAACATGTCCGTCTTGGTCACTGTTACCGCCATACGAACCATCTTCTCGTCGACAACTCCGCACATACGTAATGATACGTTCGCTCGGCAATGCATCCATTCGGTCCAATAGATACAAGGATGATATTGCCCAGTATACGCCGGATAAACGCTTATGGTCTGTGAAATACATCACATCGGTATTTCGCGTCTTGCTCTCGAGTGACAACACATACCGCACATGGAGATCCACATCCACCGATATGTCGTTGGATTCTGTTGAGGTGACCACTTCTTCTTTCTTTTGGGTCGTCATGGTCGGGATAGTGCAAACTGTCACATCAATTTAGTTCCGAGTACACATGGAAAATCGGTAATACGACAAGTAAAAGAATGGCGCATTCAGCCATCGGCCGAACAGTATTGGAATGGAAACCCTCGGTTAATAAATTATTATGGAAATAACAATTGACGTAGGATAATAATATGAAGAATATAAAGAGTTAAACGTCAAGTAAAATAGGAAATGATACAAACGAAGATTATATTATCTTTCGGGAGTTTTCTATAACTCTTGATACTATAAGTCGCTAAAAGTCTGCAATACAACTCCTTGATTCCACATCGCTTGTGTTCATCGTAGCAAAATATTCCCTCTCTGCCACTGAGAAGAAACTCGTTTAGCATGAAAAAAAAAATCAAAGATGCTATGAATCGAGATATTTATTACAGTTGTTGATAATAAAGAAGATTTTTGAGATTCAGATAGTGTTGTTTGGACAATAAATAGCATTCCAACAATGAATGATAATCCTTTTTGATCGAAAATATTTTCTCCGCTGTTGGAATTCGAAATAATAGAAGCGGTCGAGATCGTTGGACAACAGAGAATTCGTGTTCATAAATGCTAGTTTTCCGATATCAAGGAGAACAAACTTTTGATTCTAATAACTTACATGGTGCCGTTGGCTTGTCAGATTCGAAGTCAATGTTAGCAAACTTCCATTCAATTTTGAAATAACCAAAGATTTGAAGCAGATTCATCTCGATGTGAAAGTAACCTCAGGCATTTTCGTCGTTTTCGATTAGGAGTAGTTATTTAAATCTCTAACATATGTGAATAGTTACTACTTTCGTGTAGAAAAATTATACAGAAAAATATAGCAAATAAAAATCACCCTCAAGAACGTACTTCTACATTACGTAAAAGTCGCCATCTTACTTTTGCATTACTATTTTATTTGTTTCTAGATAATGCCATATTTTCGTACAGGGTGCCATCTTTTTAAGCCACCTACGTTAATTGGCAGACCTCACAACAAGGCACTATCATGGATGCAATGATGATGCCTAAACCGAGGAAGGCGCATCATGCATTAGAGCACGAATCATCAGGACAGTAGTAAAATGCGTGCGTGAATAATATATTCAGTACCATAATTATACAAGCACGACAAAAGGGTCAGCATTATAAAAATAAATGCGCGGTAATCATTTCGATAGTGGAGCAAAGGCACATTGCGAAATGTAACTTCATGAAGTAAGCTCATTCTCGGTAGTGTGATGAATTATAGTACTTTGTTTTTTCTGAAATCGTTGACCAGATTCAGAGAAAATACGGATCATCACTAGACATCCAAACTTCATAAGCAGGTACGAGGTGTCTCTTTCCATCAAGTAGTAGCTATACTTAGCACGAGCGCTTCAGGAATCTAAAACAAAAATCTTTGGAAATCATACTCGTGTAATGTCATTATATTTTCCCACTCTGTTCTATCTTGTCGACAACTATCGGTCATGGTTCACTTACGCAAGAATATTGAATAGAATGATGAAAAAAAATTGGTTTTCACAACAAGATACTTTAGTTATCTGTCCATGATAAACTAATTTAGGGAGAATCCAGCCTCCAACTACCACATATGAAAAAGAAATACAGCTGCAGAGTCGATAGACTTGTTGATAAAGTGACTTGTACTTGCATAGTCCCCAATATAGCCGTCAACAGAGCGAAATAGTTGATTGTTGCTGAACGGAGCGGGTTTTCGTAATCAGCAACTAAGGATTTAGTATTAAATAAATTAATTATAGTCTAGTGTAATTGATTAACAATTGTATTAACTATTTCTTATATTCTTAATCGTCGTCGGCCAAGATGAACACAAGCAGAAATAGTACAACTACTCTAACGCCACACCAGCCGGAAGCGTAGTCCCGAGGGCGGTAACATGAATTGGTAATATTCCAACAGCAATCTAACTCCCAGTTTTCTACTCTGTTGACCACTATCGCCTGAGCGAATACTGATGCTAGCGCCCGGCACATAAGCAATCTTTATAATTTCCTAATCGCAGCCAGGCGAGAGCTTGGAACCTCGTAGTGATTTGAAGGACTACAAGAGCCAAAGCTACAGCAAGGTTACTACTTTAGGCTGGATAGATTGTATTCCAGCCACTCAAGTGTTTGCTAGACACGTTTCATCTCTAAAAAATATTTAAATTTCAAGGTGTTCTGGGCCATCTATAATTTTAAAAGAATCGAATTTCTTCGAATGGGTCAGTCTTTGTTTGAAGGCAGTCGCACAGGTGCAACCCAACACCGGGGATACCCTGTAGCTCTAGTATATTGGGGAATTTTGTACTGATTGTATGAATCGTATTCTTTGTCGGTAAATATTCTATACTTTCACTATAATAAATGCTAATTTCATACATTCAGTTTGCAAAAATGTCTGCGATTAATTACATCATTATAAGAAACACAGCTCATTTGTCGATGAATCTAAAAAGTGAAAGTTTCAAAAGTTGATCCTTCTGGATTTATTGAATACCCATACTTTGGTGTAGTTTAGCCGACGCATTGTGTACATTGTTATTTTCGGGGATCAACCGAACTGGGCGAAAGATATCTGATACAAATCTTTTGTTAATTCGCACGAATAGAATATATGGCATATATATTCGACGCTTCCCCGATTTTGTCGAACTATTCGGAACTCAAAATGTAAAAGAATAATTTTAAATTAATAGCTGTGAGATTTAATACATATCAGCATAATAAAAACAGGAGAAAGGAAGTGAGTTGCTCAAAGCGCTAAATTTGATAATTGGATCCTAAATAATTTCAGGCGATCGTAAGATATAAGAGTATAATCTGAATGCGAAGGAAAACGAATATTATTTCGTAAATAAATTTTAATCTTTTTTCGGCAATTTTCTTCGTTTTCTGCGGTCAAAGCCAACGCATCGTCCGTTCTAAGACTTGCACTTTTGACTGAAAAATTTGTCATTACTTGAGGGGATCCCTTCTATTGAACTATCAACAGGAATAAAAATACAATTATTATCTATGTTGAGTCAGCAAATTAGCTTATTCTCTACTAAAGATAAAATACAACGTTAGTCTGTCAAATGTTATGCATTTTGATTCCCTATTTTCGTATTGTAACTCTTTTTGAACTTAACTTTAGCCACAGAAAAATCTTTAATGAAGCGCTTGTAGACTTTTACAAGATCTATCATTACAAGGTTGTATTCTTTACTATTTCAATTTTAGAACGTTAAAAGTCGATAAAATAAAGAAATATATGGTATTGGGCAATCAAAATGTAGCGACGGAATTTATTATGTACAAAGTTATCGCACCTGTGTAATCCACTCAAATCAAATAATTAAGTGGTATAAAGTAAGATTTCACTATTTCTAAACATTACATTGTCGATTGCAAAATTTCTCGGAAAAAATGGCCTCTTCTAGAAGACATTGATACGTGCTGAAATCAAACTAATTGTGTAAATTCTACGACGAATTTTAGGTCTCGGTAATTTTGCTCAGGCAGTAATGTGTACTCTAACTAGGTCTAATTGGTGTTTTTTTGACTACAACTTCATTTTTAGATAATCTATCGTTGATAATCTTTTGATTTTTAATGCGAAGTACAACTGAAACTGCATTTTAAGACGCCGAAGGAAAACGAGATGTTTTCAACTTAGCAGAAGTGCATACAAACCTCGGTCGATGCATTTGAATCAACAGAAACCTCACTTAGTTCATACGACTTATTCTTTGCTCGATTCCGTGGTTATTTTCAATTTTCAGCCGTCAAAACAAAGAAGAAAAAATCTTGATTTCGTCGGCGTTTGGGTCGCACTGAATTCCTGAGAAACTATTCCTTGTATCTTGTTCATAACGATGCCAAGAAATGGTCCACACGTCTACTGGCTACTGAGAATCAAATCAATTTCATTCGAAATGCGACCATTCTGCAACTGCGAAATCGGGAATTATTGATCAGCCAATTATATTGGCTGCGCAGAATGAGTAGCCATTCAAATTTAAGGAAGTGGTGCGAAGTAGTAAATTGAGTTATTTTTGGCCACAATTACTGGGATTTTGCAAGAAGTCAATGAACTGAAATATATCCAAGGTCAACAGACACTGCATCCGAAAGTATATCTCGCTTCGAGTCAAAGCCATCTCCGTGTTCGCTCAATCATGGTTCGAGTTTGCAACGTCGTCGTTTCTGAACTGCTCCGAACTACTCAACTTTTAGCGAGCAGCTTTTCTTCGGGTGCTATCGACAGGCTCCAGCGCTAATTTTGGGGAGAGGAAGCCAGTGGAACTTAATCAAGCTTGCTTGCACTTCCAGCGGTAGACAGACATGAAGCGCGCCATCACAATTGCGAACGGCGCGAAGTTCGGAAACAAGCACCCCGAGTTGGGATCCTGTAGGTTCTAAAAATCATTTCTCGCAGTGAACAGTAAGACTTCCTCCTAAAAAACTCAGAGAACGGAACTAGAAACCCGAGTATTGCAGTAAAGAACCTACTGCAGAAACTACGGCCAGCGTGATTCGTGTTGAGGAGAACACCAAAGTGAAAAAAAGATGGAAACAAACGAGAACAATAAATATTTGGAAGCAGGGAAAGAGTTAGAGCTTAACGCCTCGGACAGAAATTCGCCACAGAGATTTACGAACCGAGCATAGCCTGAATGCATGTCTGTGACGCGTAATACCACCAAAATTCACTTTGTTGAAATGCGCAGGGAGGAAGTCAAATAGCGCGCTCAGTCCCTTTCCTTCAAACTTGCTGAAGTAGCAGTACAAACGTGGACCGCAAAGGTACAATTGCCTTCGTGGGTTTTCATACCCAGGAAGATCTGCAATAAATTATTCGTAAAATCAATGGTTCACTACATTGTGGCCGTAAATAAACCTCAAACCGTGGGTTATGGAAAGCCTTCTTCACCGAAAGCATCGAATGACTCTGAGGAAGAGTCTTATTTTTGTCGGAAATTCACTTCGCCCTCGGATTCTGCAAGCCTTGAAGACATATGCTTTGAGTGCTATTGGGCCGGAGAAGAATGATCCCGCAGTGGAAGAGAAAAACCCATCAAATTTTCAACCCCGCCATCCAAGGCCAAAAAGTACCCCGATAATGCAGGTAAGGAAGATAGAAGCTCCACTTATGGTGGATAAAACGTGGCTGAATGAGTGAAGATTGAGTGGTTTATGATTGACTATGGAGTGTATCTTATAGTCATGGAATTGCATAGTGCCCAAATCGAGTGATTGCAAGCCTTGTATTTCTCGTATTCGTGGCAAGCGTTCTTGTACTGGAAGTCTACAAGCCCAAACAATTTACCAGTGTCCAAGCTATGCCGAGTCATCGACCCAGACTTAATGTCTTAATTAGATTCCACAACTGTTCTGCTTCTTTTTCTCCTCCAAAAGAAGAGTGTTTTCGATTTCTGGAATCTACCATTGTGTACGGATCGAGCTATACTTCTTGTAGATGAAATCATGGGTGTATAGAACGAAGAGCCCGTTTCATTGTCAGTTCTGGTGCGAAGCAGTTCTGGTGATACCGTAAAAGTTGCGTCAACTTGGGTGCTTAAGATGTTATAGCCCATTAATTTTTCTTCTTCGGATTCTTGCTCTTTATTTTCAATGGTCTCTGCAACAGATGGCGAAGGAGATATGCTGCAGCGATGTACAGCCGATAGAAATCGTATTCGATTACTATTGTTTTTGACAAATAGTGGTTTCACACTTTGTTCTAAAAATTTTCTCAAATTTTACGCTTTACGAAACAAAGCTGTCACACGTTTCAGTCTTCGTTTTGTTATAAAAACCTGTTCATGTACATACAGAGCAAAAATTTTATATTCTTTTTCAAGCTCAGTTCAAAAACGAGATCGCAAAAATGAGTTCAATTATACTTTGAGCTCGACATAAATCATTTAGTTGAACACAGTTGTTGGACCAGAGCATAATTGTTCAGTGCTGTAAGTGCATCATTTGTTCTTGTACATCCAACCAGCATACTAGACCTCGCCAACTTACTTTCCCGTCTCCAGACTGCATGATAATAAATTGTACATATTCATCATATTCCTTGGACTTCGAAAAAGCCGAAATAGGTCTCCGATTAATATAAATACGTTCTGGTCCAGCATTTGTTAGAGACCGGTTAGAATATCGCCCCAAAATATTCAAGCTCATTTCTCCATTGACGGATGCATCCCAATCTCTTCTGTCTCATAAGAATTTTTGTAGAAAAATCGACCACGTATCCCCTTTACAGATTTTGCTGCATGCGGTAGAACAGGGAATTCACCAAACGTGCATTGTAGAATACTGTCTGAAATGTAGATTGAATCGCAGTGCAGTAATCCGAGTAGGTGCAAAGTTTTTTATATTTCAACAGATGCGAAATGAACGATTTCATCATTCTGGGTAATAAAGTTTTGTACATAGTGGAGCCGTATTTGCTTTAAACGGCCAGTGATAAGAGCCTGAAGTTCATTTCTCTATCAATTAGTCCTAGAACCCGAATTGGAAAGTTCATATTTGTTATTCGATGTTTTGAGTCCATTACAAGATGCATCAGAATCATAGTACGAATGAATAATTTCGCACTTTCGAGAAGTCCCAATGCCCACACAAATCATTCAAAGTGCGCTTGTGCGCAACTTCTGCTGATTGATGTACCTGCGTTATTCAGAATAAATTTCTTGTGCATGTCTTCTACGGAATGAATATTGTGGGTGGAACTATTGATGACATGGCACAGGTCAGGAACATTGAACTCTTTCTGGCAAACCTGTGATACTTTTCGCTCTGAATTCACTGCTTTGGGGCGCACATTCATCGAGACTTATTCCGAATCTAAATCTTAAAGAGGTTTATTTAATATCTATTACAGCGAAGATGGTCAAATGCGTCTGTTGCTAGCAAGAACATATTTGACAGCTGCCTTCACTTTTCGACAAAGCACACTGGAAGCTGTTTCTTGATAGTAGCCGTAACTGTCACCTCAAATTAAGATTTGAACCGATTCAGAATTTTTCTGAGACCATACACATGCAACCAGAACTTACAATTGAATCTAGATGCGTATTGGCAACGATATTATGTGTTTTCTTGTTTTTCGTTCAATGCCATGTTTGTAATAACCTAATGATGTCGGAGGATTCATTGGGATTGCATTATCGGAGAAGGTGGTAAGATGTCCGACACGTGACAGCTGCATCCATCGAAAGGTGCTATGAACAATGATTCTGAATTTTCTAGTTGTGAAAGTACCGGAATCGGTGTCCGATTGTAATTGAATCAGTTTTAGAATAACCACGATGCAGATTTGGATTTTGACGAGTTTAACGCATTGAAGACCGAAGCACAGTGCTCAAATGGATAAATGTTGTTCCACCAAATTTCTAAGCTTTGATACGTCGTGATGCAGTTGGAAGTTCCTACCAGCATCAAATACAATTAAGGAGGTATTGGAGGGTAGTCTGACTTGTCTCATAGAGTAAATCTCTCGTACTCGCTGTGTGTTACCAATATCATCTCAGTCAATTTCTTTCCTCATCAAATTTACTTAACGTTTGGGACATTATAACCCTTGTCTCTTGTGCGCGACATGCGTATTCAATTTCGGGATTCTGAAATCCACTTACCAGCATTTATATACCTTTGTGTATCAGTCTCGGTGTCCGCGAGCATGCGCACCTGTTGTATTCGTATTCTAAAATATGCGCCGAAACAGTCCAGACTCCAAACACTCTCTTAAAAGCGGGTCAATTTAGTTCGAGGTGCAGTCATTCTGCAACCGCGAAATCGGAATGTACTCTTACCCAATTAAATTTTTAGCACTACCGCGAAAACATACAACGACCGTACTCGAGCCTTGCAGTATCTGAATTGCACATAAAGCGACTGAACTCAAGTACTGCTACATTCAAAGACGTCAATCAGTCATACCAAAAAATAAATCTATACTTAAATAACATTACTAGAATCGTATTTTACTTATTTTTTGCCTCTGATGCATCTGGGTAATTTATTCGCTTGCACTCCTAGAAAAGAACTTATTGCCTTCAAACTGGCATATTCATCCAATTCAATGCATTTCAAGATCAGAAGGAGAATTTGATACAATGAACTTCACGGACAATTCTACGAATTCTAGCTTTTAAATAGCGAACTTCGCGAGTTCTATTGCATTTTGTTAGAGAACAGCCCAATGAATAACTGAATTATTTCAGAAATAATTTACTCTTTGGATGAAAAGCAGTAAATAACTTGCGTTTCTGCGACTTTTTACTTGAATAACTTATTCAACTCATTATTCTATCCTTGCTTGCTAT
>JAAUYH010030631.1_pt1 | contig 30292 bp, 29 predicted proteins | sample 7278061 | NCBI WGS metagenome assembly JAAUYH01 (sample SAMN14350203, study PRJNA611818) | marine sediment metagenome | isolation source: surface marine sediment (0.6m) | place: French Polynesia: Moorea | collected 2018-08
ACCGGCGGCACGAGTTTGAGCCGCGACAGGTCCGGGCCGGAGCGCACCACATGCACCTTCTCCGGGGTCATTCCCCCCCGTTCGATCGCGATCGCCTTGTAGCTTTCATTGGTGGCGATCGAAACATCGGCGAAGGCAAAGGTCAGCTTCTCGAACGCCCGCATCAGCTGCCAGAAGAAGCCGCGCTTTTCGAACTTGGCTTCGTAGAGCTCGGGATTGATGTCGTGGTGATCGAAAATGTATTTGACCCCGAAGAGCTTGAACGGAGCCGCCACAAGGAAGATCAGATCGGGCGGGTTGCAGCCCTGGATCACATCGATCTTGCGCTTGAAGTGGATCTTCCAAGCCAACACCGTCTCCCAGAACAAGGCTGCGCCATATTCGAGCAGGAAACCGAGTGCGCCCTTGGCTTCGAGCGGGAGCGGGTGACGGTGGATCTCAACCCCTTCGATCACTTCGAAGCGCTTTTCGAACCCTTTTCCGGTCGGACAAATGATCGAGACATGCGCGCCCGCCGCCTTCAGCGTGCGCGCCTCCTGCCACACGCGCCGATCGAACGGCAGCGGCAGGTTTTCGACGACGATCAGGACATGCTTGCCCTTGAGCGGTTCGCCCTCGATAACCTTGGGAATGCCTTCTTCGGCAGCGATAACCGCGCTCACGGAATCGCGCTCACATCGACGATCTTGTCCGCGTCGACCGACAGCGTGTCGATCAGCCGGTTGGTGGCGATGACGCGGGCATGGTCACCGCTTTCGGCCGCGGCCTTGTCGACCAGCAAACCATCGATCTTCGGCAGCCACGCATAGGCGTAGCCAAGGTTCTGCCCAACCAGATTTTCCGGTTCGATCTGCGGGTCGTAGATGTCGAGATCGTAGCCCGCTTCGAGCAGCTTACGAGCCATGTCGACCGCCGGGCTTTCGCGCATGTCGTCGGTCTCGAGCTTGAAGGCGAGGCCGACCAGAAGGACCTTGGCGCCGGGTTCAAGACCCTGCGTCGCGTGCTGGAACTGGTGATGCTTGTGCGCTTCGTTGGAACGGATCAGCGAATCCACCAAATGCGTCGCCGAGCCGGTGTCCGCGGCAATATATTGCAGCGCGCGCACGTCCTTGGGCAGGCAAGACCCGCCGAACGCGCCGCCCGGGCGAGTGTAGTAGGCCGAGATGTTGAGCTTGGTGTCGCTCTTGAAAATCGCGTGGACGTCGCGCGCCGAGATATCGAGGTTCTGGCACACGCGACCAATCTCGTTGGCGAAGGCGACCTTAACCGCGTGCCAGGAGTTGTCGACGAACTTGGTGATTTCGGCTTCGCGCAATCCGACTTCAAAGACGGGTGCTTCGATCCCTTCGTGCAATGCATGCATGTTGGTCGAAGGCTTCCCACCCAGCGTGCCGATCACGATCTTGGGCGGGTTGAAATAATCCTCGATCGCCGAGGCTTCGCGCAGGAACTCCGGGTTGTAAACCAGCTCGACCGCGTCAGATGCGGCGTCGCCCAGCGCGCTTTCGATGATCGGCCAGATGATGTTCTCGCACGATCCGGGGCGCATGGTCGAACGGTAGGCGAGGGTGAGCGGCTTTTCGCGGTCCGGCTTGAGCGCCTCGGCAATGTTGCGCGTCACCTGCGCGATGTAGCTCATGTCATGCGCGCCATCGACGCCACTCGGCGTGCCGACGCAGACGATCGCAAGGTCCGCATGGTCGAGCTGGTCGGTCAGCTCGGCGGCGGCGCTGATCCGGCCTTCGCTCTGTGCCTTGCCGATCAGCTCGTCGAGGCCCGGTTCATAGACGGGCGCTCGGCCCGAATTGAGCGCGTCGACCTTACCCTGGCTGGGGTCCACGCCGACGACCGTGTGGCCCTGGCTCGCAATGCAACCGGCAGCTGTCGAGCCGACATAGCCAACGCCGAAAATGGCGATTTTCAAAGTGAGGCTCCTGCGCTGGGCGCTGTCGCGTGAATAGGGGAATTCGCGTAGCAACGGCGACTCGGTGGTGCAACGCACAACGCTCGCCAAGTGCACAGGTCTTGCCAGCCTGCCGCTTGCGCGCCACAGGATGCGCCAAAGGGAGAGTCGAAGCATGAGCCAACCGAGCGGGCCACTGACCGGCCTGAAAGTGATCGAATTTGCCGGGATCGGGCCGGGGCCGCATGTGGCGATGCTGCTCGCCGACCTCGGCGCCGAAGTGGTGCGGATCGAGCGCCCGGGTAGCGCTGTCAGCAATCCGGTGGTCGAGCGGGCGCGGCATCGAGCCGAAGTCGATCTCAAGACGGTGGAAGGCAAGGCGTTCTGCCAGATGGCCTGCGCAAAGGCCGATGTGTTGATCGAAGGCTTTCGTCCCGGCGTGATGGAGCGGCTGGGCCTGGGTCCTGAAGCGCTACTCGAGACCAATCCTCGGCTGATCTACGCGCGGATGACGGGCTGGGGGCAGGATGGCCCACTGGCGCAGGCTGCCGGACACGATATCAACTATATTGCGGTGACGGGCGCGCTTTCGGCGGTCGGCAGGGCGGGCGAGACTGCTGTTCCTCCGCAGAACCTCGTTGGCGATTTCGGCGGCGGATCGATGTATTGCGCGTTCGGAATCATGGCCGCGCTGTATGAGCGTGAAAAGTCCGGCAAGGGGCAGGTCGTCGATGCCGCTATCGTCGATGGCGCGACGAGCCTGATGAGCTTCTTCTTCGGCGTCCGTACCCGTCCCTTCCTCACCACCGAGCGCGGCAAAGGTATGCTGAGCGGCGGTGCGCATTTCTATCGCTGCTTCACCTGTGCGGACGGAAAGGAAGTGTCGGTCGGGGCGATCGAACCGCAATTCTACGCCGAGCTGCTGGCCAAGTCCGGCGCGCCCGCCGAGCTCGCGGAGGCGCAGATGAACCCGGCCAATTGGGACGATTATGCCGACAAGCTTACGGCCTTGTTCAAGACCAAGACGCAGGCCGAATGGACCGAATTGCTCGAAGGGTCGGACGCCTGTTTTGCGCCGGTGCTGAGCCTCGACGAGGCGCGCGACCATCCGCATATGAAGGCGCGCGGCGCGTTCGTTGAGCACGACGGCGAATGGCACACGGCGCCCGCGCCGCGTTTCAGTCGAACGCCTGGAAGCGTGCGGTCGAGCGACGATGATGGTGCGGCGGTGATCGCGGGCTGGAGCATCTGATGGCGGGCAAGTTTTTCGACGAATGGCAGGTCGGCGAGACGATCGAACACGAAATCCGCCGGACCGTGACCGAGACCGACAACCTGCTGTTTTCGACCATGACGCACAATCCGCAGCCGCTGCATCTCGATGTCGAAGCGGCGAAGGAAAGCGGGTTCGGGCAGATCCTGGTGAACTCTACCTTCACGTTTTCGCTTTTGGTCGGGCTTTCGGTTGGGGACACGACCTTGGGAACGCTGGTGGCCAATCTCGGCTTCAACAACGTCGTCACGCCCAACCCGGTTTTCATCGGCGACACGATGCGGGCGCGCAGCGAAGTGAAGGAACTGCGCGACAGCAAGTCCCGCCCGGAAGCCGGGATCGTCACCTTCACGCACGAACTCGTCAACCAACGCGACGAGGTTGTCTGTCGTTGCGAACGAACGGCACTGCTCAGGCGCTCTGCTTGACGAACCCCTCTCTCCCGGCGCAGGGTTGGAACCGGGAGAATTGAGGGAGGGAACATGCGGAGGGCATCGACACGTCTTGCGCTGATGAGCGCAGCGGCAATGGTCGTTACAGGCTGCAGCAGCGAGCCCGAGGTCGAGCCGGCGCAGGCCGGTTCGGGCGAAGACACAATCGAGCTCGCCGAGTTTCCCGACCGACCCTATTGGGGCGACACCCACCTTCATACCGACAATTCGGTCGACGCGTTTGGTTTCGGTACGCGGCTGGGACCGGAGGCGGCTCTGCGCTTTGCTCGCGGCGAGGAAGTCACCGCAACGACCGGCGCGCAGACCCAACTCGCGAGGCCGCTCGACTTTCTGGTGATCGCCGATCACTCGGATGCGCTGGGTGCGACACGCCGGCTTTATGACGCGCCGCGCTGGTATGTGGACTGGGTCATCGGCGACGAGACCGTGCTGCGCTGGTACGACATGATGCATGAGAGTCCCGAGCAATCGACCCGCGCGATTGGAGAGCTGATCACGGCTGCGGCCGAAGACAATGTGCCAGAGGCGTTTGCCGATCCCGAAGCGGCGGCCGAAGGCACCAAGGATATCTGGAATACCCAGCTCAGCATTCTCGATCGCTACAACGAACCGGGAGTGTTCACCGCCCTTGCTGGCTATGAATGGACGGCGATGCCGAACGGTAACAATCTCCACCGCGTTGTGATGTTCCGCGATGGCAGCGACAAGACGCGGCAGACGGTTCCGTTTCCCGGCTTGCAGACCACCGCCTTCCAGCTGTGGGAGTACATGAAGGCCTATGAGGAGGAGACCGGCGGGCGAGTGCTGGCGATCCCGCACAACCCGAACCTCTCCAATGGTTTGATGTTTCAGATGACCATGGAAGACGGTTCACCGATGACGCCGGAATATGCCGCGATGCGTGCCTGGGCCGAACCTGTCGTGGAGGCGACGCAGATCAAGGGCGACAGCGAAACCCACCCCTTTCTCTCGCCCAACGACGAGATGGCCGGGTTCGGCGTGCAGGGTTGGGACTTCGGCAATCTCTCGCTCAGCGAAAAGACCGAACCTTCGATGTATGCCGGCTCCTACACGCGTTCTGCTCTGCTGCGCGGGCTGACCCTCGAAGCACAGATGGGCGTGAACCCCTATGCGTTCGGGATGATCGGTGCGACCGACAGCCACACCTCGCTGGCGACCGGGGATGAAGACAATTTCTGGGGCAAGCACACCGGCAACGAGCAATCCTACACCGACCGCGCGGCAGTGGCTCAGAACCTTGGCACGCGTGAGGGACGGTTCGGCTGGCACTATCTCGCCGGCGGCTATGCCGCAGCTTGGGCACGCGGCAATACGAGGGCGGAAATCTTCGACGCTTTCGCGCGGCGGGAAGTCTACGCGACGACCGGCCCGCGCATGACCGTGCGCGTCTTTGGCGGGTTCGATTTCAGCGATAGCGATTGGGACGGTGACTGGGTGCGCGAGGGCTATTCGCGCGGCGTGCCGATGGGCGGAGAGCTGGTCGCGGATGGCAAGGCGCCCAGCTTCATGATCAGCGCTTTGAAAGATCCCGACGGCGCCAATCTCGACCGGGTGCAGGTGATCAAGGGTTGGCTCGACGCATCGGGCGAAATGCAGGAGCGCGTCTATGACGTGGTCTGGAGCGATATGGATACTCGCCCGCGAAGTGGCGGCAGCGTGCCTGCAGTCGGCGACACGGTGAACCGCGACGACGCAACTTACACCAACGAAATAGGCGCGGCGGAACTGCGTACGGTTTGGACCGATCCTGACTATCAGGTAGGCCAGCGTCCGTTCTATTATGTCCGGGTGCTGGAGATTCCCACGCCGCGCTGGACTCTGTTCGACGCGGTGCGCTTTGGAGTGACGCTGTCTGAAGAAGCGATGGCCGATGCCGTCGCGCAGGAACGCGCCTACACCTCGCCGATCTGGCTGACTTCCGGTTCGTAACGGAGGACGAAGTGAACCTTCCCGGTTGGACGCGCGAGCCGTTGGTCCATTTTGTCGCCTTGGGCGCCATTCTCTTCGTAGCGCTGACTTGGGGTGGCTCGCCGCCCGACCCGTCTTCGCGAGTCATCAAAGTCGGGGCGAGCGAGAAGGAGAAGATCGCCGAAAGCTTCGCCCTGACGATGGGACGCTCGCCGACCGATGCCGAACTGGATCAGGCGATCGACGCGTTTGTGCGCGAAGAAGTGCTCTACCGCGAAGCTCTGCGTCTGGGCCTCGATGAAGGCGATGCCATTGTCCGCCGACGCCTCGTCTCCAAGATGGATCTATCCGCCAGCCTAGCCGCGGAAACGGCCGAACCGAGCGATGCGGTCTTGCGCGCGTTCCTGGAGGACAACGCCGAGCGATATTCTGGTCAAGGGGCGGAGCGCGCTCGGGTAAGCTTCGACCAGGCCTTCTTCGCTCGCGAAGCCGGTGCGAGGGCTGCGTTGGGATCCGCCGAGGCCAGCGGCGAAGCGACCAGTTTGCCGGCCAGTATCGAGGCCGCCAATATGCGGGAGGTCGGCGCTCAGTTTGGATTCCAGTTTTCCCAGGCGCTGGCGGCGCTGGAACCAGCGGAGGACTGGCAAGGACCGATTCAATCGAGCTTCGGCTGGCATCTGGTGAGACTGCGCGACCGCAACGTCCCGCCCCCCGATTTCGAGAGCTTGCGCGGTGTGCTCGCCAATGATTGGCGCAGCGATCAGATCAGGCAGCGCAAGGAGCGTGCCTATGACACGCTGCGGAGCGCATACCGGATCGATATCGACCGATGAACCGCTTGTTCCGTTCGCTGATCAGCCTGCTGACAATTCTCGCCGGTTTCGCGATTTCAAGCCCGGCGCCGGCCCATGAATTGCGCCCATCCGTCGTGGAACTTCGCGAAACCGAGCCAGGCGAGTTCGCGATGGACTGGAAAGTCACCATGGCGGTCGGCAGCGCCGCTATCGTGATCGAACGGCTTGGACCCGTGATCCCTGAAAACTGCGCTTTGCAGGGCGAGGCAATGCAGCGGATTCAATCGGCGGCGCTGATGGGGCGGGCCAACCTGTCATGCGACGGCTCGCTCGCGGGGGAGCGCTTCGGCCTCAGCGAATTGCTCGGCAAGTCCGATGCCATCGCCCGCTTCATCCCGCGCGACGGACCGGTTCAGAGCTTTCGCCTGACCGCCGATGAGCCAGCGGCGACGATCCTGGCCGAGCCCGATGCCTGGAGTGTTCTGGGCGACTACTTTGTGATCGGAGCCGAGCATATCATCTTCGGCTGGGACCATTTGCTGTTCGTGATAGCGCTGGTCCTGTTGGTGCGGGTGCCCTGGCCGGTGGTCAAGGCCGCAACCGCGTTTACCATTGCGCACTCGATCACTCTGGTTGCAACGGTACTCGGCTATTCGGGGTTGCCGGGACGCCCGGTCGAGGCGCTTATCGCGCTGTCGATCGTGTTTCTGGCAGTCGAAGTCGCGATTGTGTTGCGCGATCCCGACAGACAGACCCTGACCCGGCGATATCCGTGGGCCGTGGCTTTCGTCTTCGGGTTAGTCCACGGGTTCGGATTTGCGGGGGCGCTGGCGGATATTGGGCTTCCCCAAACGCAGCTTGCCACAGCTCTGTTTGCCTTCAATGTCGGCGTCGAAGCGGGGCAATTGCTGGTGGTGGCGCTGACACTTGTTGTCCTCGCGGCGCTCAGGCGCATGCCAAGCGTGCCCGAAGCCAGCGTCCTCAAATTCGCGACCTACGCGATCGGGATCACCGGCAGTTTCTGGATGTTCGAGCGGGTGCTGCTCTAAGCCTCGTTCCGAGAATTCTCGCCGCCCAGCGCCTGCCACAACAGGATCCGAGCACGCTGCGCCCGTCCCAAGGCTGCCGCTGCCCGCTCTCCGCTGGCATCGGCCGCACGGCGCGCTTCTAGCACGGTCAGGAAATCGGCGAGTCCGGCGCGATACCGGGTGTTGGCGAGCGCCGCGGCGCGCTCCAACTCATCGCGCTCCTTCACCGCCAGCAGCGCTTCGGCGTCGCTCGCTTCGATCAGCCCATAAGCGGTTTCGGCATCTCCCAGAGCCTGGAACACTGCGCCGCGATAGGCGGCGAAGGCTGCTTTCTTGTTGGCGGCTGCGCTGTCGATCTCGGCTTCGATGCGCCCGAAATCGAGCAACGGCCCGGCGATCCCGGCGGTCAGCGTGCCGACGATCGAATCCTCGTCGAACAGGTCCTCCGGGTCGAAGGCCAACAGGCCGAGCACGGCCGACAGGGTTAGGCGCGGGAAGCGCGATCGCGCCGTCGCGGCGAGGTCCTGATCGGTCGCTGCCAGCTCGGCTGCGGCGGCGAGCACGTCGGGCCGGTTGGCAAGCAGTTCGGAAGGCAGCGCCGTCGGGGCAGGCGCAGGTTCGAGCGATGGCCCGGCAAGCGCAAGTGCGGCGTTGACGCTCTGCCCGTCAAGTCCCGTCAGCGTCACCAGCCGTCCGACGATGCGCGCCCTTTCGCTTTGCAGAGCTGCAAGGCGCGAACGCGAGGCGCTGGCCTGGGCCTCGGCACGTACCCGGTCGAAGCCAGGAGCCAGTCCCGCATCTTCGCGGGTCTTGGCCAGTCTCGCCAGTTGCTGTGCCGCCTCAACGTCTTCCTGCAACGCTTCGGTTCGCGCGGCCAGGGTCCTCCAGTCGGTGACATTCCCCGCTATCTCCGAGATCAATGCAATGCGCACCGCGTTGGCCGATGCATCGGCCGCGTCGATCCGGGCGAGGGCGGCGCGCTCCTGGGAGCGCAACCGGCCGAACAGGTCGGCGTCCCAGCTGGCGACGAGATTTGCGCCGTAGGAGGTCTGGCTGCGAGGGATGAAACCTCCCTGGCCGGCATCGCCGAACTGCGCGGGGTTTATCCGGTTCTCCGTTACATTCGCATCGGCATCGATCCGGGGCAGGCGTTCGGCGCCAGCGCGGCGCGCTCCGGCGCGAGCGCCTTCGATCCGTGCCAGGGCTTCAGCGAGGCTGGGCGCACTATCCAGCGCTCTGCTCGACAGCTCGCGAAACGCCGGGTCGCCGGTCGGCAGGAGCCCATCCAGCGAAGCGCTGGTGCTTTGGTCAGGTGCGTAGAGAAAATTCGTCGGCAATTGCGGCGTCGGCGTAGCGATTTCGGGCGCGGGGCCGGCAACGCAGGCACCCAGCGCGGCTGTGAGCGCGATCGCTGCGAGCGGACGGGCAAAGGTATGAGCTAGGCGCCGCATCGGATCATTCCCCGTCTGCATTCGCGTTCTGCTGCGGCGCTTGCCCGGACGACGATTGCTTGGCGGGAATGAACGCGTCGACCTGCTGGCCGACGCGGAAGGCATCGTTGTCCGGGAGTGAGTAGATCACTTGCAACACTCGGACGTCCACTCGTTCCGCTGCAGTGTTGGTCAATTGCCGCTTGGGCACGACTTGCGGTTCGGCGCGAACGAAACTGGCTTTCACCTGGATTTCGGCGGCACCGCGGGGGGAGACCGTCGCGTCCGCGCCGAGATCGACGCGAGCCGCTTCGTTTTCGTCGATATCGACGCGCACATGCAGCGGTTCGGTCTCGCCCATCTGGATGAAAGGCGCCGCATTGCCACCGCCTTGCGTTGCGACGAATTCGCCCGGCCTGATGTTGACCGCCAGGATTTCTCCTGAAATCGGAGCCCTGACGACCAGCCGATCGATTTCCGTTCGCGCGCTCGACGCTGAGGCCTGGGCTGCGGACAGGCGCGCCTGCGCAACCTTCAACCGGCTACCGGCAGCAGCCGCTTCGCCTTCGGCGCGGATCACTTCCGACCGGCTGACTGCTGCGGGATCGTCGAGATTGCGAAACAGGGCTAGCTGCTGGTTGGCCGTGTCGCGCGCGGTGCGCGCTTCGGCGATCGCAGCGCGTGCTTCGGCGATGGCGGCATTGGCTTCCTGCAGTCGCGCACGCGCCGCGCGGGCATCGACGAGGAACAGGGGTTGGCCTTTTTCCACCCGGTCGCCCGGCTGGACTCTGAGGTCGGTGATCAGACCGGACAGGGCCGATCCGATATCGATGATTTCGCTGGCTGGCTCGACCAGGCCCGCACCGGCGACGCGTTCCGCATTCGCCAGTTCTCCGGTCGCCTTGGGTGGCTGCTTTTCAGGCTCGGAAATTTCCCGATCGGGCAGTCCGTTGAAGATGAAGATGACCGCACCGATGATCCCGACAAGTGCAAGGATCGGTAGCGCCTGGCGCGAGAAGCTGAAGTTGGTGGGTAAGAGTGCCATGGTGAATGTCCGTGAGAGGGGCGGTCGTCCGAGTTAGTGGTCGTCCGGCATTTCGGTGCCGTCGTGAGTTACGCGGCCGTCCTCGAGCACGAGGATACGGTCGGCGAGGTCGAAAATGCGATTGTCGTGCGTGACGATGATGCAGGCGCGGTCGGGCGCGACGGCGACTTCGCGCAGGAGGTCCATCACCCGCCGTCCGGAGCGTGCATCGAGCGCCGCTGTCGGTTCGTCGCACACCACCAGCCGCGGTTCGTGCACCAGCGCCCGGGCAATGGCGACGCGCTGTTGCTGCCCGCCGGAAAGCTGCCGCGGCAGCTTGTTCGCCTGATCGCCGATATTGAGCGCTTCGAGCAGTTCGATCGCCTTTTCGCGCGCTTCGCCAACCGGAACGCCCTTGGCAATCAACGGGACGGCGGCGTTGGCGGCGGCATCGATCGAAGGGATCAGATTGTACTGCTGGAAGATGAAGCCGATATTGTTCAGCCGGAAATTGACCAGCTCGGTGTCAGACAGCGAGTAGATATCCGTTCCGAATACGCGCACGGCACCTTCGGTTGGCCACAGGATCCCGCACATGATCGAGATCAATGTGGTCTTTCCCGATCCGGATTCGCCGACGACATAGGTCATCTCGCCCGACCGGATATCGGTATCGATTCCGTGCAGCACGCGGATCGTCGATTGCCCGGCCTGGAAATCGCGGACGATCCCGCGCGCGCAGATTGCCGCTTCCGGGTCGCAGCCGCCAATCGCCGACGTATCCATGACTTCGATCTCGCTCATCTGAACACCGCCGCCGGTTCGGTTCGCAAGACGCGGCGAAGGGCAATCCAGCCGGTCAGCGCGAGGATGACCACGACCGCAACCGCGCTGATCAGCGGAATCTGCCAGGGAATGTAGAAGCCCTTGAACTCGGGAACGCCGCCGAAAGCATACATGAACAAGGCCGTACCGACGACGCCGAGCGCATAGCCGACCGAGCCCACCAGCGCTGCCTGCGCAGCGACCATGCCGATGATCTTGCGGTTGGTGACGCCGATCGCCTTCAGCGCGCCGAACTGCTTGATGTTGTCGCGGATGAACAGGCTGAAGGTTAGCCCGACAATCGCGACGCCGACGACGAAGCCGAGCACCACCGTGATCCCGAAATTGGTCGGGATGCCGGTGTTCTCGATAATGAAATCGACCCCGGCTTGCGCAAATTCATCGCGGGTTTCCGCTTTCAGGCCCGTCTGCTCTTCGATCCGCGCCGCAACTTCGCTGGGATTCGCCCCTTCGCTGACGCCTGCGAGCACGAAGCTCATGCGGTTGCGCGTACCCGGCACGTAATTAAGCGCCTGGCTGTATTTTGTGTAGAGCGTCACCTGGCTGGTGAAGGACGGGATCGAATCCGCGATCCCGCGGATCACCGCCCGCTGATCGTTCAGTTCGAGCCGCTGGCCGATCGGATCGGTCCCGTCTTCGAACATGTTCACGACACCCAGATCGTCGATGATGACCGTGTCCGGGCGGGAAAGCGCTTCCTTCGACCCTTCGAGCATAGTCCGGGGCAGACCGATCAGTGTCGCATCGTCGACGCCGATGATCGCCACGCCTTCAAGGTCGCCAGTGCTGTTGCGGACCGATGCGTTGGCGCGCAAGTGCGGGACAGCCCACTCCACGCCGCGCACCGAACGCACTTCGTCGAGCGCGGTCGACGGCATCTCGTACTTCACGTCGGTGGTGCGGCTGACCGGGTCCATCACCCACACTTCGGCTTCGGGCGCGTTGAACACCCCGCTGGCCCCGCGTTCGATCAGGTTGACGAAGATCGTCAGCTGCTGGGTAATCAGCAGGGTCGAAAACGCGATTCCGAACAGCAGTCCGTAGAATTTCTGACTGTCTCCGGTCAGCATTCTGATTGCGATCCAAAGCACGGTGGGGAACCTTTGCGAGGGGAGGGGGTTGCTTTGCTACGATGGAGTGATCATTATTGAACGGTCGCGTTTAATTGTACGGAACCGTTCATTTTGTCAAGTAAGTCGTCGCAAGAAACTCAAAAAAAGCTTGGAAGGCCTTCCGACAAGGCCAAGCGCGCGGCCATCGTAGAGGCCGCCGCGCACAGCTTTTTCGACGTCGGGTTCGCGGCCACATCGATCGAGCAGGTCGCGGCGACGGCTGGCGTTTCCAAGGTGACGATCTACAATCAATTCGGTGACAAGCGCGCTTTGTTCGCAGCGGCCGTGGAACTCGAATGCGAGAAGATGCGGGGGCATTTCACTCTCGAGGCAATGCCTGCCGGGTCGATTCGCAACCGCCTTACGGTGATCGGGGAGGCGATGTTCCTATTCCTCTCACGCCCGGAAATGATCCAGTTCGAGCGTCGCATCGCAGCGGAAACCGTGGCCGAGCCGGTGATCGGCGAAGCCTTTCTCGAGGCAGGGCCCTGGCGAATGAAACGTGCATTCAGCGCATTTCTCGATCACGCCAGTGCATGCGGCGAACTCGATGTTCCCGACAGCGCGCTGGCCGCCGAGCAGTTCGTGTCGATGTGCAAGGGCATGGGCGACCTGGAACAGCGTTTCGGTGTGCCGGTCTCCGCGCAAGACAGCGCAAAAAGGATCGCGGGTGCGGTGGACGTCTTCCTCGCCGCCTATTCCGCCAATTGAGCCGAGACGTCCGGCAGCGCGCGGATCGCCTCGACTTGCCAATCCTGAACCTGCACCAGTCCATGGATGTTGTAGTGCAGCGCCGGCGCTAGCCCACTCGCATCCAGCCAATCGACATACCACTTCGAAAGAATGATCGATTCTTTGAGCGGGAAGACCGCTTCGGGAACGGGATAGATAAAGCTGGTGGCGTACAGCACATCGGCGGGCTGGGCATAAGTAACGAGGAACCCTTCCGCCTTGGGATTCCCGCTCGGCAGTTCCATGAGGCGCAGCGACATGGGTCCTGCCTCGATCCGACGCTCGCCTTCGACGATCTCGATTACCGGCTCCGCGCTCGCAGGGTCATGGAGATGTGCCGCCCGAATGGCGCGGGCAGTCTCTTTGCTTGCGAGCAGTGTGACGTCCTCATCGACATAGGCACGAAACCCGCCGATGTGATCGGAATGGTGATGGGTCATCACCGCATAGCGGATCGGCTTGTCCGGAATCGCTTCGCGGATCGTTCGGATGAGTTTGCGGGTCAGGGCCTCGCCGTCGCCTTCCCGCCCGATCTGGTGGGGTGGGATCTGTTCCAGCTCGTACCAGCCCGCCGGGGCATCGACGGAGACGATGAATTCGGGAAACTCGAAAGCCATCATGGCAAAACCGGGACGAACGCTCGGGAACAGCCAGACATCCGGCGCAACCTCCGAAAACGCGCCTCGCTGCCGGGCCGGGATCGGCATGTCTTCCGCGGCGATCTGATCTTCGGGCGGTGATCCGGGAGGATTCTCGGAGAGAAAGGCCATCGCGTCGCCTACGCCGCCGAGCCGGATATCTAGATCGAGTTCGCGCAGCAGCCGCCCATTCAGCCAGCTTCGCAGTCTTGCCGGACGCATGCCCGAGGGCGCGGCCTGATAACCACTCCATTCGAATTCGATCACGCTGCGTCCGATCAATTCGGCATCGAATGAAGCGGCCGCTCCTGCGAGCAACCCGGAATCCTGCGAGAAATAGAGGCGCAACCGATCGCCGTTCTCGGCCGTGTAGTCGATCGCATCGACGGTCATTCCCCTCCACAGGAACGCACGGTCTCCGACCAACTCGGTTCGACCGGCGCGAGCCACTTCGTCAACCAGCAGGCTGGGCAGATATCTGCGATAGCGATTGTGTCCGCCACGCGGAGCAAGGAAAGGCGGCCAGAATGCGCCGCCATTGGCGAGATCGCCGAACAGGATGCGGCCTTCCGCATCGTGATGCTCGAAGAACTTCTGATTGGAGAAGGCATAATTATGCCAGTCGTTTATGTGACTGGTCGTGCCTGTTCGCGAGTCGATCACGATCGTCTGGGTGGCGGGCCAGCGCTCCGGTTCATCGAGCGTCCTTCCCTGCTGCATCGCCGCGAGGTCGACAAAGCCGGTGCCAACCACCACGGCTCCCCCCTCCGCTTCGATTGCAGCGGTGTCGCCATGCGCGGCTTGGGCACGCTCAACGATCTCCCCGGCGCTGCGGGCATGGGCGATGGCTGGCAGGGCAAGAAGGATCCAGAGGACGAGCGTTTGCGTATTTCTGAGCATGACGCATTCGATCATAGCGGCAGGCGCGCTGCGGAAATTGTTCTGCGAAAGGGCCGATTTGTCGGACGAATGGGAAGCGATTTCCAAAATTGGCGAATTTTTTGCGCCACAGTGTTCGGAAATTGGCACCATGCACCGATCCGCGCATTATCTTGCCATTCACCTGTGCTCTCCTACATTAGCGGGGTGAGAAAGGAACTATCCGCATGAGCGAGCAGAACGATCCACATCAGGAGCCGCCCGAGGGGCAGAATCCGTGGGTGAAGCAATTGATGATCTGGGGCGGCATCTTCCTCGCCCTGCTGCTCGTCGTATCGCTGTTCGGCAATGCCGGACAGAGTGCGGGACGGACGATCGACTACTCGGAATTCCGCCAGGCGGTTGCCGAAGGGAAGGTCGAACAGGTCGAGCTTGGACAGGACCTGATAACCGGAAAGTTCAAGAACGACGAACCGTTTGCCACAGTCCCCGTTCCGACGGACACGGAAATCACGCAGCTGCTTGAAGAGAACGAAGTCAAGTTTTCCGGCAAGGAGCGCGAGCAGCCCAACATGCTGCTCTATATCCTGATCCAGTCGCTGCCCTTCATCCTGATCCTCGGCATCGCATTCTTCGCCTTGCGGCAAGTACAGAAAGGCGGCGGCGGCGGCGCCATGGGCTTCGGCAAGTCGAAAGCCAAAATGCTGACCGAGCGGCAGGGCAGAGTGACGTTTGAAGACGTGGCCGGGATCGACGAAGCGCGCGAAGAGCTGGAAGAGGTGGTCGAGTTCCTTAAGGATCCGCAGCGCTTCTCCAAGCTTGGCGGGCAAATCCCCAAGGGCGCTCTGCTGGTCGGCTCGCCCGGAACGGGTAAGACGCTGCTTGCGCGCGCCATTGCGGGCGAGGCGGGCGTGCCGTTCTTCACCATTTCAGGTTCGGATTTTGTCGAAATGTTCGTCGGCGTCGGCGCCAGCCGTGTGCGCGACATGTTTGAGCAGGCCAAGAAGAACGCCCCGTGCATCGTCTTCATCGACGAAATCGACGCGGTCGGCCGCTCGCGCGGTCATGGTCTCGGCAACTCGAACGACGAGCGCGAGCAGACGTTGAACCAGCTGTTGGTCGAAATGGATGGCTTCGAAGCCAATGAAGGCATCATCATCGTCGCGGCCACCAACCGTCCCGACGTGCTCGACCCTGCGCTCCTGCGCCCGGGCCGGTTCGACCGCCAGGTGGTCGTGCCGATCCCCGACATCGACGGTCGCGAGAAGATCCTCGGCGTACACATGAAGAAGGTGCCGCTTGCTCCAGACGTGAACCCTCGCACGATTGCGCGCGGCACGCCGGGCTTTTCCGGCGCCGACCTTGCGAACCTCGTCAATGAAGCAGCCCTGCTGGCAGCGCGCCGCAACAAGCGCTTGGTCGCGATGCAGGAATTCGAGGACGCGAAGGACAAGGTCATGATGGGCGCCGAGCGTCGCAGCATGGTCATGACCGACGACGAGAAGAAGATGACCGCATATCACGAGGCCGGTCACGCCCTCGTCAGCATAAACGAGCCCGCATCGGACCCAATCCACAAGGCCACCATCATTCCGCGCGGCCGTGCGCTGGGTATGGTGATGCGCCTGCCCGAACGCGACAATTACTCGTATCATCGCGACAAGATGCACGCGAACCTCGCGGTCGCCATGGGTGGCCGCGTCGCCGAAGACATCATCTTCGGGCACGACAAGGTTTCGTCTGGCGCGTCGGGCGATATCCAGTATGCGACCGACCTCGCCCGCAACATGGTCACCAAGTGGGGCATGAGCGAGAAGCTCGGTCCGCTGATGTACGAGCAGAGCCAGGAAGGCTATCTCGGCATGGGCCAGACCGCCCGCACCATGGCCGGGGCCGAAACCAACAAACTGATCGATGCCGAGATCAAATCGCTGGTCGAAGGCGGCTTGAAGCGTGCCCAGGACATCCTGACCGAACAGGAGGACAAGCTTCACCTGCTCGCGCAAGCGCTTCTCGAATACGAGACGCTGACTGGCGACGAGATCACGACTTTGCTCGACACCGGCAAGATCGACCGTCCGGATGAGCCCAAGGGCCCGACTATCGCGCAACCCGCGCATGGTTCGGCGATCCCGAAGGCAGGCAAGCGCTTCGGCTCAAGCGGGGATGAAGCGCCGCAGGGCGCCTAAGCTTCGCCAAATCTCAAGGAGGCGTCCGGGGCGATCCGGGCGCCTTTTTTGTTGGGATTCTCAAAACGCTCCGAGCAGCAGTAGTGCCTGGAGGAACAGCACCAGGATAATGAGGATACACACCAGCAGCACGAGGAAGCGCCAGATCGTCGAGAAACGCGAGAGGTCGTAAGTGTACTTGAGGTGCTTGTAGACATGCAACGGTGCGACCGTTGCGAAGATCGCGAAAGCCCATCCTCCGGTCCCGTCGAGCGGGCTCGCGGCAAGCAGCGATATCGCAATGAACAGCATCGACATGAAGCTGAGCGAGTAGGTTACGAAGATGGCGTGGTCGTAGGCTTTGAACCGGCGGCGCCAGGCGAAGGTCAGCCATACGAAGGGAATCGAAAGCGGGATCAACAACCAGCTGAATTTGTAGCCATTGGCCTGCAACTTGTAGAGCATGAGGCTGGGATTCTTGCTCCACTTGTCGACCATGGAATCGAGGAATCCGACTCCGGTCTCCGCAACTTCCAAAGAACCGTCCTCGCTCACCATGATCGGGCTCGACTCTTCCAGCTGTTGCAGGTTGGCGATGCCCTCTTCCGCCGAAGCGATCTCGGCAGCGAGGCTGGCGTATTCCGCAGAGCCTTCAGGCAGGGTTTCAAGCCTTGCCTTTGCATCGGCGATCTCGCCTTCGCCTGCGCCTTCCAGTTCATCCAGGAATTCCGTGCTACCCGAAGTCAGCCATCGCGTGAGGTTCTGTCCGCGTGTTTCGAGCAAAGCGAGGTCGGTTTCGAGGCCCTCGCGCCGCGTTTCGAGTTCCGCACGGCGCGTCTCGCCAAGATCGGGCTGCGCGAGCTGCTCATCGATTTCCGCGATCTGTGCCGTGACCTCCCGGCTTTCGGCCCGGACCATTTCTTCTACCTGTGACCGGGTATCGCCAGCGAGATCCGTGGGCGTGGTCAGACCCACCATCTGGAACACGGCGAACATGGCAAAGACGCTGAACAGGAACATCGCCATCGGGCTGACGAACTTCGCGCGCTCCCCATCGATGTATCTGCGGGTTAGCTTGCCCGGCTTGAAGGCGAGCAGGGGCAGGGTTCGCCACAGCTTGCCATCGAGATGCAGCACTCCGTGGATCAGATCGTGGATTATCGCGGAGATGGTGCGGTGGACGTGGCGCTTCTGGCCGCATTGCCCGCAATAACCGCCGGTGACGGTGGCGCCGCAATTCGAGCATTCGATCGGCTCAAGCGTCGGCCCGGCATTCTCCCCATGCCGTGGTTCCACCGCGCGGCCTGTGAGCGCGCCTTCGATCGCCCCACCGATGCCATCGGTCACATCGCTCATCGAAAATGGTCCCCTATGCTGCAACGCACATAAGCCCGGCCTTGGTCGAGATGCAATGCACCGCAATCGCCGGACCGGATATGGGGCGTGCTATTTCTTGGCGAGCTTGCGCTCGATCGCGGTCCACAATTGGGCAAAGCCGCGGGCTGCGGGGGACCGCGGTGCGAATTCGCCGACCGGTTTGCACTCGACGGCGCATCGTTCGATTGCACTGGCGGCCGGGATCACGGGCCACTTCCTGTTGGCCTCGCGCGCCTCGCGGTGGAGCGTGCGGCGCATGTCGATCATCGACAGCACTGGGAGGATCGGCGGATGGCTCTTGCCGCTTCCGCGAACCTCGTCGACGACCTGCTCGAACGCTCTTGTCGAAAGCGGGGAAGGTGGCAGCGGAACGATCACGAGATCGGCCGCACGCATCACCTGGGTGCTGACTTCGTTCAGCACCGGCGGACAATCAAAGATGATCCGATCGTATTCCTTGGTCAGTTGATCGGCGAGCTTGGCCAGCCGTTTCTTCTTCCCGATCCGGTCGAACTGCCGGCCCAGCGTGCGAATGCTCTCGTCGGCCGGCAACAGGTCGAGATTGGCGTATTGCGAAGACTGGATGAGCTTCTTCGGCTCGCGATCGGCCGAAAAAACCGATTTCGCGGTCCGCTTCTTCTTCGGATCGATGCCGAGCAGGAATCCGGACCCGTTCGAAGCATCGAGGTCCCATAGCAACGTCTTGCGGCGTGATATCGTGGCAGCGCACCATGCGAGGTTGACCGCGAAGGTCGTTTTCCCCACGCCGCCTTTCACGCTGTAGATCGCAATTGATGCCATATCGGTTGCTCTCGGATCCTTCGCAGTTCTGTTTTATGACGGTTTGATTACAAGAGACCCTGTTACACGCGCCGCAATTTCAGACAAGCTCTCACACTTGCGCGTAAAATTCTTGTCATGTCGCGCACGAAAAAGGCCGCCAAAGTGGCGGCCTTTTCCAAAACGGGACAGTTTTCGATCGAACTGCGCGACCCCAAGGTCGCGCGCGGGCTCAACCTTCGTAGTCGGCCCCGATCGAGGTCGAGCGGGTCGGTGCCGAAGCCGTGATCCGCAGCGCTTCCGCCGACTGGCTGAGCGAGCCGATCTCGTCGGCATCGTCTTCGTCGTCGGGCAGGATCTTCTGCAGTCCGGTAACCAGCGATTCCTGAAGCTCTTTCGGTTTGATGGTCTGTTCTGCGATTTCGCGGAGCGCCACGACCGGGTTCTTGTCGCGATCGCGATCGAGCGTCAGTTCGCTGCCGCCGGAGATTTCGCGCGCACGCTGGGCGGCGAGCAATACGAGGTCGAACCGGTTGGGAACCTTGTCGACGCAATCTTCAACGGTAACGCGTGCCATCGTGGGCCTCTTGAATTCGGGTTCTCTGAAAGAGCGCTGCACGTAGTGACGACAGGGCGGAGAGTCAAGAAATTGCAGTCGCAGTGCGCTTGCCGCTAAGGCAGCGGCAATGATCGACGATCCGCTCAATCCTGAGCTCGAAACGAGCGATGCCGAGCGCTGGGAAAGCGACCCGGAAGAAGCGTTCGAGGGTTATCGCGATGCCGATCCGTTCGCGGTGAGCGCTCACGATCACCGGTTCACTTTCTACCCGGCCGGGATTGATCGCCTCGCTGCGCTGGAACGCCACATCGGCGAAGCCGAACGCTCACTCCACATCTTCTTCTATATGTTCCAGCCGGACGAAACGGGTGAGCTGGTGCGCGATGCGCTGGTCGCAGCGGCGCAGCGCGGGGTCTCGGTGCATCTTGTCGTCGACGATTTCGGTAGCGACGCTTCGCGATCCTTCTTCGATCCCCTGGTCGCCGCCGGAGGGAGTTTCGACCTGTTTTCACCCCGCTGGAACGTTCGCTACCTGATACGCAACCACCAGAAGTTCGTGATCGCAGATGGCCAGCGGGTAATGACCGGCGGCTTCAACGTCGCCGAAGACTACTTCAAGCCATCCGAAGAGAACGGCTGGTGCGATCTCGGCGCGGTCGTCGAAGGTCCCGTGGTTGCGCGATTTTGCGACTGGTTCGAACAGCTCGAACGCTGGGTTTCGAGCAAGGGCTCCCAGTTTCGCGCGATCCGCGCGCTGGTACGCGAATGGGATCCGGGCGCGGGGCAGGTGCAGCTGCTGATCGGCGGCCCGACAAAGATTACCAGCGCTTGGGCGCGGCGGGTGAAGGAAGACCTGGCGCAAGGAAGCAAGCTCGACATGGTGATGGCCTATTTCTCGCCGTCGCGCAGCATCCAGCTGCTGCTCGAGCGATTGGGTCGGCAAGGCAAGGCGCGGCTCATCATGGCGGGCAGGACTGACAATGGCGCGACTATTGGCGCGTCTCGCGCGCTCTATTCCGGCTTGCTCCAAGCGGGGGTCTCGATCGCGGAATTCCAGCCGAGCAAGCTCCACATGAAGCTGTTGGTCATCGACGACGTAACCTATTTCGGCAGCGCCAACATGGATATGCGTTCGGTGCGACTGAATCTCGAGCTGATGCTGCGCGTAGAAGACGCAGAGCTTGCCGCGCGGATGCGCGAGCTGGTCGATCATCTCGACGAGCACAGCACCCCGATCACTTCCGATTGGTGCCGCAAGCGCGCCACCTGGTTCAACCGCCTGCGCTGGAGGATCAGCAACTGGCTGGTGACCGTGATCGACTATTCGGTGACCCGTCGGCTCAACCTTGGCCAGTAGGCGCGTGGCCTATTCGAAACCCCAGTCGGAATAGTCCTTGAGATTGGGCGAAGAGAACTTGGTGAACTCGCTGTGGAACAGCAGCGGGACGTTGCCGGTCGAACCGTGGCGCTGCTTGGCGACGTTGACCGAGGCGCGGTTCTTGATCTCTTCGTACTTCTCTTCCCAGGCGCGGTATTTTTCGACGGCTTCCGGGCTGCTGTTTTCGGTCGGGAAGTCGGGGCGGATCGCTTCGAGGTAGTAGTCGTCGCGATAGACGAACCAGACCATGTCCGCGTCCTGCTCGATCGAGCCGGATTCGCGCAGGTCCGACAGCATCGGGCGCTTGTCTTCGCGCTGCTCCACCGCACGGCTTAGCTGCGATAAGGCAATAACCGGGACCGACAGTTCCTTCGCCAGCGTCTTGAGCCCGCGGCTGATTTCGGAGATTTCGTTGACGCGGTTGTCGTTGGCGCGGCCCGAACCCTGCAGGAGCTGGAGATAGTCGACCACGATCAGGCCGATATCGTGACGGCGTTTCAGTCGGCGTGCACGGGTGCGGAGCGCGCCGATGGTGAGCGCGGGCGTGTCGTCGATATAGAGTGGGAGTTCCGCAAGGCGCTGGCTGGCGAAGCTGAGCTTCTGGAAATCCTCACGGCTCATCTTGCCGCTGCGGAGCGCTTCCGAACTGATTTCTGCCTGTTCGGCGAGGATACGCGTCGCCAACTGGTCTGCGCTCATTTCCAGGCTGAAGAATGCTGCCGGGGCACCATAATTGAACTCGCCACCGTCGCGCTGCCATTCGAGATGCGCTTCGGCACAGTTGAAGGCGATGTTCGTGGCCAACGAGGTCTTGCCCATGCCGGGACGCCCGGCAAGGATGATGAGATCCGAATCATGCAGGCCCGACGTTTTCCGGTCGATCGAATCGAGTCCGGTGGTCTTGCCCGACAAGCCGCCTCCCGAGTTCATCGCCGCTTCAGCCATCTTGATCGCGGTCAGCGCTGCGTCCCGGAAGGTCGCCGCTTCGCTTCCGGTTGCGGCCCCTTCGGCAACCTTGAACAGGTCGGCCTCGGCCTGGCTGATCCGGTCCATCGGATCGGTCTCTTCGGAAGTGTCGAGCGCCCCTTCGACCAACCCGCGCCCGACGCTGACCAGTTCGCGGAGCAAGGCCAGGTCATAGATCTGCTGCGCCAACTCGCGCGGTGCGAGCAGGCCGGCGCCATTTGCGGTGAGCTGCGCGAGGTAGTTGGTTCCGCCCAGATCCTTAAGCGCCTCGTCAGCCTCGAAATAGGGCCGCAAGGTCACCGGCGATGCGGTGGCGTTACGTTCGATCAGCTTGAGCACGCGCTCGAAAATCCGCTCGTGCAGCGGTTCGAAGAAATGATCGGGCCGGATTGGCGTCTGCAATTCCTCGATCACGCGATTGTCGATCAGCACCGCGCCCAGAAACGCCGCCTCCGCTTCGAGGTTGGACGGGAGCTTGCGCGCGCCGTCATCATCGTCCGCGACGAGTTGAAGTTTTTCGGGTTCGGCCATGCGCGGCAAATGCGCATTCAATCCGGATTCGCGCAAGGGCCAAAACCGCCAATATATTTTTGGCGAATCTCTTGCGGCTGTGGATAGCGGGGATCATTTGCCGAAGTGCTTGAAGTCGCCCCCTGCGATCTGCGAAGGCGGCACAATCATGGCCAGCACGCCGTCCGATTCCGCGAACAGTTTTCGCATTGCCCACATCGCTCTCGATGAAGAGACGATCCTGTGGCGCAATGCCGATGTCGAACAGGAACGGCGCGTCGCCATCTACGACCTGATCGAGGAAAACACCTTCAAGCCGGTCCGAAGCGCGGAGCGCGGGGCGAACGGGCCCTATCGGTTGCAGCTTGCAGTGCGCGACGGGCGGCTGGCGATGGATATCAGCGACACGTCGGAGCAATTGCTGGAGACCCTGCTGATCGGGCTTGCGCGTTTTCGCCGTCCGATCCGCGAATACTTCGCGATTTGCGACAGCTATTACCAGGCGATCCGCAAGGCGACCCCGGCGGAAATCGAAACGATCGACATGGCGCGGCGCGGCATCCACAACAACGCGGCCGAACTGTTGCTCGAACGGCTCGATGGCAAGGTCGAAACCGACTTCGCCACGGCCCGTCGCCTGTTCACGCTGATCTGCGTGCTGCACATCAAGGGCTGACCGGCATGGCTCGCGGACGAACTCGCCGAAGGAAGGACGGCCTTGCGCGTCGCTGGCTCCTGCGCGCCGTCGCCTTGCTGGCGCTGGTAGCGATCGCCTCTACCGCATGGTTTTGGTGGGACATGCGCACCTGGCGGCCGTCAGAAGAACTCTATCCCGAACAGGGCGCGGTGATCGCGAGCGAGACCGACGCGCTGAACTTTCGGACGCTGAAGGCGATCGGCGCCCAATTCGCCTATCTGGAATTGCAGCCGGCTTCGCGCGCGCTCGACGACGATTTCGCAAGCCGCTTCGCGCTAGCCCGCGAGGCCGAGCTCGAAGTCGGGGTGATCGTGCCCTTCGATCCCTGCATCCGGGCGGACGACCAATCGCGCCGTTTCACCCAGATGGTACCGCGCGATGCTTCGCTGCTTCCACCTGCAATCGAACTCGAAGCGACCGGCGAACAGTGCACGGAGCCGGTCAGCGATGCAGCGGTCGAAAGCGAATTGCTGACGCTCGTCAACCAGATCGAGATGCATACCGAAAAGCCCGTGATCCTGAAACTGGGCAAAGCCTTCGAGGCACGGCATCGCACGGCGCGCAGCATTGCGCGGGACTTGTGGCTCACGCGCGATCGCGCCCGCCCCGACTATGCGCCGCGGCCCTGGCTGCTATGGAGCGCGAACGGGCAAAGGGTAAGCGAAGCGGCGGACGAGCCGCTCGAATGGGTGGTGGTGCAAAGATGACAATGGACGACGCGAAGGAAGCCGAACTGATCGCCGCCGCGCATGCTGCCGCGCGCCAAGCCTATGCCCCCTATTCCGACTATCAGGTTGGCGCCGCCTTGCTGTTCGACGACGGGTCGATCGTTACCGGCAGCAATGTCGAGAATGCAAGCTACGGCCTCGCGCTGTGCGCCGAAACAGTGGCGGTGGCGAGGGCTTTCGGCGAGGGACGGCGTGGCGGCTTGCTGGCGGTCGCTGTGGTCGGCCCCGACGGGAAGGGCGATGGCGCGCCGATCACCCCGTGCGGTCGTTGCCGCCAGGTGGTCAATGAACTCGCGCAGCTGGGCGGAACCGATCCAGTCGTGCTGTGCGTCGGCGCAAGCGAGGTTCGCAAGGTCGCATTATCGGTCTTGCTGCCTCACGCTTTCGGACCCGCGCATCTCACCTGACGCTAAAGGATGTCGCCAAGCACACCGCCAATCCCCTTGAGCGGGTTCTTGCGGAATTCACGCTCTTCATTGCCGACATAGGCGAAGATCCCATCCAGACCCTGGTCGGTGACCGAGCGGTTGATGCCCTGACGATCAAGACCGGCCGCGCGCACGAAACTGTGCTTCTCGGACAGATCGTCGAACTGTTCGTAGACACCTATCTTTTCGAGCGCGTCGTCGACGAGCGGTTCGAGTTTGGCATGCAGCGTGTCGTTCGAAGATCGGCGCAGATATTGCGTACCGCCATCGTCTTCGCGGATGATGCCGGGCGCGTCTTCGAACGAAAGGTCGTCGATCGCGTCGCGGAAGATCGGTTTGGCTTCGCCGGCCGCTACACCAGCGGCATCGTTTATCTTGCGGGTAATTCCATCGAGAATGCCGAGTCGGTTGCCGGCATTGAGGATCCCACGGAGCAAGCCGCCGCCGCTCTTGCCGACGATCGGCAGGCCGATCCGGATGTCCTTGTCATCGTAGAAGGCGCCGGGCTTTGCCAGCTTGTCGAGCGCGCTGTCCGTGGCGCGGCCGAGGATAGCCGAGAGACCGCCGCTACCACCGCTCAACTGCGCGCGCGCCGCTGTCGGCATCATCGCTGCCAGTCCGGTCACCCCAATTCCCAGCAGGACCGCCCGCCGACTGTGTTCGAATTGGACGCGATCCATGATGATTCTCCCTCGGTTTGCCGAACGGGGGGATATATCACAGAACGGGTCGCCAGGCTGAACCATGCGCGGTTGCGACGTAAATTCTTATTGCCGGCTTGTACTGTGTCGCCGGTTTAGGCCGCCCGTCCCCGCACACCCGGGTCAGTAGTACACATACACATACACAACTTCGATCGAGACCGGTTTGAACAGTTGCATTGGAAAGCCCCTATGCACCTTGATTTGCGCCTCACCCTTCTCGGCATCCACTCCCATCACGCCCACACCGGCTCCGAGGACGTCGTTGAAGTAGGACGGGTAGGCGACCTTTTTGGGGTTTGTCTTGAATGTCGGATAGGTCTTGTTCAGTCCGTCGGAATCAACGGTCGCGATGTAATCGAAGGCCTGCTCAACCCCATTCTTCGTCAGATAGAGCTTGAATTCGATCTTGTCGGCGGCCTTGCGCTTGCGAATGAACCGCTCCACCCGCAGTTCCAGGATCCCCGCCTCATCGTCCGTCTGGAACTTGCGACGGTCGAATGCGGTCGGCGCGATGTCGATCGGTGTCTGGTCTTCCTTGGCCTTTGCCCCGGCCAGAAAGACGCGATCGAGCCTTTGGTCGCCATTGCTGTCGAAAAAGCAAAAGCGAACGATCGTTTCATACTTGGAAAAGAGGTCGCCAATCATCGCTTCGGCGAACTTGGAGCGTGTGCGCTGGTTTTCGCCGCAGTAGATTTCGCCGCCGGATCCCAACCGGTCGGCTGTCTCCTCCGATACGATGACGGGATCGAGTTTCGTGCCGGCTTCGATGTCATGCGAGAACTTGGCGATCTGAACCGAGATTGGCTCTTCCAGCGTAACGACTTCGGTATCGTAAACCTTTGCACGCAGGACGACATCGCCCTGCTTGACGGTCACCGTTTCGCGCATCGGCACGTCTGCCTGGGTTGCAGCCAGGGTCTCCGGCAAAGGCGTGACGGAGAGCCTGGCCGCAACCAGCATGGTGAAGACCGGCACCATCGCCAACGCGCGCAATCGCCGCGAGCGCATCACAGTAAGCATCGGAAAGCCCCCAAGTTTTCCCCTGAGCCACCCCATGACTGGATTGACGAGAGGCTGCAAGCGTAATCGCTCAGGGCTCTTCGCTCTCGATCCATTCGGCCAGCGCCGCCAGGCAATCGCGCGCCAGTAGCTTGCAGCGTTCCGGCGACCAGCCCTGCTCCGGCTCGGGGAAATCGGCGAGGTCCTTGTAGGGCATTTCCAGCGTCATCGCGCAGCATCCAAAGCGTTCGGCGACCTGGTTGGTGCTGATCGTCAGGTTGGCCTTGCCCGGCGCGGATTTGGGATAACCCAGCTTGGTCTGGAAATCGGGCGTGCGGCGATCGAGGATTCGCTGGTAGCGATAGTAGGCATCGCCCTGTTCGTTGGTCCAACTGGGGATGCCTTCGAAGCCGGCAAGGAACACCGCCGGGATCGCCTCGTCGCCGTGGACATCCATGGCGAAGTCGACTCCGGTTTCATCCATGGCATTGCGAATTGCGAGCACTTCGGGCGATTTCTCCGCCGATGGCTCTGCCCATTCGCGGTTGAGATTTGTGCCCACCGCATTGGTGCGCAGGTGCCCGCGGCGCGAACCGTCGGGATTGCAGTTGGGTACGACATGGAGGCGGCAATGCTTGCGCAATGCGCGGGCGACCGGATCGGCGGGGTCGGTCAGGCATTCGAGCGCGCCCTCCATCCACCATTCCGCCTGCGTTTCACCCGGATGCTGGCGCGCGTAGAGCCAGACTTGCGTGTCGCCTTCGCCCATCTCCAACATATCGAGCGGCTGCCCGTCGAGCGTCGTAGTGAGCCTGACGAGCTCAACGCCTTCGCTCGCCGCCGCTTCCGAGACGAGGTCGTGGTGCCGCTCCATCGAATAGGGCGCGAAATAGGCGAAGTACGCGGTGTTGGAGGCGGGGGTGTAACGGATGGCGAGCGTGCCATCCTCTTCATCCTTGTCGAAGGAGCTGGCCGCGCGCGTCCAGTATTCCCTGTCTTCGGACACGCAGGCATTGTAGCCGGGCCAGCCCATCGGATAGGCGCTGGCCTTGAGGCCAGTGAGCTTCAGCTCGATCTCTTCCCCCGCAATCCCGGTCACCCGAAAGTGAAACCACTGCGCGAACTCGCTGTTGTGATCCTTGGGGATTGCCAGACGGGCACTTTGCCCGTCGATCGAAAGTACGTCGATATTGCCGCTGTCGAAGGCAGCGTCGATGGCGATCTGTGTCATTCCTATCCTTGGGATTACTGGCCGAGTTGGTCGACTTCGATGGTTACGGTCTCGCCATTGCCGCCTGGAAAGTCCTTGAACAAGGCTGCTGCCAGGGTTCGGGCGCTGACGTCCACAGCCGAATAGGGCGATTTCACGCTGGTCGGTAGCTGCGCGCGCCCTTCCCAAAGCGATTGGCCCGCAGTGTCGGAAATGCGCACTTCCAGGTCGGTGACGATGTTGGGGCCGCTGCGACCGCCGCCGAGATTGATCCCAACCCCGAGACCGACGCCGCTGCCATAGGATCCTGTGCTCCCGCCCACTCCGACACTGACGGGACTGCGCGGGTCGCCGCTGTCGATGGCGTTGCGGCTGGTGCGAATGATCGCTTCGTGGCCGCCTGTTGCCGAGCCGGAAAGCGTGTAGCCCAGCTTGATCAACTCGCTGCCGACCGCTTCGCGAAACGCGTCGCGAGCGCGCTCGTTCTCGATCTCTTCAGGGAAGGTCAGGGCGATGGTTCCCTGTCCAAGCGCTGTCGGCTGTTCGGAAACGAACCGAGTGACCTCGACCGGGCCGGTGTATGTGCCGGCGCACGCAGACAGGGCCAACGCGCTAAGTGCGACGGCAATTTGGCCGAGGCGACGATGGGGATAAGGCATGGAACGCTCCTCTAGGCCCGACTCATAGAGGACCGGGGCCGCTGTGCAAAACGAGTAGCTGCGCGCGATATGCTTTGTTCCACGTTGCGCTTTATTTGCTACAGGCGCGGCATGAGCGTTTCCAACAAGCCCAGCGTCCTCGTCACCGGCGGTGCCGGATATATCGGCAGCCATGCAGTCCTTGCGCTGGTCGACGCCGGATGGCCGGTCGCAGTGATCGACAATCTCACCACCGGGTTTCGCTTTGCCGTGCCCGAAGCCGTGCCGTTCTACGAAGGCGACATCGAAGATGGCGCGCTGCTGGAGCGCATCTTCGCCGAGCAGGGAACCGGCGCAATCATGCATTTTGCAGGCTCGATCGTGGTGCCGGAAAGCGTCGAGAACCCGCTCAAATACTATCACAACAACACAGCCAAGAGCCGCGCGCTGATCGAAGCCGCAGTGACGGCCGGCGTGCCGCATTTCATTTTCAGTTCCACCGCTGCGACCTATGGCGTGCCAGAAACTTCGCCGGTGCGCGAGGACACGCCGCAACAGCCGATCAATCCCTACGGCTGGTCGAAGCTGATGACCGAACGGATGCTCGACGATGTTTCGGCGGCGCACGCCTTCAACTTTTGCGCGCTGCGATATTTCAACGTGGCGGGAGCCGATCCGCGCGCGAGGTCGGGCCAATCGACCGCGGGCGCGACGCATTTGATCAAGGTCGCGGTCGAAGCGGCGCTTGGCAAGCGCGACCATGTCAGCGTGTTCGGAACCGATTACGATACGCCCGACGGCACCGGCGTGCGCGACTACATCCATGTGAGCGATCTCGCTGCGGCCCACGTTCTCGCACTCGACGCATTGACCGAGCAGCCCGATCGCTCGCTCACGATGAACTGCGGATACGGTCGCGGGTTTTCGGTGCTCGAAGTTCTCGATGCGGTCGATCGGGTAACGAATATGACGATCGACAGGCGAATGGAGCCTCGACGCGCCGGCGATCCGGCTTCGCTGATCTCCGATCCCGGTCGTATCCGTGCGACACTGCCGTGGCAGCCGCAGCATGCCGATCTAGACGCGATCATCGGCCACGCCCTCGCATGGGAGCGGAAGCTCTCGCAGATCCGAGGAGAAGGTTGACGAATCTGCGCCTTACCCATATGTGCGCCGCAGAAATTCCGCGCGTCGGAGCGATTCCGGCGCGCTTTTGTATTTGAGAGACCGACCATGAAGATCCGCAACAGCCTGAAGTCGCTGAAGAACCGCCACCGCGATTGCCGCGTCATTCGCCGTCGCGGACGCACCTATGTCATCAACAAGACAAATCGTCGTTTCAAGGCTCGCCAGGGCTAATTGATGCGGTGATCGCGCTCGGCTGAGCCGGGCGCTTGCGGCGGCCCGCCTCCATCAGGAGCGCGGGCCGCAGTCGTTTCGGGAGTGTATCTGGTGCAGAAGGCGGTAGTTTTCGATGTCGGGCGGGTGCTGTTCCACTGGCAGCTGCGCGCTCTGTTCGAAAAGCTGATCGACGACGAAGCGGAACTGGAGTGGTTCCTGGCCAACGTCGTCACAGAAGAATGGCATTTCGAACACGACCGTGGCCGTCCGCTCGCCGATATCGTGCCGAAACGCATCGCCGAGTTTCCCGCTTACGAGCGCCACATTCAGGCCTATGCGACTCGTTTCAACGAGACGGTCCCGGGACCGGTCGACGGGACTCACGAGCTCGTCCGCCGGTTGCATGACCGCGGTGTGCCGTTGTTCTGCCTGACCAATTTCGGGCATGAATTCTGGGCCGTCTTTCGCCCGACCCAGCCGATATTCGACCTGTTCGATGACATCATCGTGTCCGGAACCGAGCAGGTCGCCAAACCCGATCCGCGCATCTACGAGATCGTCGAACGGCGCAGCGGCCGATCGGGCGAGGCGCTGTTCTTCACCGACGACAATCCGGACAATATCGTCGCTGCCGAAGATCGAGGTTGGGAAACGCATGTCTTCACCGATGCCGAGGCGCTTGAGGCGCAGCTGGTTGGTGCTGGGTTTTTGTGAGTCTTTGTTTTTCCACAGCGCATCCGCACTGCGATATCCTCGGGCCTATCGGCCCTGCGGGCGGGCGGTCGCCCTTGCGGTCGCTGCGCGACCGTGCTCCGCAACCAGGCCAACTTTGTAGCATTGGTTCGACGCCGCAGGCGTCGCAAGCCCGACCGGGCGCCCGTAGCGATGCGACCTTCAGGTCGCATGAGCGAGGAAATCGCGCACCCGGATGGGTGTGCGAAAGAAAAAACGCCCCCGGTGCAGCTGCTGGGGAACACGCTGCACTGGGGGTCGAAAGGGCCGCCCGATGTGGAGAGATATCAGGCGGTCGTAAAGTCGGGTCGGCTTGGTTGCCCTAAGCTTCAGTTACCGTTGCACTTGGCCAGCTTGTCTGCGTCCAGTTGCTTGCCCTTGGCAACGAAGCTGGTGATTTCACCGAACTCGCGGGCGAGGCCGCGGCAAATACGCATCGGGCGCGAAGTTCCTTTGTTGGCGACACATTTGTCGTCCTTGCAGGCCCATGCGACGCCGCCCGCGACAGCGCGGTTTTCGTCGGTCGGGGCGGCCAGGGTTGCGGTGTAGTAGGGGCCGGTCTTCGCTTCGGCGGCCACGGGAGCGGTGGCCGCACCGAATGTCAGGCCGGTGTAAACCAGCGCCATGGCGAAAACGGTGAAGCGGCCGGTGCGGGGGAGGGAGAGGGTCATCGCATTGGTCCTTGTTCGAGCAGTTTCAGAATTCTCGTTTTGTGCAGTGCAAAGTTTCTTTTCGAAACCAGTTGCGAATCACTACCTATGCGATTAGGTTTCAGGTTGCAACTAGAAACTGAAATTATTTTTGGCGAGCGTTTTCAACAGGCCAGCAACCTCACGCGACGTGGGATTTGGCGAATTGGTCATCCCACGCTAAATAGGTTGCATTGAAAGGACTGATATGGGCGATATTAGAGAACCACTGCGCGAGTTGATCGAATGCGGTCTGCCGCAAGCGCTTGAAGTCATGGGCGAACGTTGGTCGTTCATGATCCTGCGTGCGAGCTTCAATGGCCTCAAGCACTTCGAGGAATTCCTCAG
>JAAUYH010230307.1_pt1 | contig 30235 bp, 35 predicted proteins | sample 7278061 | NCBI WGS metagenome assembly JAAUYH01 (sample SAMN14350203, study PRJNA611818) | marine sediment metagenome | isolation source: surface marine sediment (0.6m) | place: French Polynesia: Moorea | collected 2018-08
CGGCGCATCGCACCAACGAAGACCGTTGCGAAGCACATGCGCAATCCCACTCAGAACACGCCGGTCGTCAACGCGGGGAACGCCATGCGAGAGCGGAAAGTACGGACGCATTCGGTCAACTTGCTCTTCACTGAGCCAGAATAAATCGCTCATAATCAGGTCCTCCTGACTATGATGAATCATATTCGCAAACAAAACGCTATAAATTAATAGGTCCTGAGCCTAGGTGAAATGCGGAAAGGCAACGCACCATTTGCGCCAGTTTCGCAACAAGTTGGAGGACGTCAACGGTACGAATTAGACCATAGCCAGGCGTTGGAAGAAGGAGGTAATGTTTACGATATGAACAATTTGGTGATCAGAACACCTTTAAACCATATCAGAGGACGATGAAATGGGTTTGGCGGAACAAAAGCAAGAAGCGTTGCGTCTACTAAAGAAGTACTTCGAGGAGGTAGACACGCTCTCTGAGAAAGAAACAGATGTTCTTTTTCTTAGGCTCAGTGAAATCAGTCCCGATCCCGAAATCTCCAACTACATCTTCTTTCCTGAAGGCGCCGAATTGACTCCAGAAGAGATCATAGAAAAAGCGTTCAGATATGAATCGATAGAACTCTAAACTGCTTTTCTGAAAAACTATAAATAGTAGAAGATTTGAAATAGATCATCGATTTTCTGAATCCTGAATGGTCAGGCTAGGCGCTCTCCTTCATCTTGCAAAAATTCGTTCGTGCTGTTCATCAAAGACTGTGCAAAGACGGTAAGTACCTGGCAGTCGCCGCTTCCGCAGGGATAGCTTATTCGGGATCTGATGCTCTTTCTTGCCTCCTCATGATCAATGCCGCCGCTATGGGGCAGGCGTCGTGCGTGGCGACGCTCCAAAGACTGGCATTTAGACGCGTCCCACACTCGGGAGCGCAATAGTCTCGGCGTGCTGGGCCTGGCGGAAGGCAGTGCTGCGGCGCTGGCGGCGCAGGCGGGTTTCACCACGCTGGCCTCGCAGGCGGCGGTTAGCCTGATCAACAATCAAGGCGATCTCGGCGCCGTGCTGAGCGACCTCGGCTCGTCCGCCTGACCTTCCCCCGTTGTTAGGGCCGGTTGTATCTGGAATCTTCCGTTTGGGTTTGAGTGTTGAGCGGCAGCGTGGAGACCGCAAGAGTCTCAAGCGCTGGCGCGGTGGTTTTCATCAAGAACTCCGTTGATGTCAGGTATCCAAGCGCCGACGCGTCATCCTTCGGCATCGGCCGGTACTGTTGCACCGAACGCGCGAGACCAACGATCCGGCAGGCCCGCCGTTCGCTCATGCCCTTCTCGCTGATCAGGAACCCCACAGCTTTGCGCTTGGCCATGGGTTTCACCAGTTTTTTGCCAGCAGTTCCTTCATCGACGACATGTCCAGCATCTGGTCCGCGACGATCCGCTTGAGTGTGGCGTTCTCGATCTCAAGCGCGCGCAGTCGCTTTGCCTCAGAGGCATCCATGCCGCCGTACTTCTTCCGCCAGCTATAGAACGTTGCTGAACTGATGCCGTGACGCCGACAGATGTCATCCGTCTTCGCACCTGCCTCGCTCTCCTTCAGAACGCCGATGATCTGGTTGTGCGGGCTTGCGTGGCCCCGCCGGGGCCATGGTCCTGCTCACTCAGTAAAACGCTTCCGCTTCATAGGTCTTCCTCCTTCGTCCATTCAAAGGTGGAAAATTCCAGTTCGCAATGGCCCGGATATTGGGGAGAAGGTCACGCAGAAGACGAAAAACAAAAGCGCTATTCCGGTTACGGTTCCGATTTCGCCTAAGCTGTTAGAGGCAATCGATGTGACACCTACTGGTGACGAGACTTTCCTTGTTACCGAGTACGGCCACCCTTTCACGGCAGGAGGTTTTGGAGAAAAGATGGTCCAATGGCCGAATGAGGCAGGAGTTCGAGCATCCATTGCCACGCAAGGGATGCGTAAAACAGTCGGGATCAACATGGCGGAAAATGACGCTTCGCCGTATGAAATTATGGCGGTATTGGGGCATTCCTCGCCAAAGTCGACACAAGTTTACAAAGAGGCTGCAAATCGTAGGAAGTTGGCGCGAAAAGCTGCGTCAAAATCAACGCTTGGGCAAATGACCCCGAAGTCGTGATCGCTTTCGGGTGCCTTGGATAATTGTTGCGTCAGTGCTGTCGTCGATACCTACCACGAATGCTAGTGCTCGCTGATTTCCGGCTCAAGCAATTAAATATAATAATCATAGTGTGTTACACACTTTTTACACACTTATCAAATGTACCGATTTTCTGTAATGAAAACAGTAGGGTTAGCGACCCCTAGGGGTCGCCAGTCCCATTGATTCTAAACGATAATTCGGAATGTGTGTCGCGGCGCGTTCGTGGGCGCGTATAGGCGCTTGTGCCAGCTACACGAGGCGAGCCGTTTTAGGGAGAAGGTCAATCAAAGTCGGGCCGTTGGGAGACTTGGCGCCCATCGCTTGATCTATCGCCAAATCGGTTGCATTTCGCGCCTGTCACACCGGCGTCGACAGCGAACAAGCCGCCTTCTTGCGGATGAGAGTTGAGGTGTTCCTCCGACATCGTGAATCGGGCGGACGTCACATACAGGGTGTCGAGATTTTTCCCGCCGAAGGCGCAGCTTGTGGGCCATGTACAGGGCAGGTCGATAACCCGGTCAAGTTCGCCGGACGGCGTAAACCTGAGCAGACAAGAGCCGCCCACGACGCGGCAATTCCAGATGAAGCCTTCCGAATCCAGGCAAGAACCGTCAGGCAGGCCTCTTTCGAACTGAGAAACGATCGTTTTCCGGTTTTCGAGCTTCGAGCCGTCTGAGCCGATGTCGAAGCGGTAGATTTCGTTCTTTAGCGTGTCGGCCGTGATCAGGCCTCCGCGATCGTCCCAGACCAAGGTGTTGGTGATGCCGAACGTCTCCTCTGAGAGAAGAAATACTTCCCCGCGCGCCGTGCATCTGTAGAGTCTGCCAGTGTGGTCGGTGATGGCCGTCGGCGCGCCGTCCGGCCCGATATTGTTCTGCATGGTGCCGACCCAGAAGGCGCCTTCAGGCCCCACGACGCCCTCATTCAGGCGATTTCCGGGAAGGTCGGTTTCAATATCCGCCAGAGGACGGAACTCCGTGTCGTAGTCCCAGAGGCAGAGCTGCTTGGTCAGTCCAACGACGGCGCCGCCATCGTCGCGCAGCCCGATTGATGTCACGAAGTCGGGCGCGCGCCAGGTTTCAAGATCCCCGCTTTCCGGCGCGAGCGAATGGATCTTTTTCCCGACGATATCGACCCATAGCAGCCGTTGGCGACGGTCGTCCCAGACCAGGCTTTCACCAACGGTATTCGCGGCGGGGAAGATGAGATCAACGGCCATGGCGGCGCTCCGTATCTTGCTGTTGACAACAGTTTAAATCAAACCTAAAAGCAAAAATCAATAAACCTGTCATACAGGTTTAAGCTAAGCTGTGATATCGGTAAGGGCTTTCATGATGCAAGACGCAAAGCCGGACGCAGGTCCTGGGCTTGTTCAGGAAACCATAGGAGTCATAACGCAGCATATCCGCGCTCACGAACTCGGGCCCGGCGACAAGCTCCCGAGCGAGTCCAGTCTCGCCAAGGAACTGAACATCTCGCGGACCGTCGTGCGCGAAGCCTTTCGGTCTCTCGCGGCGATGCGGCTGATCGATCTCAGCGTCGGCAAGCGCGCCAAGGTAGCATCGATCGATCATGGCGCCATGTCGCTGATGATCGAACACGGCGTGATCACCGAACAGATCAATGTCCAGCAAATCTACGACGTGCGTCGCACCATCGAAACGCGGACCGTGACGCTCGCGGCCTTGCGGCGCAGCGACGCCGAAGCCGAGTCCATCATGCGCCACGCGCTTGAGATGCAGGCCCATGTCGACCAGGCCGATCTCGTGATGGAGCACGATCTCGCCTTCCATCTCGACATCGCGCGGGCGTCGCGCAACCCGGTCTTCGTGGTGATCGTCGGCGCATTTCAGGGCGTGTCGCGCCAGAGTTGGCCGATCGGTTGGAAGAGCCGAGCGCCGGGAGAAGAGCGGGCGTCCATGATCGCCACCCATATCGGCATCGCAGAGGCGATCAACGCTGGCGATCCCCAGAGGGCGAGCAACCTGATGAGCGCGCATTTCGACGACAGCGCCAAGGCGCTGCTTTTGGCCGGCTTGACGTGAGGCGACCATGAAGATCACCGGCGTCGAAACCGTTCGAATCGACGAACGCCCGAACCTGGTCTGGCTCCAGGTCCACACGGATGACGGGCTGATCGGCCTGGGCGAGACCTTTTTTGGCGCCGAGGCGGTCGAGGCCTACGTGCATGAAACGCTCGCCCCGAAGGTCATCGAGCGGAACCCGCTCGAGATCGATCGGCTGTCCAATGATCTGGTTGGGTATCTGGGATACAGATCCACCGGCGTCGAGACACGCGGAAACTCCGCCTTCGACATTGCGCTGTGGGATTTGTTCGGCAAGGCGACCGGGCAGCCTATCGCGCAGCTTCTTGGCGGATTCACCCGGCCCGACATCAAGACGTACAACACCTGCGCCGGCGCCGAGTATATCAAGAAACCCACAGGCCAGAATACCGCAAATTACGCGCTGAATTCCAAGTCGGCGGAGGCCTATGACGATCTGAACGCCTTCATGAACGCCGCCGACGAACTGGCCCATTCGCTCCTCGAAGAGGGCGTTACGGCGATGAAGATCTGGCCCTTCGACCTCGCCGCGGAACGGACCCGCGGCCAGCATATCGAGAGCGAGGACCTGAAAGCCGCGCTCCGGCCCTTCGAGAAAATCCGGAGCGCCGTCGGAGACAAGATGCATATCATGGTGGAATTCCACCTGATGTGGCAGTTGCTGCCGGCCATCGAGATCGCCCGCGCGCTCGAGCCTTTCGAGACGTTCTGGCACGAAGATCCGATCAAGATGGACAGCCTTTCGAGCTTGAAGCGCTATGCCGAAGCGTCCCGGGCGCCGATCGCGGCGTCAGAAACCCTTGGCTCGCGCTGGGCCTTTCGGGATCTTATCGAGACGGGCGTGGCGGGGGTCTTCAATCTGGATATCAGCTGGTGCGGCGGCCTGTCGGAGGCGCGCAAGATCGCCGCCATGGCCGAAGCCTGGCACCTGCCGATCGCGCCTCATGACTGCACCGGCCCGGTCGTACTCTGCGCCTCGACGCACTTGTCGCTCAACGCGCCCAATGCGCTTTTCCAGGAAAGCGTCCGCGCCTTCTACAAGACCTGGTATCGCGATCTGGTCACGGCTTTGCCGGAGGTCGCAAACGGGCGGATCACCGTGCCGCCGGGGCCTGGCCTGGGCCTAGAGCTCGCGCCTGATTTCGACCGCGTATTCACCTCATTTCGAAGACTGTCGGGCGCAGCCTGCGTCTGACCGAAACCCATCACCAAAGGGAGGAGACCCAAAGTGAGACATCTTCTGAAATCCATGGCCGTGTCGGCCTTTGTTCTTGGCGGGGCCGGCGCCGCTCAGGCCGACGGGCTGGACATCGTGTTCACCCACCACTCGTCTGCGTCCAACACCTTCTGGCAAGCCGTGAAGCGCGGTTTCGACGACGCCTGTCAGCGCATCGAGGCCAATTGCCAGATGATCTTCACGCAAACCGAGGGCTCGATTGAGCAGCAACTCGCCAACATGCAAACCGCACTGGCGCGCAATCCAGACGCGTTGCTGACCTCCATCGTCGACGACCGCGCCCTCGACGACGTCGTCGCCGGCGCCCGTGAAGCCGGCGTCACCGTGATCGCCGTCAATGTGGATGACAGCGAAGGCGCCGCCGGGAACGCACGCCAGGCTTTCGTCGGTCAGGGTTTCGTCCCGGCAGGGTATTCCCTCGGACAGGCCATGTCCGAGAATTTCCCCGAAGAGGGGCCAATCCGCGTTCTGGTCGGCATCTCTGCGCCAGGGCAGAACTGGTCCGAAGCGCGCGGCGCCGGCGTGATGGCCTTCATGGACGACTATATCGCGGCGAACCCCGATCGTGACATCAGCTATGAGCGCATCGACAGCGGAACCGATCTTGCGGTAACGGCTGACCGTGTCGGCGCCTACCTGAACGCAAACCCCGAGACGACAGCCTATTTCGACACTGGTTTCTGGCACGCCGCGGTTGCGCGCGTGCTGCGCGATCGGGGCGTCGCGCCGGGCGAAGTGCTCCTGGGCGGTTTCGATCTGGTCCCGGAGGCCGTGCAGCAGATGCAAGCGGGCTACATCCAGGTCCAGGTGGATCAGCAACCTTACATGCAAGGTTTCATTCCTGTCATGCAGGCCTATCTGGCGGACAAGGTCGGCCTGTCGCCGGCCGATGTGGATACCGGCCAAGGGATTGTGACCCCGGTGGACGCTGACGCGATCATGGAATTGTCGGCCCAAGGGCTTCGCTGACCTAAAGTTACCATGCGTCCGGGCGGACTTGAACCCGCCCGGGCGCGCCCGCGAATCTCGGAGGCGCAGCGGTGAAGCGACTGCTTAAAATCTATATGGAAAAGCCTGAGCTTGCAGCGCTTGTGCTCCTTATCGTGCTGGTGATCGTCTTCCAGATCGCCTCAGACGGCGTCTTTCTCAGTGCAAGCAACCTTCGCGGTATTCTGGGTATCCTGCCGGAGATCGGGCTGATGGTGATCGGCGTCACGATCCTGATGATCGCGGGGGAATTCGATCTGTCGGTCGGATCCGTTTTCGCGTTGATGCCGATGACGATGGCCGTGCTTCTGGCGGACGGTCTGCCGTTCTTTCCGGCGTTCCTGGCCGGGCTGCTGGTTTGCGCGGCGATCGGCTTTGTGAACGGTTATCTGACGATTCAGTTCAACATCCCGAGCTTCATCACGACCCTGGGGATGCTGTTCATGGCGCGCTCGCTGACAGTCGTCATTTCCGGAGGATTCCCGCCGCTTCTGCCGAACGATCTGCCCAACTGGCTGTTCACGGTGTTTGTCGGTCCCGGCGACCTGTTCCGGATGTCCTTCATCTGGTTCGCCGTCATCGCCATACTGGCGTCCCTGATGATGAGCCACACGAACTTCGGCAACTGGATCAAAGCGACGGGCGGGTTCTTGCCCGCGGCGAAGGCGATGGGCATCCCGACCGCCAGGGTCAAGATCGCTGCTTTCATGCTGTGCTCGATGCTCGCCGGGTTCGCCGGCATGATCCAGGTGCTGCGGCTTGGCTCGCCGTTGCCGTCCATCGGCGAGGGATGGGAGCTTCAGGCCGTCGCGGCGGCCGTTATCGGAGGCACGGCTCTCGCCGGCGGCATCGGCGCCGTGATGGGCGGGGTCGTCGGCGCCGTACTCATTCGCGTGATCGATAATGGCCTAGTCCTCAGCCAGGTCGACGCCAACTGGTTCAAATTCGCGATCGGGTTCCTGACGATCCTCGCTGTCGTCGCGAACGCCTGGCTCGGCAAGCGCGCCAAGTCGATCAAGGTGGAAACGTCGAAATGACCCAACCGATCATTTCCGTACGGAACCTGCACAAGTGGTATTCGGGCGTCCACGCCATCAAGGGCGTCACTCTGGACTTCATGCCGAATGAAGCGGTGGGTCTGATCGGCGACAATGGCGCCGGGAAGTCGACGCTCATCAACATTCTCTCGGGGCTGCAGCGGCCCAGCGAGGGCGAAGTGCTGATGGAAGGCAAGCGCGCCGATATCGACAGCCCCCGTGCAGCCATGGATCACGGGATCGAGACGATCTACCAATACAACTCAATGGTGCCCACTATGAGCATCGCGCGGAACCTGTTCATTGGCCGCGAGCCGCTGAAATTCTCATTGTTTGGCTTGGGCGTCATGGATCGAAAGAAAATGGCTGAAGAGAGCGTTCAAGCCATAGCGGATGTCGATCTGCATCTTCGGTCGCCGGACGCGCGGGTCGGCGAGTTGTCAGGGGGCCAGAGGCAGGGTGTGGCGATCGCGCGCGCCATGCATTTCAAGTCCAAAGTCATGATTCTTGACGAGCCGACCAACCATCTGGCGGTCAAGGAAACGAACAAGGTCATCGAATTCGTGCGTGGCCTGAAAGCGCTGGGGATCACCGGCATTTTCATCAGCCACAATATCCATCACGTACTGGATTGCTGCGACCGGATCGTGGCGATGGCGCGCGGCGAAGTGGTGTTGGACAAGCGCACCGTCGACATCGACATGGATGAAATTATGGACGTTCTATAGGGAGGATCTTATGGGAAACGGCGTTCTTAGGGTCTATCAGGAAGACTGGTTTCCGTTTCAGGACCTGCCGACCGCGCTTGAACAGTTCACGGCGAAGACGGGTATCGCAACGGAATTGTCCTGGGACACCGTCGGGGTCGGCACGATTGAGCACATGTTCGAAACCATGATCGGATCGTTCACCGACGCTCGTCCAACCTACGACGTTGTCTGCTGTGATGAGATCATACTGCAACAGATGGCGCGGCAGGGCGGCGTTTTGGACCTGGCGCCCCGTATGCGGGCGGACGGGATCGGTCTCGACCACGTTACCGAGGCGACCCGGCAGGCGGTTTCGCTGGGGGATACGGTGCTTGGGCTCCCCTGCGTCAATGTCTCATCGATGTTGCTGTGCCGGCGCGACCTTCTGGACCGCTATGGATTGACCACGCCCTCGACCTGGGACGACCTGCTCGATACCGCGCAAGTCCTACAGACGGCTGTGAGGCGGGACGAAGACCGAGAGTTCTATGGTTTCGAAATGCGGGGCGCCGCGGGCGGCGGCCATGCGGTCTGGACCATCGGAAGCTTCATCGGCTCTCATGGGGTGAGCTGGCTCGACAGCGATGGCCGGCCATCCGACTATGGCGACGGCCATGCGGCCGCCCTCGACGACTACATGCGCCTAATCAAGGCTGTATGCCCGCCTGATCAGTCGCAGATCAGTTTCGGAGAAATGCGGCGAGACTACGCCGCCGGACGGGTAGGGATGATCATGGATGTCGGCATGGAATACGCCCATGTCCTCGGCCGCAAGGATGCGCTCGCCGACAATTCAGTTGTCGCGATGACGCCCGCCGGCCCTGCCGGTCGGGCCCCAAACCTGTATTCGCCCCCCTACGCCATTCCCGCCAGAAGCGACATGCTCGACGAGGCGTGGGCTCTGGTGAAGTTTCTTTGTTCCGATGAACGGTTGCGCGCCGACGGTCTCCAGTCCAACGCTGTCGAATGCGCCTCATTGCCGGTTCTCTACGGCGCCGATTTCGATGGCCATTTCCGCGCCGACCTCATGGCGACGGTCCGGTCCTCTCGGGCGGTGGCCAAAGAAGAGCGACCGTTCAGCGATGTTGGGATCGCCGGCTGCGAAGTGGTCGGAAACGCCATTCACGATCTGATCGTCGGCTCCGAGACTATCCCGTCGAGCCTAAAGCGCATCCAGACGGGCCTGACGGAACTGGTGGCTGAGAAGGAGACCGGTCGATGACGCGTTTGCTCAACAAGTCGGTCTTGTTGACCGGCGGCCTTGGCACACTCGGCCGGGCGCAGGCCGGAAAACTCGCCGCAAACGGCGCCAAAGTCGTGGTGCTCGACCGCCCCGAAAGCCCTGACGCCGACGAAAGGACGGCCGCCCTGGGCGAGGGGGTCAGTTTCTTTGGCTGTGACCTGAATGATCTAGAAGCGGCGGAACGCAATGTCCTGGGTTTGTGCGCGCAAACCGGAGGCTTCGACATTCTGATCAACAACGCAGCGTTGATCATCAACAAGCCGCACGAAGAGTTCTCGCTGCAAGAATACGAAGACCAAATCCGCGTGAATTCGTCGGCGGCCTTCGCGCTGACGCGCGCGTGCGCGGCCGGCATGAAAGAACGCGGGTACGGCAAGGTAGTGAATTTCACTTCCATTACCTTGACGGGACAATGGAACGGCTACGTCCCCTACATCACGTCGAAAGGCGCGATGTTTGGTCTAACCAAATCGATGGCGCGCGAACTGGGGCCGCATGGGATCAACGTCAATGCAGTCTCGCCTGGCGCCATTGTTTCTGAGGCGGAAGAGCGTGTCTTCGGCGATCGTTTGCAGGAATACAATGATTGGGTTCTCGATCGGCAATGCCTTAAGAAGCGCATTCAGCCTGAAAATGTCGCCGACCTGGTGCTCTTCCTGGTTTCCCCTGCTTCCGACATGATCACCGGCCAGAACTACGCAATCGACGGCGGATGGTAGAACTGGTTGAGCTTTCGGCGGGCGCGGCGCGGGCCTGCGTCGCGCCCGCGCTCGGCGGCGGCGTCGCGCGGTTGGATGTGGCCGGGAAGCCGGTTCTGCGTCCGTTCGAGGGGAATGATCAGGATCTGTTTTCACTCGCTTCCAATATATTGGTCCCCTTTTCCAACCGGATCTCCGGCGGTGGGTTCGCCTGGCGGGGGCGGTTCATGCCGGTGCCGCCAAATCTGGCTGGAGAGCCCTTTCCCATCCATGGCGATGGATTTCAGAAAGCATGGGATTGGTCGCTGGCGGAGAACAGGCTTGAGTTGTTCTTGGAAAACGGCGCCATCGGGCCTTGGCGATACAGGGCCCGTCAGATGATTGAAATACGGCCAGTCAGCTTTCGCGTCACCCTCAATGTGACGAACACCGCCGAGATCGCCTTGCCATTCGGCGGGGGCTTTCATCCATGGTTTCCAAGAAGCGCCGAGACCCGCCTCGCCTTCGACGCAGATGCGGTTTGGCTGGAAGATGAGAAGCATTTGCCGACCCAGCATATCCTGTTGAGCGACTATCCACAGTGGCGTTTTGAAGACCCAAGGCCGCTTCCCCAAAACTGGCTTAACAACGGTTACACCAACTGGAAAGGCGGCGCCCGGATTGAACAAGGGCCCGATGCGGTATCCTGCTCAGTGTCTGCGAGCGAAGACCTTAAGTATGCTCAGGTTTATTCGCCGGGCGAAGGCGCAGAGTACTTTTGTTTCGAGCCGGTATCGCATCCTGTCGACGCTCTGCACCTGCCAGATGCGCCAGGACTACAGGAACTAGAGCCTGGTGACAGTATGCGCATGTCGATTGGTATTTCCTGGAATACTTCCTGATTGAGGCGTCGCGGGACGGCGCCTTTCTCGGCCGGGTCTGGAGTCCGTCCTGTGGCGGCCGACCATCTCTTCCATCAGTCCACTCATCTATACATCTTTTAATGGTAGCTTCCCCGGTTTGATAGACACTTTTCGCTTGATGACGGAGAGTGTTTACATGCAGAGAACGCGGAACCCGTACCCGCCGGAATTTCGGGAGCAAATGGTTGCGCTGGTACGAAGCGGGCGCAGTGTTGAGTGCCTGGCGCGGGAGTATGAGCCGTGCGCGGCGACGATCCATGAATGGGTCAGGCAAGAGGCTTCCGCTGATCGCGATGACCTGAACAGCCTGACGAGCGAAGAGCGAGAGGAACTGCGCCAGCTTCGCCGCGAGGTGAAGCAGCTCCACCAGGAGAGCGATATTCTCTCAAAGGCCGCGGCCTGATTTGCACAAACCGACGTGACATTGCGGAGGTTTTCGAGTTCATGCCCGCGAACCAGGCCGAGTATTCGATCCAGATGATGTCGCGCACGCTGGGGGTGCCCCGCAGCGGGTTCTATGCCTATCGCAGACGTCCGTCGAGCGCCCGGCAGGTTGCCGACGCGGCGCTGAGCAAGCGGATCGCCGCGATCCATGAGGCTTCGAAAGAGACCTATGGCGCGCCCCGCATTCATGCCGAGCTGGCCGATGACGGCGTCTTCGTTGGTCGCAAGCGTGTCGAGCGTCTGATGCTGGCCAAGGGCTTGAGAGGCGTCAGCCGCCGCAAGTTTGTGGTGACCACAGAACGCGATCCACGGGTGCGCCCTGGGCGCCCTCTGCCGCCGATACGGTGGACCGCACCTTCACTGCCGGTGCGCCGGATGTGCTATGGGCGGCCGACATCACCTTCGTGCCGACCTGGACGGGCTTTCTGTATCTGGCGGTCGTTCTGGACGCCTTCAGCCGCCGCGTGATCGGCTGGGCCATGGGCGCCCGACAGAGAACGCAATTCGTGCTCGATGCGATGAACATGGCCAATACGCAGCGCAAGCCGACGGATGTGATCCATCACTCGGACACCATTACTCGGGCCAGGGATTGCAATACACCTCAATGGCCTTTGGGCTCCGGTGCAAGGAGATGGGCCTGCGCCCGTCGATGGGCTCGGTCGGCGATTGCTACGACAACGCCATGTGCGAGAGCTTCTTCACCACGCTCGAACGCGAGCTGCTCGACCGCCAGAAGTTCAACACCAAGGCCGAAGCCCGTATCGCTATCTTCGAGTTCATCGAAGGTTGGTACAATCCCTCTCGTCGACACTCAGCTTCGGGATATACGTCACTCGTCAACTACGAAAGGATCGCTGCTGAATGACTGGAATCTCTAAGCCTGTAACCGTCCACGAAACCGACGGAACTCCAGGTGGGCAAATGAATCAATGAAGGACGCTACTTAGGCTTGATCTCACGATACAGCTGATCTCGCAGCCATATATGCATGGGATCTGAGTGAGCGCGTTCGTGCCATACGGCGATGAGTTCGAACTCTGGGATTGTGAGTGGGAATTCGAAAGTTGCTGCTCCTGCCGATTTGGCTAGCGATATCATACGCTTCGGAAGCAAGGTGACCAGCGATGTCCGCGCAACCAACTCGATCGCCGCCATAAAACCCGGCACTGAAGCCACGACTCGACGTTTGCGCCCAATTTCTCCAAGCGCAGCGTCCGCGGCGCCAACCAACCCTCCGCCCTGCGGAGAGACCAGGACGTAATCGAGCGCGCACGCTCTGTCTAGATCGAGTGCGCGGCGTGTCCCAAGGTCGGCCAAATCAGCGTGGTTCGAAGCTGCAGCGAGGATATAGCCGTCTTTCAGAAGGCGTCTAGAACGGGCGGTTCTCGGCGCCGACTCTGATACCGTTAATGCTAGATCAACCTCTCCGGTTTCAAGTCGGTCGCCCAGCGGCTGGGCGCCTGTTGGAAAGACAACAAGGTCTAGCCCAGGAGCGAGCGTCCGCAGGCGTTTCAGCAAGGGCAGTAAGACGACGCAAACAGCATAGTCGGTCGCAAGTATCCGCACCTGTGCTTTGGCGGATGCGGGATCGAACGCTCCTGCGCTTAGTGTCGCGTCCAGGGTGCGCAACAACGGCGCCAAGTCATGTCCAAGCGCCAAGGCGCGGTCTGTTGGAACAAGCCCGCGTTGTTGCGGCACGAAAAGGGGGTCTCCTAAGAGCCGGCGAAGTCGCGCAAGTCGGTTCGATATGGCTGATTGACTGGTGTTCAATCGCCGCGCTGCGTGGCTGGCGTTTCGTGTCTCCAGCAAAACAAGCAACAAGCGTAAGAGGCCGAGATCGTCTAGTTTGGTATCCATTTCACCTGATACCAGGAATTACAAACCATGTCTTCGTAAAATACCTCGGCGATGCTATCGAATGATCGGTATCGAAGAGAAGGAAGAAACAGCCGTGGCGAATCTTGCGATCGTAGTGCATTCTGAGCGGGGTCATACACGCGCATTGGCGGAACACATTGCGGCCGGAATTGAGAGAGTTGAGGGCGCAAGCGCCGAGACCTTTGAACTATCCGGCGCACAGATGCAGGGCGGACGTTGGCGAGATCAGGAAATGATGCGAACGCTTCGAAGCGCAGACTCAATTATCTTTGGTAGTCCGACCTATATGGGCGGCGAGACGGCGATCATGAAAGCTTTTCTCGACTCCAGCTTCGACCCCGACTGGCTGGAACAACGATGGAAAAACAAGATTGCAGGAGGCTTTACGAATTCAAGCTCCCAGAGTGGCGACAAACTTTCAACCTTGATGCAGTTCGCGTTGACCGCATTCCAACACGGTATGATTTGGGTTGGCGTTGCAGATTTCCCGGGAAACAACCGGTCGACCGGCAGTGTTGACGACATCAATCGCCTGGGATCTTGGATTGGCTCGATGGCGCAAAGCAATGGAGATCAGGGGCCTGAATTGACGCCGTCGGCGGGTGATCGCGAAACAGCGGAGCGATATGGCCTCCGCCTGGCGCAATGCACTCGGCAATGGTTGGGAGAACAGCGATACGAAGTGGAGCGGTTGAAGTACGCGGACCCAAAACGGCAAAGATCTGCGACGTGGCCGCTTTAGCGGTCATCAAAGATACTTGGAATATTCCGCGGTTGGGGTCCAATATGCGACGACAAGGTCTTGGCGACACTGTGGCGTCGGTGAACACCCAAGACTAAACACCGGATGAGCCTGGCGAGCTTAACAGAACTAGGCTCACAGGCCTGACCGGTTCCGGTTCCATTGTGGCGGAGAATTCGAGCGCGGACAGGCGGCCTGAGAAAGATCAACTGTGAATCAGCCTTAATATACGCGAGTTAAGAACTCAAAGCCTATGTGAATCGGATCCTTGGTTCAATGATGGGCTGCGGCCACGCGTCCTGCACTCAGAGAGTGCAACACTTGTCCAAGACAGGCCCCAAGCTCCAACAAGGGTTGTTACAGCACCGCACCGTTGCGAAGGGTGACTCTGACCATCAACAATCCGCGCACTTCGATTCTCAAATCATCATCAGAAAGCCTTGACCGGCGCGCCGGGCGACGAGCGCCGTCTTTGTACGATGATTACGAACACCTCGCTGGGCGATGGTCACGCGGGCTGAAACCATTTCCGAAATGGGACCCTGGACTGACTTGTTTGCACCATAGCGACATGAACCGGAGTAGTCGCGTGCGCATCATTGTCGTCCACATCACGGCGATAATTCTGTAATCAACGCGCGTATCGCTCGAGTCCAGACGGGCGGTCGAGGGACGGCAGCGGATCAGGTGATCGTACGAAAGGGTGTCGTCTTCGGTCGACTTCGACTTTGAAAAACTTCGCAACCTGGCGAATTGCAGAACGCAACGTCTATCTCTGGGGCCCGAGACTCGTTGAAACGGAAGACTTCGCCCAAGCCAATCCTCATGCGTCTGTCGGAGCATCGTCCAATCGATGTGATCGTTTGTGATCGTTTATGGACGATTCTTCGAGTTTTCTGATCATGGATGATTGTATGATGAGGGTGATTGGTACTATTAGCCAAATCCGGAGGTCGGATGCTCAAACTCAGCCGTCACAAGAGAATATTGTCGGTTATTCAAGCCGAAGGCTCGGTCGAACTCGCCGAGCTGGCCCGCATGATGCCTGAAGTTTCGCGGGTGACGCTGCGTCGCGATATCGCAGAGCTTGCCGAAGCCGGGTCGCTAAAACGCACCCATGGCGGAGCGGTCCTTCCGGATGCGACGGTCGTACGTATGCAGCCGGCGCAGCCTCAGCTGGTTGCAAGCGAAGAGCTATCATCGGCGCTTGATGACCTCGACGCCATTATATTGCCGCCTGTTTCCGGGCGTGGGGCTGACGCGCTGCGGCGGCAAATTACCCGTACCGGCATGCCATACTTGGCCGAGTCAGCCGAGCAGGCGGGAGGGACCTATCTGGGGCCAGACAACCGCGCAGCCGGACTGGAGCTTGGACGCGAGGCCGGTCGCGCCAAGGACGGCGGCGACGCCGTAGCGCTGTTGATATGCCAGCCCGAACTCGCAAACACACGGGCGCGGGCTGACGGTTTTGAGGCTGGTTTGCGTGAAGCGATGGGCCCCAATGTCGAGCTGTTGCGGGTCAACGGGCAGGGTAATTACCGGCAGTCTCTGCGTGTGGCGCTTGATGCGTTCAAATCCCGGCCCGAGATCGATATGGTTTTCGGCGTCAACGATCATTCGGCTCTAGCCGGTATCGAGGCCGCAGAGCGGACCGACACGTGCGTAAGGGTCTATGCGACCGGTGGCGAAAGTCCTGAATTCGTGGGACGTCTCGCAGAGGGCGGAGCGCTGCACGCGGTCGCTGCATTTTTTCCTGATGTAGTCGGCGTGCTTGGTATCGATTTGATCGCTGAGGCCCTGGCCGGTCGGCCCTTGCCCGAGGCAGCCATCACACCGCATAGGATCCTGAATCGCGACACGTTAGACGTTTACTACGCTAAGGCGGTGAACGGCGCGTGGCGCTTACGCGACGAGCAAAGCGCCGCGCTTGTCGGCGAACGACGCAATGGCGGGCGTTCGCAAAGCACGCCTGATTTTGCGAAACGCGGGCGTATCGGGTTCATGCCGCACTATCCGGCGCATGATTGGTATCGAACCATGATCCAGTCCATGACTGCTCGCGCCGCCGAATATGGGTTCGGTTTCCAGGTTTCGCCGCCCCACAAAGGAATATCGGCCGAGATTTCCCGTCTGCGGAGCAAGATTGCGGACTCCGCGCTGAGCTGCATCCAACCTGGTCAGACAGTCATTGTTGGCGAAGGTGAGGCGACGCTCTGCCTCGCCGAGGCGCTGCGCGGCCGAGCCGCCGTTTCACCTGAGAGCCTCAGCGGCGTGACGGTGATCACCAACGCCCTTGACGTGCTGTACCGGTTGGAGCCCGTGCCTTGGCTAAAAGTTATCCTCACCAGCGGCGAATACCAGAAAGCGGATCGCTGCCTGGTTGGCCCCAGTCTCGGATCGCTCTTTGAGAGGATGCGCGCCGATCTGGCCTTTCTGTCGGTAGCGGGTGTGTCGCCTGATTTCGGCTTTTCGGCCGTTGATGAACGCTTGGCTTTAGCCAACTCACGTTTCGTACAGGCGGCGCGTCGCACCATCGCGCTGGCCGATCACACCACGATCGGGGCCGACGCCAACCACCGAATCGCTCGATCGGGCGAGGTGCATTGCGTGATCACGGATGACGGCGCGCTACCCGTCGACCGTCAACGGTTAAGAGCAACTGGTATCGACGTCCTCATCGTCGGCGAGGACGAGGATACAGCGCTGCAGAACTCCAGTGCGGACGCGACGAGCGCCCAGGTTAACTCGAGTTGAAAACAGACCCAAAAAGGGAGGAGAACATGAAGAAATCGCTTTTTACCCTCATCTCGGCTAGCGCCATCTCATTGGCGGGCGCCGTATCCGCACAGGACGTGACGCTACAGTTCTGGGATAATCAGCAGACCGAAAGCGGCCTGTCTCAGTTCCAGCAAGAGGCGATCGATCGCTTTATGGCGGAGAATCCCGACATAGCCGTCGAAGTCACCACAATACCATACCCGGAATACCAGCAGCGCCTCTTGACTGCTGTTCAAGGCGGCAACGCGCCTGATATCGCGACACTCGACCAGATCTGGGTCGCAGCCTTCGCTGAGGCGGGCGCGGTAGCTGATCTGACGGACAAGGCTTCGGCCAGCGGTCTAAGCCGTGATCAGTTCTTCGGCGGCGCTTGGGATTCTGCGGTTGTGGACGGCGCGCTTCATGGCGTTCCATTCAATGTCGATGTTTGGCAATTCAGCTTCTACAACGCCGACCTCTTCACGGCCGCCGGCGTCGATCCGGCGTCGATCTCGACCTTTGAAGGGTTGCGAGCCGCCGCTGAAGCTTTGACCGGCGACGGCCAGTTCGGCGTTGGTCTCTTCGGTCACCGGGGCGAGGACACCGTGGTCGTTGTTAACTCCTTCATTTTCTCAAATGGCGGCGCCGTACTGGCCGAAGACGGATCCTGTGCGCTGAATGCGGCGCCGGCTGTCGAGGCCATGGCGTACTTGCAGGATTTGGCGAAGTTTGCGCCGGACGGAATCCTGAACGCTAGTTCAGGGACCATGCGCGAATTGTTTTTGAACGGATCCTTGGCCATCGAATTCTGGCCGGCCTTGGAGCAGCCGACCCTGCAGGCCTCAGACATAAACTGGGGATTCGTGAACGGCACCGCGCCGCAGGGGAAGACTCCTGTGGGCACATTTGGCGGTTGGAATCTGGCCATTTTTGAGTCTTCCGAACACCAAGACGCAGCCTGGCGCTTTATCGAATTCATGGTTCGTGAAGACGTAAACGGCGACGTCGTCGACCTGATTCCGGCGAATAAAACCGCCGCTGAGGCGTTCCTCGCCGAAAATCGCCAAGGGCCGGAAGAGATTATGACGCATTTGTCGAACGCCAATCCGCGCCCGCTGTCGCCCCGCTATCTCGAAGTGGCCGATATTCAAATGACGCTCTATCAGGACGTCTTTTCTGGTGCGGACGTTCAGGCGGCGGCCGATGAAGCCTGCTCATCGATCGACGCGTTGAACTAACGGCGACCAATACCAATAGGGACGGCGGGCGGCCCCGCCGTCCCAAGCCTTAGTACCGAGAGTTCTGATCCGTGACTGCAAAAGACCGTTGGATCATTTGGTTGTTTTTAGGACCTTCGTTGTTCCTGCTCGGTCTTTTTTTGTATTGGCCGCTCGTAGGAACTGTGATCGACAGTTTCTATGACACGTCCTTTATCAGCCCCGAGCCGCGCTTTGCGGGATTGGCGGTCTATGAGCGGGTCTTTGCGGGCCGTCATTTCGGCGACGTGTTCTGGAATTCGATCAGCTGGACGCTCGGCGTGGTCATCCTGCAAAATATCCTTGGTTTTTTCGCGGCGACACTTCTAAATCAAGGGTTGCCGTTGCAAGGGTTGACGCGAGCGCTTGTTTTGATGCCGTTCGTGTTGCCCGGCGTGGTGACAGGGTTGTTGTGGCGATTCATGTACGACCCGCAACTGGGCCTGATAAACTCCCTCATGATCCTGTTCGGGGTGGTCGACGACAGCGCAGCATGGCTTGCGGACCCCGACACGGCGATGGCGGCGGTGATCTTCGTGGCCGTGTGGAAGGGCTTCCCCTTCTCGATGCTGATCTATCTTGCTGCATTACAGAACGTCGATCGCAGCCAGCTCGAAGCGGCCACCCTCGACGGCGCCGGTGCGTGGCGGCGGTTGATTGATGTCACGCTTCCGGCCATCCGCGACGTTGTGCTGGTGAATATCGTGCTAACGCTGATCCTGACCTTCAACTACTTCGACATCGTCTGGGTGATGACGCGCGGCGGGCCGCAACACGCCACCCACATCTTTCCGACCCAGATCTATGAGACCGGGTTTGGTCAGTTCCGCTTCGGTGAGGCGGCGACCTACGGAGTCGTATCGATTATGGTGCTAGCGGTTTTAGTCGCGCTCTACGTCATCGTACAGCTCGGCGCGAACCGACGGAGGCGGACGGCGTGAAACAAACGGCCTCAACCCGCGCTGCGTTGATCCTGCTGCAAATCCTACTCGCGATCTTCGTACTTCTTCCATTCTTTTGGATGTTTTCGGTCAGCCTGAAGCCGCCAACGGAGCCATTCGCGATCCCCGCGCGGCTCTGGCCGGACGATCCCACTATGGCCAACTACGTAACGGCGTTCCGGCCGGAGTTTCGCACATATTTCCTGAATTCGCTGATCGTTTCGGGCGCCTCCGTCGCTATCACGGTCACCTTGGGCCTTTTGGCGGCCTACAGCTTCACACGCGGACAGCTCCTCGTCCTCACCGCGTTGATGAGCCTTGTCGTGTTGGCTCAAATGTTTCCCCACGCGGCGATCATCATTCCGATCTATCGAATGATGCGAAGCGTCGACCTTCTCAACACCCACGCTAGCCTGATTATCGCCTATGTTTCGGTCACGCTCCCGGTCGCGATCTGGATGCTGCGCGGCTTCCTGATGAAGTTGCCAATCTCTCTGGAGGAGGCGGCCGCGATCGACGGCGCCGGCCCGCTGCGGGTGTTTTGGGACATTGTCGTCCCGCTGGCGCGGCCTGGCGTGATCGCGACAGCGGTGTATGTGCTAATCGTAACGTGGCAGGAGTTCTTGTTTGCGCTGTCTTTCACCTCAACGCGCAATATGAGGACGTTGCCGGTCGGCCTGAACGACTTCATTGGTCAATACGGAATTCGCTACGGCGAACTGATGGCGTCGTCCGTGATGGTGTCGGTACCTGTGATCGCCGTGTTTTTCTTTCTGCAACGCTATTTCGTCGCAGGACTCACGGCCGGGGCGGTCAAAGGATGAAGCAACGCGTCACACAGGACGTCAGGCCTGATGATACCGCCTTGTGTCAGTATGAGGGGTGGAGTCCTGATTGTGCGCGCAACGGCGACGATGTCTTGGAGATTAAGCGTGTTTAGAGATGCGTCCAATGGAAAGAAAACGCCATGGCCTTGATCGAAACCTCGGAACTCATGCCCGGCGTTCGGCAATTCCTGTTCAACCGGCCGGACAAGTTGAACGCGCTATCGTCGCCGTTGATGGCCGAACTCGACGCAGCCATCGATGCGGCGGCGGCGGACCCAGCGGTGCGGGTCCTAGTCTTGCGCGGCGCGGGCGGCAAGGCGTTTGTCGCCGGCGCGGATATCGCCGAATATCAAGGCGACAAACGGGCCGCGTTCATCGCCTACCAGATGAATTCGCGCCGCATCTTCGACAAGCTGGAGCGCCTGCCGAAACCCGTGATCTGCGCTATTGACGGGTTTGCGCTGGGCGGCGGCTTCGAAATCGCGCTTTGTTGCGATATCATCCTGTGCGCGGAAGCCGCGCAACTCGGTTTGCCGGAGGGGCGGCTGGGTCTCAGCCCCGGCGGCGGCGGCACCCAACGATTGGTCCGTGCGGTCGGCAAATACGCCGCCTCAGATCTGATGCTGGCGGGATGGCGCATGTCGGGTCGGCGTGCGTATGAACTAGGAGTTGTGGCCGAGGTCACCGATGACTTGGACAACGCCATTGCGAAACGCGCTCGGGCCTGCCTCAAGATCGCGCCGTTGGCGCAGGCCGAGATGAAGCGGTTGATCCGAGAAGGCTCGGAAGCCCCAATAGAGACAGCGAAAAGCTACGAACAAGAGGTCTTGTTCCGGCTTTATTCCACGTCGGACGGCCAGGAAGGCATCGACGCCTTTCTCGAAAAACGAGATCCGCAATTCAAGGGGGAATAGTGATGGAACTGGAGGGTAAAGTTGCTGTTGTCACTGGCGCGGCGCATGGGATTGGACGCGCTTGCGCGGAACGGCTGGCGGGCGAGGGCGCAGAGGTCGTGTTGGCCGATATCGACGTCGACGAGGGCCAGGCCGCCGCGGAGACCATTGGAGCGTCCGCCATCTTCGCCCGGACCGATATGCGCGATCTCTCCTCTGTTAGTGCGACGGTCGAACAAGCGGTCGAGCAATTCGGCGGTGTGGACATTCTAGTCAATAACGCCGCTGTGGCCGTGAAAGGCGTTGTGGATGAAATCGACGAAGACCGCTGGTCGACCGTTATCGATATGAACCTCACGGGCGTGTGGCGCGGCATGAAGGCCTGTGCGCCGCATATGCGCGCACGTGGCGGCGGAAGCGTGATCAACATGTCTTCGGTGCAAGGGATGCGCGGTTTCAGGGGTTGGCCGGCCTACGCTGCGGCGAAAGGCGGCGTCAATGCGCTCACAATCCAGTCCGCCGTGGATTTGGCGCCGGCCGGCATCCGGGTCAACGCCGTCGCGCCCGGCACGATCCTCACGCCCATGAACGAGCGGATTTTTGCAGACCTCCCCGATGGCGGGGCTGCGCTCAAAGAGGAATGGAACAACGCCCATCCGATGGGACGTTTCGGCTATCCCGGGGAAGTCGCGGACGCCGTCGTTTTTCTCGCCTCCGAGCGATCGTCCTTCATTACCGGTGAGATCATTCGCGTGGATGGCGGTCTGGCGATTCGTGGATCATGACGTGAGAGATACCGCGCCTGACATTCTATGGCCCGAAGTCCGATCGTCGATGGGCAGGCTTACCTTCAACCCCAATGTCGGAAATCTGCGTCAGCTCAAGTTTCGGGATGGCGGTCGGTGGCTCTGTCCGCTCGCGACTGCGCCTTGGGTCGAACGAGAGGATGCGCCGCCCCCGGGCGGTCTTGCTCCGGTTGAACGCGACCTTTCAGGCGATTTCTTCTGCGCGCCGTTCGGTGCGAGTGACGTGGAAACCGCTCCACCCCATGGCTGGAGCGCAAACAGCCACTGGACCGTCGAGCGCGCCGAAGAGCGCGAGGTCCAGGCCAAGCTTGATCGGTCGATCATGGGCGCGCGCATACACAAGACGCTTCGTCTCTGCGAAGACGCGCCGCTTCTGTTTCAGGAGCACTGGGTTATGGGCGGAAACGGCGCCTTGACGGTCGCGCATCATCCGATGGTTCGGTTGAAAGGAGGCGGACGTTTTTCCTGTTCGGCGAAGCGCGCCGCGTTGACTGCTGACACGCCACTTGAGCCGGGACGAAATCGATTGGCGCTCGCAGCCAGTTCTCCGGATCTAACGCGTTTTCCCGATACGTCGGGAGGAACGATCGATCTTACTTATTTGCCGATTGCGGACGCTCACGAAGACTTCGTTACGCTCGTGGAGGCCGAGGCCAACGGGATCGGCTGGTCGGCGGTCGTGCGCGAAGCCGAAGGCGACATCGTCTTCTTTCTCAAAGACTCACGGGTGCTCCCGGTCACGATGCTTTGGCACTCAAATGGCGGGCGGGATTATCCGCCATGGCACGGCGTCCATCGTGGCGTCTTAGGCGTCGAGGATGGCTGCGCCGCGGGGCCGTGGGGGCATCGCGCGGCGCTGGCGCGAAACAGGGTGGCAGACAGCGGCGTGTCGACGTTTTTGCGCCTGGCTACCGACACGAGCGAGCGGGTTGCTCATGTCGTTGGCGCTATCTCGAACCCTGATCACTGGTCAATCGTGAATGACATCAGTCTCAGCGCCGATCAACTAATCCTGACTGGCGACGCCGGAGACCCGCGCCGTCTGCCTTTCCCGTCCGACTTTTTCCAACAGGGGGCATGAACCTTGGCCGCCGTCGAACTCCGTGATTTGCACAAGACATTTGGTAGTTTCGTTGCGCTAGAGCGTCTGAACCTGTCGATCGAAGACGGGGAATTCCTGGTTTTATTGGGTCCCTCTGGCTGCGGCAAATCCACGACGATGCGCCTAATCGCCGGGCTGGAGGAACCGAGTTCGGGCGAAATCTTAATTGGTGATCGGCAGGTCAACGACGTGCCCGCCCGCGACCGAAACCTCGCCATGGTCTTTCAGAATTACGCGCTGTATCCACATATGACCGTCGCTGAAAACATCGGCTATCCGCTCAAGATCGCCGGGGTTGCACGGGCCGAACGGGCCGATCGAGTCCGGGCAGCCGCTGCGACGGTCGAAATGGAGCACTTGTTGACCCGGCGTCCCGGGGAATTGTCAGGCGGTCAGCGACAAAGAGTGGCGTTGGCGCGGGCCATCGTCCGAACGCCGCGTCTGTTCCTGATGGACGAGCCGCTTTCTAATCTTGACGCCAAGTTGCGCACTGTGATGCGCGCCGAGCTGAGGCATCTGCAGAAAAAGTTGGACGTCACGACGATCTATGTCACGCACGATCAGGTCGAGGCGATGACCTTGGCCGACCGGATCGTGATCCTGAATGACGCCAAGATACAGCAGATCGGCGCGCCGGCGGAAATCTACGCCAAGCCAGCCAACGCTTTCGTAGCGGGCTTTATTGGATCGCCGCCGATGAACTTGATCGAAGGCGAGGTCGCTGGGGGGCGGTTTCATCACGAGTCAGGCGCATTCGACTTGCCGGATCAGCCAGACGGACCAGCCGTGATTGGCGTGCGACCGGAGGACTTGCGGGTGGTCGAAGCAGGCGGACAAATCGATGGCGCCGTCTTTTCTTCCGAGCTTCTGGGTGACGTCACGTTGCTCAATGTTCGTGTTGGGTCCGCCCTGATTGCGGCCAAGGTCGGTCCGGATGAGGGGCGGGCCATGGACAGCACGGTCTCTCTGTCGTTCGACCCAGCTCGGCTCCACGTTTTCGACGGTCGAAACGGCGAGAGGCGCGGCTGACATGGCGTTCCGTTTCGCCAGCGCTGAAACTACAATTCTTGCGCTCGAGCAGGCCGAAATCCTGTTCGACGGTATTTTCAGCGACCCAAAGCTTAGCCATCCGGAGGGCGTCGCGGTTGGACCTGACGGTTGGGTCTGGGCGGGCAATCAGGACGGCGATGTTTGCCGCATTTCACCCGACGGACGCCATATCGAACGTGTGGCCACAACAGGCGGATTCGCCCTCGGGTTGGCGTTCGACGGCGCCCGGGCGCTTTTCATTTGCGACCTGAAACACGCCGCCGTGTTTCGGCTTGATTTGTCGACACGCACACTGTCGCGCTTCACCCAGCCCGGTATCGCGATTCCAAACTTTCCCCTAGTCGACGCCGCGCGCGGACGGTTGTTCGTCTCCGATAGCTATGCGTCTGGTGCGACCGGCCCAGGAATCTGGGCCTACGATCTCAAAACCGGAGATGGCGGGCTTTGGTTCGACGGCGCCCTCAATTTCGCCAACGGTTTGGCCATGCGAGACGGCGACGACGCCATCTTTGTCTGTGAGACTTTCGCGCCCGCCATCACACGAATCCCGATTCTGCCAGACGGAAGCGCCGGCGCGCCGGAGGCCTTTGCGCGCAATCTGCCGGGGCTGCCGGATGGAATCGCATTTGACGCGGCTGGTAATCTCGTTGTCGGTTGCTACGAGCCGTCGCGACTGTTGCGCCTGTCTCCCGACGGCTCCGATTGCAAAGTCTTGATTGAGGATGCGTCCGCCCATCTGTTTTGCCACCCGACCAACATCGCCTTCGCAGGCGATCTGCTCTACACCGCCAATCTCGGCCGTTGGCATATTTCGCAGGTCGCCATGGATATCGGTGCGCCGCCTTTATGGCGCGCTTCCGCATGACCTATCGCGGGCTCACATGGGACCATCCCCGTGGCTATGACGCGCTGGCGGAGGCCGCCCGACGCGCAAACGCGGGCAGGACGGCGCCGCTCATCGCTTGGGACAAGCAACCCCTTGAAGGGTTCGAAAGCGCTCCGATCACAGATTTGGCGGCGCGGTACGATCTCGTGGTTCTGGATCACCCGCATATTGGTGAGGCGGTCGCGGACGGCTGCCTGTTCGCGTTGGAGGATTTGTTCGAGCATGACCGGATCGCAGACTGGTCGCGCGCGAGCATTGGTCCGTCCTTTCGCTCCTACCGGTGGGATGGCCTGCATTGGGCCTTGCCACTCGACGTCGCCACACAGGTTGTGGCGCGGCGTCCGGACCATATCGCTCTACCACCGACGGGGTGGAGCGAGATCGAGGAAATTGCGCGATCTCACCCCGTGGCGTTGTCGCTGGCCGGTCCGCACGCGTTTCTGAACCTTATATCTATGGCCGCTGGCGAGGGATCGATTGTCGCTGGCGACCACATGCTGCCTGAAGAAGCCGCGCTTCCGGCGCTCGCGAGGCTGAACCGTCTTGCCCGCCTAGCGCCCCAGGGAACAGAGGCCATGAACCCAATCGCACTGCTGGAAAAAATGGGTCGGTCCCATGAGATTGCGTTGATTCCACTTGTCTTCGGCTACGTGACCTACGCTCGACCGGGGCACGCGCCCCATTCAGTTGCGTTCTCGGACACGCCGCACCGAGCAGGCGGGCGCGGCGGCGTTCTAGGAGGCACGGGCGTCGCAGTGTCTCGGCGCTGCAAGCCGAGCGCCGAGTTGCTCGGCCATATTGCGGAACTCCTGTCAATGAAGACGCAGTGCGACCTCTTTCCCGACTTTGGCGGTCAGCCGTCCGCGCGCGACGCCTGGCGAAGCGAGAGGGTGAACGCCGCCTGGGGAAACTTCTATCGTGACACAATGGAGACTGCGGAACGCGCTTTGCTCCGTCCGCGGTTTGACGGCTTTCCCGCCTTCACGAACGCCGCCGCCGCCCGCCTGCGTCGTGCGTTGGAGACCAACGAAGACGAAACCCGAACCTTAGGAGCCCTGCGCGCACTTTGGCGCGAAGCACGCAACCGCGCGCGGGGCGACCTTGATGACAAAAGAGACTGAGATATGACCGACAAAGCGCTTTCCCACATCACAATCCTCGATTTTTCGCATCTGTTGCAAGGACCCTTCGCGACCCAATTGCTGGCCGATATGGGCGCCAATGTGATCAAAATCGAACGCCCTGGCGTAGGCGATCTATTCCGTTCGCTTACCTTCCGCAACAAATGGGTAGGCGAAGGAGAAAGCCCGAATTTCCTGGCCTGGAACCGGAACAAACGCAGCGTCGCGCTCGACCTGAAATCACCTGAGGCCCATGCGATCATCATGAAAATGGCCGAGCAGGCGGATGTCGTCGTGCAGAATTTCCGCCCCGGCGTGATGGCGCGTCTTGGCTACGGGTATGATGATTTCAGAGCTGTGAACCCGCGCATCGTCTATTGCTCCGGTTCGGGTTATGGCGAGGATGGGCCCTATGTGAACCGTCCCGGCCAGGACATGTTGGTCCAAGGCATGACCGGCGTCATGGCCGCCACAGGACAGGCCGACGAACCGCCGACGCCAGTAGGGGCGGGCTTTTCGGACCAGGTCGGCGCAATGAACATGGTGTACGGCGTCCTGAGCGCGCTTTTGTGGCGGGAGCGATCAGGACAGGGACAAAAGGTCACTGTAAATCTGCTGGCCGGCATGTTGGCGCACCAGAACCAGGAAATGGTAATGGCGATGAATTTCAACGAAGACTTCGAGCGTCCGAACTCCGGGATTGGCCATCCGGGTATGGACGCGCCTTTTGGCGTCTATCCGACCAGCGACGGCTGGGTCACTATCGCCATGAGCCCCTACAAGACGTTGGTCGACGTGCTGGGCAATCCTAAACTGCTGCGCTTTGACGACCCGGAAACGTTGTTCGCCGAACGCGACGCAGTTTGGGAGGCGCTGGCTGCAGAGACCGGTAAATGGTCGAACGAGGGTCTGGTGAAGGCGCTGCTCGAGGCGGATATTTGGTGTGGCGAAGTCAAAACGCATCTCGATGCTGCGGCCGACCCGCAGGTAAGCCATCTTGGGATATTGCAAAGCTACGATCATCCACGCGCGGGTTTGGTGCAGGTTGTCGGCCCGGCCGTGGGCATGAGCGCCACACCGCCCGCCATCTCCCGTCCGGCGCCTCTGATCGGGCAGCATACCCGCGACGTCCTCGCGGAATTTGGGATACCTGAAGCCGATATCGAACAAGCGCTGCAATCCGGCGCCGCAGAACAGAATGAACCTGACACGCTTTGACCAGCCGACAGCAATCGAGTGGATCAGACGAGGGGCGGAGAGGCGCTACGCAGAGGCGCAATATGACCTCGGCCAAGTCCAGTCTTGGGGTGAAGGTATAGATCAAAACACAATAATGGCAACCGGATGGCTGCAAGAGGCTGCAGAACAATGGTCACACTGTGGTGCAGGCTGACCGTGGCGACATTTGTGGTTTCGGGCGCGGCGTTGCGAAGGACGAAGGAAAAGCCTCAGAATGGTACAGGGGCGCCGCATGGCTGGGCATTGCTGATGCGCGCCAAGCGTTTAATTTCCTGCAATATGGGCCTCAATGATGATTCTCGTCCATGGATGTCGCTCGAACACGGACCAATAGCTGGAGGGGCGATCAATGAAACCCAGCCGCATCCATCGCTCGGAAACTTGACGCCGAGCGACCATGCGGCCCACTTGAAAAAACTACGAATGGTCGCATGAAGATCGGACCAAAAACAGGATGAACTCTGCCAGAACTGTCACTTTCCACCTCAAGACAAAAAGGAAACGCCATGTCAGATAAGGACGCTATCCGCAACGTCGCCGAGAAATATGCTGAAGGCACGCGCAATCGTGATATTGCCCTATTGAAAACGCTTTTTCACGAAAACGCAGTCATGTCCGGTTGGCTTGGCCCGGACCTTCTGATCGGCTCGCCCGCCCCATTCTTTGGTGCGCTAGAGGCCAATGAAGTCGGGTTGGACTATTCTTCTGAGACAATCGACGTGTGGTCTGACGGGATGATTGGCGGCGCGACGACCAAAGAGGAAAATTTGTTGGGTCTGTCTTTTACTAACGTTTTTCAGATGGTCAAAACTACCGATGGTGATTGGAAAATAGTATCGAAACTCTTCAGGCATAGATAATTCACTGCGCCGGGCATTCTGAACCGGTCCACTTGTTGCGAGACCGATATATAGACTTGGAACTCGCCCTGCTTCTGGTCCAGTCGTCGTAGGGCCTTTCGGGATTTATCCGGATGCATGGCAAAGGTGCATAATTTCCGCGCAAGAAAAAAGGGTGAACGCAATTGAGTCAGTCGAACGATTCTTAATTTGACCTTCCCCCAGGATTAGGACCACCGGCCGTGTCGGGGTTTGGCGCATATCACATTGCTTCTTGCGTTGCGACGGGCTGTCGGCCGGCGGGCGCCGGAGGCGACCGAAGGGTGACGGCCCGTCGGGCGAACTTTGTTGTGGGCAGGTAGTTGAGGGCGCTGTGGGGGCGTTCTTCGTTATCGTGTCGGCGCCAAGCCCCGATTACGGTGTAGGCCTCGGCGAGACTGGCAAACCAGTTCTCGTTCAGACAGCCTTCCCGGAAGCGGCCGTTGAAACTCTCCACGAAGGCGTTCTGGATCGGCTTATCGGGCTGGATGAACCGCAGCGTCACCCCTGTCCGTTCCGACCACAGGAACATCGCCTTTGAGGTCAGTTCGGGGCCGTAGCACGTCGGGAAGAATCGCTGCCGACAGGTTTTGGCCACACGCGTAGCCCCGGAACCTCCCGCATTACCGCGCCAGCTTTCGTACGCCAAGACCGTTCGTATCCGCAGCCGCGCGTACCCTTGCGGCCTCAGTACGCTCGTGACGCGCCGCCCCGCAAAGCTGATCAGCCTCCGCACGCAGCAACGCGTTCAACGCTTGTTCAACCGTCCCCGGAATTATCTCTCTAAGATGATCCTTGATCCGCCCTTGATTATCCAACGCAACAAATTGACACCAGATACACACCCGGAGAAATCGCAACGCCGATGAGCAATTGAGAAAATGGTCCGGTTGAGCTGGGACAGTGCTTGCCGGATAGTTAAGGTCGCATTCGACCCGCCCAAATATTGTGGGCCGGGTGTGACCGTGCCGCTGTGTGGGTCTAAGTTTTGTTCGCCGGCCAGACTTAAACGATAGGATCAAGAAATAACCACGCAGGACAAAGTGGCGCGCCGGAAGCTCAGTTTGAAGCATGCGCGGCCGGTCAAGCTATACAATCTTAGAGTAAGAAAAACTGCGCAAGTCCAGGGGATTGAACAGTTTGGCGTCGTGGCCCGCCCCACCGACAATAGTGGCAATAGATAGTAAGTTTATAAATCGAAAGTATGCGTATCCGTCGGTATCTGGTGCGCCGTCAAAAGCAATATTCAACAACCTTAGAGTCAAATTGAAACAATCATTATGCCTGTTGGGGGCCTGATTTCTGCGATAGATGCAGTGATAACAAATAGCGCAACATCTAGAACACCATTTGGCGTTGTCGAAAATGGAAGCATCAAGTACCTCTCCCTAACAAACGGGTCGCCAGCGTAGTTCGGTATCTGCTCCAAATACAAACATGTTCTGCTGTCTTCAATCGCCCTTTTGATTTCAAGTGGGCTGCTGCCTCCGGGTTGAGTGGTTTCTCCAAAGTCTATGATCTCCATTCCGGTTGGATTTTCTGCCCATCTCCGCCGCGCGTCTTCGCCGATAATTTTCAAGGTGGTCGCGCCGTCGTCTGCGTTTGTTTCATACAATTCGATATTCGCAATGATCAACGGCGGGATCGTTGACGGGTCCAGATCAGACTTAAGAGGAAGGCCGTTATACTTCGGTAGGCTCAGCCAAAAACGGAAGCCTGCCGTCAATATTGGTTCGTCACTGAAAGCGTCGGATGAAATACTTTTCATTTAATCGAAATCTCTTGCCAATTGTCTTAAGTGGCCAAAAGAGATGGTATGGAATGATGGCCAGATTACAGTAAATTAGCATAGCTTATTATAATTGCGAAACTACACTAGGGATGCAGTGTTGGTCCAACAGGTCGTCGCGTGTCTGACGTCAGCGCCTGCAAGACAGATTTAGGGGTTTGAGCAAGGGAGTTTTCTGGTTCATCGACGCGATTATGGAGCGACGATGAACAGGAAATCCGGAACATCGAAGGACGCCGCTGAAGGGCTGGAATCTCCAAGCCCCTAACTGTCCACGAAACCGGGGGAACTCCAAGGCGTGACCGGGCGCCCAAATCTATCCGAAATCTCCACCTCCAGCCGCGCCATTTCGGACACACGATGTAGGAGGTTTTCAAGCTTCACCCGACTGATGTTGTATAGTTCGTAGGTCGTTACGACCTCGACATCGGCTATCAGGAAAGTCGCTGGCGAGATTGTTCTAGAAAATGGGCGGTTCACCAAAGTGGATCGAGCCGGTGTGCTTGTTGAGATCGCCCATATGCTCAATCGACCGGATACCGATGAAGAAGCCA
>JAAUYH010108215.1_pt1 | contig 30227 bp, 22 predicted proteins | sample 7278061 | NCBI WGS metagenome assembly JAAUYH01 (sample SAMN14350203, study PRJNA611818) | marine sediment metagenome | isolation source: surface marine sediment (0.6m) | place: French Polynesia: Moorea | collected 2018-08
GGATTTGACCGCGAGGGATGCCGACGGTCAGTCGGCATATCCAATCGCGGTGTTGAGCTTTTTCAAAGAGCCTGAGAATTGAGTTTCACAAATAATATTTTTGTACTTCAAGCAGGGTTTAAACTTGGATTAATTTGCGCTGCCTTTGTTACCCAAAATACCCCCTTTTTGAACAACGCCGAATTTCGCCAGTTCCCAGTTTCCGTTGTGAAGACTCTAACCAATGTCCACGATTACCTAGAAACTCATCGGAAGCACATCAACTATAAGCGATTTAAGGAGTTGGGGCTACCTTTGGGTAGTGGAATAGTAGAAAGCGCCTGTAAATGGTTGATTCAGCAGCGATTTAAAGGAGTAGGAATGCGCTCTCCGTGAAGACGGGTTTAATCATCTGTTGCATTTGCGACTAGCTTGGGTTAACCAACGATTTGATAATTTGTTTCCCGAGCTAGCCTCCCCCAACCGTTAGATGCGCCCTTCGCCAACAAAGTCTCTAAAATCGGACAGCTTATGGTTCAGGTGACAATTTCTACTCGGCGGTTCAAAGCAAGCGTTGGGTATGTAGCATCTTCTCCATGAGCTTCTACGATGATTTGAGACTCAGTTATACCTGCATCTACAAACTTCATGCGAACATGCTCTGCACGGCTTTGCGATAACTGCAAGTTGTACTGTTCGTCACCCTCTGTGCTGGCATATCCATGCAGCACAATCCGAGCTTCGCTACCCAAATCTGCTAGGTGTTTTTGAATACGTCTCAGAGCTAGTTGAAAGAGGGCTAGAGAATCAATCTCATCATCCTGGCGCAGCTCAACGGAGTCGCGCTGAAACCACAGCACAGAACCATCTAGAGGAATACCGGGTTCTTGACCACCTGGTTCAGGTGGAGGACAGACTGTTGGCTCGCTTGAAATAATAATCTCACGATAGTCAATCAGTCCAATCTTGACGAAGAGAGGCTGCTGTTCCTGTTGCAAAATTTGCTGATCGGCATCAGTTACCGTCAGAATCAAGGGCTGATCTGGAGAAACATCCGGGGCATCTGAATCAGCGTCCTGGGGAGGATAGTTGATAACAAAATATCCCCGGTCATCGGTACAAACAAAGCCCAATTCCCGTATCCATTGTTTTTCCTCGTTAAACAGAGAAACTGTGAGTCCCTCAATTCCCTTGCGGTCCTGGGTCAAAACCCGACCATGAATTCGCCAGGTTGCGCGATCAAAAGGAGAAACCTCAACCCTGGTCTTTTCAACTTCAACCTGTAGCTCACCACTCAAACCCATTGCTATATTTAACTTAGCTTCAATGCGTTTCACCCGGGGGTGGGCAGAGGTGCCGTATTTTTGAAGTAAACGGGTTCGTTCTGTTTGTAACAATTCCACTTGAATACTTTCAAGTTCAGAGAATTGTACAAGGGATTCATTGCGATTTTGATCTATCGAACAAATAACGGTATTGATTTGGGTTGTTACTTGGTCGACTGTAAATTCTTTCTTTTTCATCTGATTACCTTTCTCTTATTAAAATTGACTCGGAATTACCATAGAGTAAATAGTTTGTATAGAGTGTATAAGATGTATATAGGATGTACCACAAGGTAAGAAGAATCATTCACTTGCTCCAAATACGCCATCAAATATAAATTTGATAAGGGTACAAATACTATTAAATTCCAAAATGGTCCCAGGTATGTCAGTCAAGACAATTGGAGGTCCAGGATAGAGAATTTGGTTGCCATCTTCGGTTTCAAATCCGGAAGCTCCTTTAGCATAGATACAGTGGGAACACTGATTGTAGGCAGTAATGTTCATGACGCTAAGGGAAAAGATGGAGAGGAAGGCCAGGAATCCTTCTTTGAGACGATTATTTGACACCCTCACAGAGAAGCCAAACACAAAAACATTGGTAATGAGTAGATCGAGCAAAAAGTTACAGTCCGATTGATTCCCATTAAAACTGACATCATCGAGGGAAAAAATAAATTGGGAACTAAAAGCACCATCAATGGCCAGGGTTCGCCCATTCACCTCCCGCAAATCAAACACAGTTTGGTTGTCATTGAAGAGAATATTGCCGCTAGGCCAAAATAAAAGCCTCGTCAGATCGAAGGCTGGTTCAGCAATGATGGCATTAGTTCCCCCTTGAATATTGCCATCCAGGGCAGAACTTTGGTAACTCTGATTTCGGCTAGACAGTAATAAATTACCAATGCCGCCTAAAACCTCTTGGATGGGAAGGCCCAAATTAACAATCAAAACTGCCCCAGAAAAAGCGGCAAAGGGATTTGCTTGCAAGTCAACATCTTGAGAAGCAAAGACATTATCAGTAATCGAAAGGGGACCAATCGCCAAAATAATCAGAGCTTGACTGAGGGGTTGGCTGACAGTGTTGCCGTGGACCTTTGCCGCCACCACATCTCCTACTCCTAGATTGAGGGGTAGAGCCCGATCGTCGTCAGTTTCAGGTAAAGCTACCCGGGATGACAAACAAGCCATCACAATTCCCCCTCTGAGACCCCGTTGGGCCGATCGATCGAGATCCGGTTCAAAGGGACCATTGTTGAGAATGTGATTCTCCTGAATAGTCACCTGTTCCCCCAACAAAATAAAAATGCCACAGGTGGGAGTAAGATAGTTTAGCCCATTGTTCTCAATGCGGTTCTCGCTAATTTTGACTGCCTCACAGGCAGCTAAGGAAATACCCCCCAATCCCAGATTACGCTCCAACTGAGTAGAAATTGGCTCGGGAGGTTGTTGGAGACAGTTGGTAATGAGATTGCGATGGATGGTCAAGGTTTCCACTCGAACCATGAGTCTGACGTCTTGGACATCGGGAAACATCACGGTCCCGATACCCGATAATCCCATAGACTGAATAGTGTTTTGCTCAACAGTCAAGTCATAGAGCGTACTGTCAAATCCCTGGCGCAAAATAGCTAGTACTTCTTCGCTGAGGACGGCGGTGATGAGTGGACTCTCACTAATGACGATCGGGTCTGCATTGGCATCTAGAAGCAGAGGTAAATGGCCGAAAGTAATCCCATTACCGGCTCCTCCAGTAATTTCGTTGTGAGTAATAGTGACCTGTTCCGAACCACCGCCAATCTGAATTCCTCCTAAAGCTTGGTAGATTCTAGGGGGAATAAAGGCCAGTTGAGTAATATATTGCAACGTCTGGACTACCCAGAGCTCCAGGGGAAATTGAAAATCGGAGAATCGTTCTGGTTCAAAGCAGGGGTCAAAGGGATCGTCAGCAAAATCATCTGGGTTACGAGGATCGTTGGGATTGTTGGCATCGGGGGGAGGCAGTACGACTAAACGATTGCGTTCAATTAACACATCATCGGCAAGGCAAAAAATAGTAGCTTTCCCCACCTCTTTGTCGAGTAGTCCTATCTGGTTGTGGGCAATCCAGATATCATTGTTGCCTGAGCGAGCATTATTGACCTGAATCTCAATGGCGTGGATACAAGCGATAATTTTATTCTCAAGGATATGAATGCCTTGAGAGGGCCGTTGGGTATCTGGAGGATCGAGCACCTGGATAGCTGTTGTAGCTTGCGCCACCAGTGTCATCTGCTCAAGCTGAATATTTTGGCAGGATGCAATCTGGAAAATGGGCTGGTCCTCCTGACCTGGACGTGGTTGCACAATCGTTTGGCAGCCACAGCCGGTAATCTGGATATTTTGACGGTTCTCAATACTGACATTAGCCTGATGTCGCCCAGGCAGTAGGCAAATTTTTCCCCCCTCAGCAGGCAGAAAGTCGATCGCATCTTCGAGGGAATTAAATAAACCTTGGCTGTTGCTACCATCACCGACTGTCACTGTACAACAACCTTGCACCTGACAGAGGGGTTGGAAACGTTCCCGACAATCCTGGAGGTCAGTTTTTAGCTCGCCATTCTCATCTAAACTCCAGCGAATCAGGGCCAGAGGCGCAAAAAAGTATCGTGGTCCAACTGGGGGTGCTTTGTCCAGTAATTCCCACGGCACAACAATATCGGGGGTGTTGGGTCGCGCAGCAATGACCCAGAAATCCCCCGACAAGCCGTAGTCGCTGAATTTAACCTGCAAGCCTGTCCCCGTCAGGGATACATGGGCATCAGGGGTAATAGTATCGGGCGTAAATTGATGATCGGGAAATTGATCATCGCCAGAGCCTCCAGTCCACAAGCGCAGATAAAGGTACTGCTGTTTTTCTTGCTCTGCCTCGTCCGCCGCTTCGGGATTGCTCCAGTATTCATTGTGACGTGATAGCCAGTTCAGCCATTCTAAATCCACCGGCTGAGCAATGGTAATGCTGTTGTCTTCTGGATCGTAACTCGTGGAAACAGTGAACAACTTACCCTGAAACTCCGCCACCTTTTCTCGGTTAGGCAGAATCGCCCCCCAAGGAATAAGCTCTACAGCCTGTCCCGCTAACGGATGAGCCATCTGATCGCGGGGCAGAGTGAGAAATTTGAGCTTGCGGCGCTCGCCATTGGTCACATTGGGAATGTCTTTCACCTGCACCCGATACAGGGGAGCCGCATTGTCGTAGCCCCAGATAAAACGATCCGTTGCCGTTAACTGCACCCGAATTGCTTGATTGTCAGCGCCGAGATAACCACTAGCAACAGCAGGCTTGCACGGGTCGTCAGTTACCCCATCTGGATCGGGAGCAACAGTTAGCAGTGCTTTGGAGCGCAGTTGGCAACTGAACTCATCAAACGGATGGGAAGTCCCTTGATCTGGAGCGATTGGGGCTGAGAGCATCTGCTGCAGTTTTGAGAATGCCTCCGCACAGGTTTTTGGTTCATTAGTTAGCTGTAGCACTTCCACTCGCCGCATGCGACGGATACGGACTGAAGTATCTGGACCGCCTAGGGCACGCTCGCGCAATTCCCTGTCTTCCACTGCAGTGACACACTGTTCCCAGCCACGCAGGTAAACTAGGTCGTAGGAGATTTCTGTACCAGTCAGGGATGGACGTTGGGGTAGGTTGCTAGCGGAAGCATCTATTTGCAGCCAATCTTGCTGGAGCAGAAGACTCTCCGTCATACCCGCATCTGTTTCGGTCTCAAAACGGAGTCCTCCTAGATAGAAACTGCCGTTGGCAAAGTCGAAATTATAGGTCTCGACTTTTGTCTCATTCTGATCGGGTAAAGTGACCTCAGCAGAATCGTCGAGCGTCGATTCCAATACTAGAAACCCTTGGTTGGAAGACCCCTTCGCACACACAATGTCAATAAGGGTGCGCCGGATTTCCTCACTATCGATACGTTCATCCTCATTCCAGTCGGAATCCAGCAGTACCCGTCCCTGCTGCATGCGCACACCTGAATAGCGCTTGCGCGGTTGGAAGAGATATCTCGAAATATCTTCAGTAGCCATGGTTTTTTTCCTTAAGTTTCGTTGATAAACTGGGCAATCAGACCAAAGGGCATAAATTCATTCACCTTGGTCTTGAGATCCTCAAGCTTAATTGGATTCAACAGGCTGCTAAATGCTCCGATTTCAGAGCGGTTTTCAGCACCGCGAACCAGTTCCTGCGGGGCAGTATCGCTGAGTTGTGCATAACCAGGGTTGCCAAATTGGCGTGAGACAAAAAAGTGATTGGGAATGCCAGGTGCAAAAAAGTGTGATTCAAACTGTTGAGGCAGTCGCTTGTCTGGATTATCGTTGGTGGCACTGAAGCGGAAGCAACCCTGTTGGTTGTCGGTAACCCGGACTAATCCCTGAATTAACGCTTCACTGGCAAACAACCGATTGACTGTGACATTACCGAACACCGTTACCCGTTTCATCTCGACTGTGCCCAGCTCCGTTTGGATGGCTGGCTGATTGAGCGGATCGATGCTGTGGATGATGGAATCTTGGATCGTGAGGTGGGCGATCGCCTCTGCCGAATCTGACAACTGTTCGTCAATGATGGGACCCACGATTGACGATTCAACAATTAACTCCTCGACGGTTCCACGTACCAAGATTTGTACGTAAGGAATGGACTGACATTGATTGGCTTCAATTCGCGACTGTTCTCCACCTGGATCGAGGGTGCAATGGCGGATGATGACGCGATCGAACGTGCCTTCTAAAACGAGCGCTGCTGATATCGGGGGACAAGAATCGTCTGGATCGACAGATACGGGCTCGCTCTCCTCCTCTCCAACACCGATCCATAGCCCTTCCAAGGTCAGATCGCGCCGATTTGTTTCAGGTTCCAGATCGCCCAGAGAAACTGCGTCTTTCTCGGCTGCTCGGAACACCCACTCGACTCCACCAGGAACCATGCGTGTGAGATAGGGTCGCTGAAAGTTAGACGCCTGTATAGTGAGCTGGTTAATGTTGAGAATGTCGCCATCGGGTCGATAGGTCTTGCTGTCGTTGAACTGGAAAACACCAATGGCAGTAGGTGCGGGCACTGTCCAGGGAACAGGGCCTGGATCGTTACTGCTAGGAATGGGAATCACATCATTCGTGACAATTTTATCGCGCCGATCGTAGGTTCCCGCGCCAATGTCGCCCGAAAACCCATAGTGATAAATTGGCACCCAAACCGGATCAGTAGGTTCGGTGGGAAACCAAAACCGCCCCCGTTCAGGGTCGATCGCCAGGGTTTTTTCGGCTGCTAGTGTCCCGAGGCTGTCTCCCCAATCTGCGAGATTTGCTGAGGCGATCTGTTGATGCTCAACTGGTTTCACCTCAGGGTCAGGGGGATCTGGATTGGGATCGGAGCCGACAAATACTGCAATAGCAGTCGGATCTTCCTGAATTGGACTTGGAATCAGGTAAGCCTTGGGAGAGCCGGGGTCGATCGCTGCTGCAAGGATACGGTCAAACAGAGTCTCAAATGCATTCTCTTCTTCGGGTGGCAGGCTGTCGTAGTTGGGAATCAGACTGGCGATCGTTTGACGTAGTCGCACCTCATTGCGAAATTGAATACTAACAAAGGGGTATAGAGCCTCTGCAGTGATGGGAGAATCGGTTGGTACTTCCAATTGACTGAGCAGTGTTGTTGAGAGAATGTAACGGGCATCTCCTAGGAGACGACAGGGAATCGGTGCGGGTAGTTGCCATTCTTGGGTCGGTTGCCATGCCTGCTGAGGGCCTCTCTGGTCTGAGGCTCGTCTCTGGTCGGGTCGAAACAGGGGAATATCCCGTCCTGAAGGATCGAATGTAAAGCGTCCATTCTCCAGGTTGGCAGGGGTGGCAAATTTTACCTCAAATGGCACTAACCGATACAAATGAAAATTGAGTTTGGGAATGTTGTATCGTCCCAGTTGGCCCCTTAGTTGACGAAAATCTGGCGTATGGGCAAACTCATCAAAGGGAGTATCCACCTGATTGCCGCCACGGACGGATCTGAGATTTGCCCAACCTCCAGGGGGGGTTTTGGAGATAAAACCGAGCAGTTCCATTGGCTCAGGATCGAGACCATGACGGGTGCGTCCCAACCGCCGGAAACTTTCAACAACCACACCTTCCCAGTCAGCAATATCCTGAATCAGCCGTTCCAGCACCAAGAGCGTACCGTTACGCCGCCGATAAAAGATCGTGCGAGCGACATCAACGCGACGACCCCGGCGGTTCAGTTCGTTGACCAGACGGGTGCCCACCAGATCGCCAATGTAGGAGATTGCCCAATCATCGCAATATTCAATGAAGGTGTCTTCCCAGAGGCGATCGATGCTGCGTCGGGAGATCGCCGTCTGTTGAGCAAGAATTTCTACCATCTTTCTGAGAACATCTGGATGGGTGGCAAGCCCATCCTCATCCTTATAAACGGCAGGAATCCAGTCCAAAATCTTCTCAGCGTAGTAACGCTCGAACCGATCGTTGGCTGGAGTTAGTGGATCTTTTAGATGAGTCATAGGGTATTTCCTCCTCCAGTTAAGCCTCCAGTTGGGTTACCAGAGCCGACTTTCTGGATCGCCAAATTGTCTAGAAAGTTGCGATAGTGTCCTTCCACAGCAGTGGGATCATCAGCCGCAGGGATAGCGAAGGATGCAGGGGTGCCATTCACAGTCATCGCCTGCACGGATTGTGCTCCCTCAACCGCTAATATCGCCTCGAAGAGACGACTGCGGAACAAGGGACGACCAATCGGAATATTGGCCAGAGACAAGATGCCGCTTTCAGGATCGCTCAGGGTCTGACGAACCTGCTCTTGTACGGTTTGTGAATTTGCACGCGGATCGATTTCCAAACTGATGACGAGTTTCGAGGGCTGAGCCGTTGCTTCTGTCGCAACTAGGGGCGTGTTCGGATCTGCTTGAGCAATGAGAGAGGATTGCAGGGCTTGGGCAATATTACCGCCGTCGGAGATAAACCAAACTTTGACCACTGCTCTTTGTTGGGTTTGATCCCATGCCCATTCGGCACGCGCATTGACAACACCACCGAACTCGCGGGCGAGGGCCTCAAAATCCTGGATTGACACGGCACGCCCTAGAACAAGGGCAGTAGTGGGAGCGTTTATGCGAATATCTTGGGGGCGATCGCCCTCTTTACCTCCGCCTGGGGCGACAGGACTCACCACTCGTCGCAGCCCTTCAACGGGTTTGGCCAGTTGTGCGATCGCGCCAGCGGGTGGCTTAGCCGCTCCGGCTCCAACCCGATAGATCGCCGTGACATTGTTGAGACCTGTGGGGACTCGTGCCCCCGTTATTCCATCGCCAAACGTAATGGTGGTTTCTTGTTCATCGTCCTGGCGAACAATATAGACTTCGTCTTGGGGATTCGCACCGAAAAAACTCGGAACTTCTGTCCACTTAATGCCATTCACGCGCACCTCTAGGGTGCTGCGGCGGAGATTGGGGGCAGAGGGATCGTTCAGGTAGGTTAAGGGTTTTTTCTTCAGGGTAAAGGACTGGAACGATTGGGCGGCATCGCCACTACCCAGTACTTCGTCAAATACAGTTTCGCCCCGACTTGCAGTGATTAGATTGCCAAAGACCTTGACGGGGGTACGAAGAGCCGGGTCAAAGGTCGGCGGATCTGCCTCCAGTGTGACGGTTCCTTTACCCTGCTCAGTTGCCGTTCCCTCACTCTGGTCAGTAATCGTGACCCCCCCATCAACCAGAAGGCCATTATCGTTGTCATCCTGCAGTAAGAGCTGACCTGCCGTTGGTGTTGATTCAGGGAGTGGCTCGACAATGCTGGCGATCGGGATACCAGAAGGCAGGAAATCAGAGGCCTGCAAGCGAATTTTAGCTTCCCTGGTGAGGGTGCCTCCTTTGACCATCTGAAAGTGAACGAGCAAACGGGAAGGAGTAGAGTCCCATCCATTCGGCAGAGATGAATCCAGGGTGATGCGAGTCGCAGGAACTGTGGTGGCGGGAATAACTGGAGGCAGGTTCACCTCCGGAGAAACCTCAACGTTATCGAGATCGACACTGGTGACGATCCTGGAGCGGAAATTATTTCCCCGCTGAATGATAACAGGATCCCCCTCAGCGAGCTCAGGATAGACTGCATCAAGCTTAATCGTTGTACTGGTTACGGAAGCACTGTCAAACAAGCTCGGAGAGGCGCTTAGTGTTGGCGTCAGAACATCGATATTCCCAAGTTCCACTGTCGAACTCAGGGTGGGTGTCAGCTCAAGGTCTACCTTGACGTAGGAGTTTCCATCTAGTGCCGTAATGGTTTCTGTTCTGGTGACTCGGCTAGCATGCAACTGGGTGTCCCAGCGCAGCAGCACGAGCTGCTCCTCAGCTAGGCGAGCCGTATCCAGTTCGAGTAGCAGTTCGTTGTTATTGGGAAACAGGTCGCGAACTTCAGCCAGGGTCCACTCATTGCTAAATGGATGGATCGTCTGTTCGATTTCAGTCTCGAAGATTTGTGGCGGTTCGTCCTCGAAGGCATCCGAACGGAACCCAGTGCGGGGTGGTAGCGTAACGGGTTGTTTTCCCTCGGCGATCGCGGCTAACACCACGGTTGCTGCCAGAGCTGGGCGGGGGCGATAACCAATGAGTTGCACGAGCTTGTACAAGGAGGCCTGCCGGATCGCTGTGCGCAGGTAGGTCTCATTAGCAATGCGCTCGTCGTAGAAGCTGAGAATATCAAGCACATAAGCCCACATCTCCAGCAACATGATGCCTAGGTCGTTGCCTTGGCGTGCCCGCCATGAAGTTAGGGGGGCATGGGTGGGAATGTCGCGCAGTAGAGCCAGGCGATATTCAGGGAAACCAGCCAACTGGCGGGGCAGTGTAGCCAGACCCGCAGGAATCTCTGGTTTACTAGGGTGCTTGAGTTCGTCGCAGGGGCAACAGGGGTTCATGTCCATTCCTCCTCAGGGGCTTCCTGCTGTTCGTGTTTGACATAGATGCGTACGGATCCTCGTTCGGGAAAGCGCGGGTCGTTTTGCAGGCGAATAATCTGATTCTGTCCAATCGGAAATATCAGCTCCTCAAAGTCCTGCCAGACGATAATGCCCCGTGCCCTAATCCGCATCTTTTCAACACTCAGCACTCCTGGAACTGCTTGAATAGCAGCTTCCAGTTGCGATCGTTGTAACGGTGTACCAAAGGTGAAGTTGTCGGGATGGAAAAAACCTTGAGTGGGACGTGCGCCCTTTCGACCTAACAGGGCTTCTAATACCCGTGCCTTAACCTGTCCTGGATAGGCAAAGGGCTGAATACAAATCCGGATCTTCAGATCGAGATTGACATAGCGAGGATTACGGACAAACACTTCGCGACCTGCTTGACGCACGCAATCCATTAAGTTGGTCAGTTCCGTCCGTCGCTCCGAACTCAGCTCAAAGGCTCCTGCTGGATCGGCGGTGACAAAAGTACTGAGCCAACTGCCGGTCCAGCGAAAACGTGCCCCGGCTCGCTGCACCCAAGGTAATCGTTCGGCAATTTCTGCATAGTCTTCTGGACGGACGGCGCGGTAGGTGACTGCCCGAAAGGCTTCTGGGGCAAGTTGTTTGATTACTTCAGGAGATTCTGGATCGATCCCGTTGGTTACCGGGAGGGGGTTGGTTACAGCTTCAAGGTCATTGACAAGATCATCTTGATCGGGAGCGACTGGATTGGTCAGATTGGTAATGGTGTCGGCAGGCAAGTTGGCTTTGATGCCGGGTCCAGTGCGATAACGAGCACGAAAAACAGTGCCGTCGGCAGGGATCCGGCCAAATTCACCATCTCCAAACCGAATCGTATATCCAGAGCCACTGGCGTAGTCAGTGTGGGAGATGACTTCACCAATCCGCCTGAAACCGATAATGGAGCGCCAAGTGCCGTTCTCAAGGGTAAACACATCCTCAAAGCCCCGGGTATCGAGCAAGGTTGGCGTCCACTCCCAGATTTGTGGCAGGTCGAGGGGCTGAAACGTGACAGCATCAACTTCTTGGAGTTCCAGTTCTGGATTGGCCGTTCGCAGTTGACCCAGCCAGCCCAGTCCCCTGGTTTCAGACTGTCTCAGGCTATGCAGGAAGGTCTCACTGCGTTGGCAAGCAATGTCGTCAAGGGGACCCTGACGCTCGATCGCCGGGTACACGCGCTTCACTGTCTCCACTAGATGAGGGGGAATAGTCGGATTCGAGCGAATGCTGAAATAATCCTCGATCGTCTCACCCGCCGTGGCAAAAACCAAATTCCCCCGCACGACCAAATCCCGCAGACACATCTCGAAAGGTAATGCTTGCGCCTCTTCCCACTTCAGACGAGTAATGTCAATCTCAATGATTTGGGGTGGATCACTATCATCCAGATGTAGGGGATCTGTGGTGTGCTCCACTTCCACGACGCGCACCAGATGGCGACGGATGGGAACGGAAGGATCGCTCGGTTGGGTTTCTAGTAGAATCCACTTGCCCAGCCAAAATTTAAGTGGATCCTCACCTGCAGGAATTTGCCCTGCGGTTGGAACTAATTCCTGCAAATAGACTTCTGTCGTCCCCACGGGTAGGCAGGGTTGGCTGTCGTCAGGCAAATGGACAGAGATGGCGTCCCAATCCGAGTGAACCCAAAATTGTTTCGGACTGCCCTCATTAGCGGTGGTGTCAGCCAGCCCATTCCCCAGTTCAAAAGGTATGGGGGGTTCCCCCTGACTGGGTGCCCAGATTCGTTGTCCTGCTTCTACATACTTTCCTCCAACCCCTTCACCCACAGTTAAAGATAAGAAGGTACCTGCCGTCAGACCCTCGTGAATCGGGTAGTCCACCAGTTGGGTATGGTGGTGGAGCGATCGCCTTTGGGTAGCAGTTTCTAGATAGGCTTCACGGGCGTACCGATCCTGAATGTAGGATAGTTCATCTCCCAGAGCAGCCATAATCTCAGCCAGCATCACCCCGGCATCGGCTTCGATTTTCTCCGTCCACTGGGGGTAGCGTTGGGCAGCAAAATCCAGTAGAGCATTGCGGAGGCTTACAAAGTCGCGAGCCAGATAATCCACGGGGAAGTCAACCCACTCTTCTGGCGGACATTCCGGTTCCGGTCGCTTACAATCCAGGACGCTGGGACACCCCTGCTTAAAACTGAACTCGACACCGTTGAAAAAGCTATCGAGCCGACGTTCTGGCTCGTCAAAGAGGGTCAGCCGATAGAGCGAAAAATCTCCTGGCTCGGCTGTTTTAAGCTCCAACACTGTCCGTGATTGTGCATCAAAGGGCACCTCCTTTTGATAGGTGGCCTCCACCACTAGAACTTCGGCCAATCGCTCGCCCCCAGACACACTGACAATGTTGACTGTCTCTGGGATCTGCTCCAGAGGCACAGAAAATGGTAAATCCGTTGTCTGGACGATTGGATTGTCCAACTCGTCGGGATCGATTAAGAAGAAAACCCGCAACACAGTCTGGTCTTGGGGATCCACAACCTGAATGAAGTCGAGCCCTGTCACTTTTTTCTGGGATAACAGTAAAGTCAGTCGATCTTCGTTGGCCATTAGAGTGTCACCTCCAGGTTCAAGAAGCGGCGCTCCTGTCGCGCCAGAATGGTGTAGACAATTGTGATATTGAGCCGTTCGTTATCCGCCTCAGCCTGTACATCATCGGTACGAATCAACGTCCCTAGCCAGGTGGTTAGTCCCTGATAAATGAGGGTCTGAGCTAGAGATGCTGTAGCTGGACTATTGGGGGTGAAGATTAGCCGTTTGACTCCGGCTCCAAAATCCGGTCGATTGATGCGTTCGCCCTGGGCTGTGAACAACACCTGCCGAATCAGTTGTTTAATGTACTGCTCGTAGTCGTTTTCCTGCGCTAGCCGACCGAGGCGATCGTCGATCGCCAAGGGAAAACGAATGGCGGTGATAGGAGTGTTCATAGTGCTGACCTACTGAGTTTCAATTTCTGTGACTGTCCCCTCAGCTGTAGTCTCCCCAGGGGAAAATGTAACTTGCACTTTGAAGGCAGTGGCATTCTCTTTCAAGTGTTCTACTACCCCCTGTGCCACAGCCACAAACATGAGTTGCATCTGTTGGCGATCTAGAGGTACATCTTGTTCGCCCATGACATTAGACCATAGCATGACAAAAGCTTGCTCCATTGCTTTTGCCATGCTGCCTTCTAAACTGTCCTCCAAACTGGGTGCCTCCGGATCGTTCGGGTCGGGTATCGTTCCTGCTTTGAGTGCCATGGATTAGTTCTCCTGCGATCGGTGTGTTTGCTTGTAATGGGTTGGCGCTACCCCTTCACTAACCCGTTTTTACTCTCGTAGAAAGCAGGCTGGGCGTAGCGGGTGGAAACGGTGGCACTGGAGGTGCTGGCGTGACGGGGAAAGCGCCTAAGGCTAGCTCCCCTGGGTGGGTGTGGGTCTGATACAACTGCACCAATTGGTTGAGGTATTGCAGTAATTGATCGCCAAAAACTACGGGATGAGTAGCATTTTCCACCAGTTCAATTTGCGGGGCTTCCACCACCACTTTCTGAGCCCCTTTGACAGTCACCTTTCCCTGTTGCACCTGGATCGTGATGATGTTGTTGCCATTCTTGTCGCTGACGGCGATCGCCTGTTGCTGGTCATCCAAGGTCACCATTAGCCCCTGCTGGCTGCGAATAATTTTGAGCGGTGGCGTGGCTGCAGTGCTGCGCTCATTCTGGGGAACTTGATCGTCAGCCCAATAGCACCCCGCCCAAATAGGATAGGAGGGATCGCCTGCCTCAAATTCCACCCATACCCCCGTTCCGGGTTCGGGCATGGTGTAGATGCCCATGTTGTCACCTGCGTAGGGGACACAAGGCATCGCCCAGATGGGTTCTTGGTCCATAACGATGGGAACCAGCACCTCCAGGCGACCGCGGTTGGTGGGGTCCTGGTTGTTGGTAACAACGCCTCGATATTTGCCGAAGAAGCGTCCCTCCATCACCTCCGCTATATCGTTCATCATTGCTCGCTCTTCCATCTTTTAACCTCCTCCTGTTGCGTTACGTCGCAGTTGAATATCCATAACATGGTCAGCAGAATTGATCACATGGGTAACGGCACTGACCTGGTAAGGGCCGCTGTGCCTAGAACCGAGTCCTTCCACCTCAACCACATCATGGGGCATCAGTACGTCACCAAGCATATAGGCAGTGGTGCTAGCTGTGGCATTGACAAACCATCCCGCTTCGGTCAGGGCTGATTCAGCTCGGTTCTGGAGTTCGGTGGGGTTGCCGGCGGTGGTAATGCACACATCCCGTTGGACTCCGTTACTCATAAGTCCTTGTCCGCCTGGCCGAATGGCGGGTTGGGGATCGCTGGCAGAGGTGCGGTGTTCTTGGAGGTCTCGCTCGTCAATTGCGGTGCCAGCAAACTGATTGGGGCGTTCCCCCTTCTCGGTCAGGTTGAAGGTCGTGACGTTCCGACACCGATCTGGCTCAACGTTGACTAGCAGGGCTACAGCAACGGTAGGCACTAATTGAATTAGCTCCACGGGCGATGCCGCTGCAGCAGCGCCATTCGGTCGGGGCGGCGAGGGCTTCAAATTTGCGGTTTCTGTAATTTCTAAGGACTGACGAGTGGGGTCTAAACCATTGAGCTGGCAGTCATACTCGAGCCAAAATTGCAGGTTGTTTTGGCGGGCAATCTGACGAATGAAGGCCGCATTGGTCCAGCGCTGGTTCAGGGTCTGGCTGACCTGACTGGCTCCCGATCGCGGTGCCCCGTAGATCAGGTTAGTTTGTGCCACTTGGGTGCGGTCAAAGGTTTCGCTCAGGATGGTTTCTGCCGCTGCCGAGGCTCGCCCCGACCAAGGTCGCCGGACACACTGCCGATCCATTTCGACTCGGCGATCTTCGCCACTGACTTGATACCATGACCCCGGTCCCCCTCTGGTGACAGAGCATTCAACATCCGTAATGGGGCCCCGAACCAGGCAGCGGATGGTATCGTCAGATTGCACCCCAATGGTATCGCCAGACTGCACCGCAATGGCAAGCATTTGCCCGCATTGCAGTTCGGGCATGGTACCAATCGACGGTTCGCCATCAACAATGTCTTCTTGAAAACGGATGGCAAAGCGCGTGGGGCTGTCGAGGGATTGCTCAACCCGCACTTCAGTAATGCAGTCCAGCACTCGCTCTGGCAGCAATTCATTTCCTTCGCCTGCGGCGATTATGGCACCAAATCCCATCACAGCACCGTGGGAATTTTCAAAACGTCTACTTCCGCTAAGGCATCAGGCAGCATAGCGTCGTTTAGCTCAGCAATGCGCCAGAACCCATTGGGGTCTTTTATATAAAAGTTAGCCAGGTGATCGAGGCGCTGGCCTTCTCGCTTGAGGTGTTCGCCCAACAAAGTCTGTACGGGTGGGTCTGGCACCGTCAGGGCAATGACCGTGCGACCTCGGCGATCGGTCACTTCGTAGAGCGAAGCGTTCTTGGCATAGCGACTTTTGGCATCGAATACAGCCATAAATTTAGTCCCTCCTTATTTAGAACGGCAATAATCCCCGGATAGCATCCAGGTTGTTGGCAGTGTGAGCTACTGCCAGAGCATCTTCCTGCAGCTTGGTGAAGTTGTAGGAAGATACTGCCAGGTCGGCGGTGACGCCACGCTGGCAGCGGAACACATCGGGGGTGAGCACTTCCAGCCCCAATGTGACTGTGGCCTGAATTGGATACAGGCTGGGAGAAAACAGGGTTTCCTCCACGGAAAAACTCGTGACCCGCACGGGCAAAATGCGACCCGGTCCCCAAACAAATAAGACCACGGGTACGGTGGGACGCACCGACTGCTCGCTGACATTGCCAGCCAGAGCCTGGGCACTGGCGACCAAGTCACCGATCAAACCTTGGGTGGGCAGGGTTAGTTTTTTGAGTGCTGCTAAGCGATCGGCAATGCCTACTACTGTGGCAACGGGGTTGCTATCTTCCAGGTCATCGGTCGCGTCAATTTCTAGGGTCAGGTTAAAGCTTTCTTTGGGGTCAAAGGGTTGCACGGTAGGAGCCTGGGCACCGCGCTGGGTTTGATCGACCTCGAAGGGATTCCAAGGTGTGAGGGTGTGCGACAGCTTTTCTGGGTTGTACTGAAATGGAATCACGTTAGGCACCACGCCCACGATGTCCTCAATTAGTTGGACGAGGGCTCCTTTTTGGAATTGGGGGCTGCGTTTTAGTCCGGTATCAGGCATATGAAATTCCTCTCAGGTTATTGGAGATCATCATTGACCATCGGATTCGCTGCTTGCTCAAATGGGTCGTTTTGCCCTTCAACATTGAGTGGTGGATGCCACCGCTGCATTGCCTCGCGGGCAGTTCGGCGGGTAACAGGATCGGGATGTTCTATTACAGACTCAAGAATTGGGCGAACCTGTGAATGATTCATTCTTGCAAGAGCGTGTACAGCCTCAATACGCTCCCAGTCATGCTCCGAGGTAAGAGCCTTCTGTAGATCTTGGATCAAGACAGCTAAATCCAGGACTCCCATGATATGCAATCCAGCCGTCTTCATATCAGCAGCCTCACTGCCCACCATGCAGCGCACAACGAAAAGAATCTCCCGTTGGTGTTCTAACAAAATCTGCTCCCGATCAAGTCTTTCGTAATGTGGCTGTTCTCCGAAGGACAGGCTCTCAAAAATTGGCTCTAAAAGAGTAATGGCAGCACGTAAACCTGCTTCGCTCTCACCTAACGATTCCCCATAAGCAATGAGTGCCTCGACATCACCTTGGCGTTGAAAGCGCGATAAAAGATGAGATTTATTCGTAGACATATTATTAGACGAGATATTCGTATAAACAGTTGGCTGTGTCCAACCAGATGCTGCTAACATTACTGGAATTGTAATAAGCCACAATTCAAGGGGGTTACTTATCATCGGTTTTTTCTCACTACAGATTCTTTCCTCGCACGAAGTCTCTTGTTGCAGTTGTTACGATGCGATTTTCGGTATTAGGAACATCGGCTACGGAGCGTCGGTCAATTAAAACATCGTAGTTAATTCGGGCAATGGGAGCATTTCGGTTATCGCTCACGGTCAGGATAAAGTGAGACCTGTATGTAACGGGGAAGCTTGCAGCTGTAAGGCCTCGTAATCCAGGAGCATCGGCGATGACGATTGTGTCCGCAGTGGGTCGCTGAACTGTAAAAGCTGGAGGACCATCGTTGCCAATGAGCACTCCTGTGAAACCTCCAGGTCTTGTAGGACCAGCAACACCTGGAGGCAGAACCTCGTCCGGTGGATTGTCGCGAACCACTCCCCCTGCTAGGGTTGCTGTGCGCTGTAGTTCTCGTAAGGGGGTAAGATCCGTCGAATTACCGTTGTCGAGATGAAAGCGAATTTGGTGGACGTGCTTTACCTCTGTGGGATCGTTGAAGGGGCCCGGCACGTTTAGATCTGCGTTGCCCAAGATTCCCGGATAGCCTCCGATCGCCCCAGTGGGCGAGTCTATAACATCGATTCTGTCAACACTGATACTCGGAGGAGTACCCACAGGAGGCCCCGCTGGTGTTGGGCCAGGAGTTGTTCTGTTTGGCTCAGGTTGGTTGGCCTCCCGGTCTAACGCACCAATTGTGATAGGTCCGATGATGCCATCAACGGGTGGAGCAGACTGCGTTTGGAAGGCTCGAACTGCGGCGTCGGTATCAGGCCCGAAAATACCATCCGCGCCAGCTGGACCGATATCAAATCCCAGGAAAAAGAGTAGCTGTTGCACTCGCTTGACCGAGGTACCTCTACTCCCTTGCCGTAGAAACTTACTCTCGTCGTCGTCGAAGATATCCTCCAGACGCAGATCGCCAGCAAGCCAGGGAGATTGCAGATCGTGCCCGTCTCCAAGACCACGTTGAATTATAGTTGGGGATTCAGACACTCCATTGGAGCCTCCAGACTGCTGCACTACATGGGTCAACTCATGCGCCAATAAACGCTTCCCCTCAAAAGCTTGCGGTTTATATTGTCCTGCTCCAAAGACAACATCTTGCCCCATGGTAAAAGCACGGGCATTGACAGAATCTGCTGCATTCGCCGCCCGACTGTCGCTATGGATCCGTACCTGAGAAAAGTTATGTCTAAAACGAGGTTCAAAGAAAGCTCGCTCCGCAGCCGTTAATGGTTGTCCTCTACCCTGTAAGGTATTAATGTGCTGGATATCAGGAGAAGTATTGGAGCTGAGATAAGCATAATTTGCCTTCCGCTGTTGCATCGAATTAGTCAGACTCGGCAACTTATCCCCCGCCATCAATGGACCTTTAACAGCAGAAATCTTGGGGGGAGTCACTGACGAGGCCAGAGGATTCCGTTGGAGTTTGTTGGCTTGTGCTGCCGAACATTCAGAACACACGCGTTGAACTATTGGCGCAGTTGTCTTGTTCCCTTGAAATCGGTTTCCATTTTCATGGAATGAAGGACAGTTTGTTACTGCACTATCAGGCATCCGCATCACTTGATCCGCTACCCGATCGGCCTCCTGCTCAAATTTGTCATTAGGTTCGCCGATTTTGAGCTTGGTTTGAATTGTGGGTACGGCGGTGGCAGGGCGTACTCCCAACATCTCTAATCCAGGCTGCGCCTCCACAGCATGCCGAGTCGCCAGAGGCTTCCACTTAGCCCCACGCCTCCTTGGGGTCGCTTGTTTAGTTTTGGATTTAGACATTAGTGCAAAAGTCATAGCTCAGTTCCTCAAAGCTTCATATCTCTAACTAAATCTGTTTCCTTTCTGCAAGGCATTCAAAATTGATTGGGCGATCGCCCTGGGTAGTTCCAGGAATAGATTTTCTGATTGGGTTGGGGTTTGTATCATGGTTACTTTCCTAATTATCTTGATTATTGGGTAACGGCTAATTGAGCTAAACGCTTTAAGACTTGCAGTACTTGATACAAGTCATTTCCTGGATTAAATAGATCGAAAATTCTAGAGACAGCGTATTGTACTGTTTCTCCTTTTTCCAATTTGAAAAACCGAAAGCTGCTACCATTGAGAAGCAAACCATAGGTAGATCGGTCAGGATGAGGACTCGCTAGCATATAGGTCAGTAATTGCGACCTGCCAACATCTAGGGAAAAAGCAGCCTGTTTAGATTCAACGACCACGACCCAGAATTGGTCGTACACGGCTAAGACATCAATCTGTCCCTTGATAATTACGCCTTCATCTTCTAGAGAAATTTCGATGGATTTTTCTGACCTGATGCGAAAGGGAGGAAGGTAAAAGTCTGCTAAATCTAACAGAGGAGAGAGAACCACCATTTTTACAGTATTCTCTAATAAGGGTGGGTCTTCCAGTAAATTAGAATAGCTTGCCTTAACTCGGTCTAATCTTTTCTTTTCCTCTTCAGTAATTTCGGGTAAATCGTCTTTCCATTCTCGAAAAAATAACTCATCTTCAATGAATTGAAGACCGAATTTCTCTGTGAGATCGTGTAAGGTAATTGCTTTAGCTGGTAGGGTTTGAACCATAATTTTTAAGTTCCAATTGTCAAGAATGAGTGTTGAATTTAAGGGCGATCGCGTTGGGCAGTTCCAGGAATAGAGTTTCTAGTTGGGTTGGGGTTTGTAGCATTATTACTTTACTTTTCGTGCCATTTTGTCTTAGCTTTAGGTTTCGGTTTGTTGGGTCTCATGCTTCGACCCAACCTACAAGATCGGCGATCGCACTATTGTGCTGAAAGCGATCGCTTCTTTGGGGACAAATCCCTAGCAAAAGCCCTCGATCTGACAAGTAAATCCAGGTAGCAGCGGTGATGAGATCTCGTCCGTAGCTAGCAGAGTCCCGATGAGACCGAGCTGGCTATTCTCGCGCCGGTAAACTTCAACTTGCCGAAGTCGCCAGTCCACAATCCAATATTCTTGAACCCCCTTGAGGGAATAAAGCTTGAGTTTAGCTTCCCGGTCTCGTCGTTCATTTATTTGACCTGCAGATAAGATCTCAACGACTAACTCGGGTGCTCCTCGCAAATGACCTTCTTCGTCAATTAGCTCAGCCAACCGCTCATGGCTACTCCAAACCACGTCGGGAATGACGTTGTCCGCATCTGAGAAGAGAATACCTGGAGTAATCAGAGGTTCACCCAGACCCGTTGCTTCTGACCAAGCCAATAATCGGGCATAGATTTTACCCGCAGCCCTTTGATGACCTGCATGGGGTGCTCGTGTCACAAACAGTTCTCCATCAATAATTTCATAGCGTTTCCATTCGTCAGCAGCTAAGAGGTCTAGATCGGAAATTGTCCAGGATATCTGATTAGTTTGGGTTCGTGTCATAACGCTTCACCTTTTGAATATCAGTTGTAATGCATTAGACTTCTTGCAAAAATCAATTAAAAATCAAGGATATAAAATAAACATAGTAAGCAGTCCAAGTATAAAAAAATATTGTCTCCCTCTGCTACCCCTGCTTTGACAAACTAAAGTTTATGGGACTTATGCAAGAAGTCTATTAATGATAGCTTTGGCGATCGCCCCACTCATTTCCCCCTCACTCGCTCCAGGCGGCAATCGCACTCGCAGATTCAGCGCCCCGAATTGTCCTTGTAACCCAGGAGGAACTTGTTGAGCCAGACTCTCGGCAATGCCATGAGCCACCCGATGTCCCACCTCGGCACTGTTGCCAGGTAGGCGCAGGTTCAACTGCCCAATTTGAATTGCTGGTGTTCTACCTTCAATCATTGCCCATTAACCTTCCTTTTTCTCTACTTCCTAAAGATCTACCTTCCTTACTCAATTCCCGCTCTACTCCTCGCAGCAAATGCACCATAACCAAAGGTTCCCGACTGCGACGAGCCATGAAAATTGAGGCCAAAACTGCGTTTTTAATCTGCGCCCCAGATATTTCCACCCCCTCCGCCAGAGTCATCATCGTGCTGTCCAGCCGTTGGCGCGCCTCCTCACCACACAGTTCCCCAACCACCTGCTGCCAAATCTGCTGACGTTGGGTCGCATCTGGTCGCGGAAAGTCCACAATATAGCGAATTCGCCGCGTGAAAGCAGCATCCACATTTTGTTTTTTGTTGGTGGCCAGAATCACAATGCCGCGATACTCTTCCAACAACTGCAGGAGATAGCTGGTATCGGCATTCGCATAGCGATCGTGGGAATCCTTCACCTCTGTGCGCTTGCTAAACAAGGCATCCGCTTCATCAAACAGCAACACCGCATTCATCCGCGCCGCTCGGGCAAAAATCTGTTTTAAATGTTTCGCCGTCTCGCCAATATACTTGCTCACTACCGTCGCCAGATCGATCCGAAACAGATCCAGGTCTAGATCTGCTGCGATTACCTGAGCTGCCATCGTTTTCCCAGTCCCTGGTGGCCCCCCAAACAGCCCCACCAGACCCGTCCCCCGTGGGAACAGACGGCGGGCACTGGCCGACTCCCAAAATCGGCTCCGCTCCTGAGCTTCAAAGGCAAAGTCTTCCAAATTCTGACGCACCTTCTCTGGCAACACCAGATCCTCCCAAGTGAATGGGCAGTCTAGCAAGCGACCCAACTCACCCAAATGCTGCCGGGTGCATTCGCGGGCAAAGGCGATCGCTGTCTCAGCACTGGTCGGTCCATGCCGTCCAACTGCCGCAATATCCCCCGGAGTGAGGCAGTAGCGCGTTACCAGAGTGTCCCATCCCGGTGTCGGCCAGGCCACGGCTTCAGGAATGGCAGCTTGCCAAAGCTGACGCCGCTCCTCTAGAGATGGGGTTGGTAGCTCAATACGATGGTCAATCAGCCGCTCACTTCCAGGCACCTGCTGATCGGCATTACAGGTCACAAACTGCAGTGGCACTGGAGCGATGTAATCGGGCCATCTGCGAGATAGTCCCTCGCCGCACCACACCAATGCCATCCCACCCATTGCTGCCAGTCGCTGCACCCTTACAAATAGGTCAGGCCAGTCTCGATCCGCAATCTCGCTGGTGTCTACACTCAGGGTTTCCATCCCAAAGCGCTGGGCCACAGCAGCAGCAAAAGTCCGTCTGCCGCTAGCTGGGGGACCCACTACCTGCACCCGCATCGCTGATTCATGTTGGAGTACTCGCTCAATGATTCGAGCAGTGTCCTCCACGGGCCAACTCTCTAGAGGGGGCTGCTGGGGCACAGAATGAACCCGTCCCACCAATACCGCATCCAAACGCAGTTCCCCCTGCAGCCAGTCCATCACCACCGGATCGATCGTCAACGGCTCCGGTTCTCCTGGGGTTGCCTCAAGGGTTTGCACCAATTGCCAGACCGCTAGGGGGCTTCCAGGCTGCCATAGGGACTTATAGCCATAGCCGAATAGCCGTGCTGCTAGGGTTTCCGTGGCATAGGCACGAGCAGGGTGGAGTTGCAGGTGGGCATAAACCGGTCCGAGGGTGGGGTCGATCGCCAGGGCCAGACAAGTCTGTAACAGATCGAGTTCCCTCTCACTGAGGCGAAACATTTGCCCGAGCTGCTGTAGGCGACTTCCAGCGTCATTAGCTAGCGATCGCTCGATCTGCTGCAGTTTCTCATTCAAGGGTTGAATCTGCTCTGCTTGTTGATACCAGAGCGCTTCAGCCTCTGGAGTGTCGCGATCGTCGAGGCAGGCTTGCAGATGTCCCTCGAACGAGTTAACAGAATCGATGCTCGATCGCCCCCAAAGCTTGACCAACCAGGCGGCACGACGCTGTGCCCGCAGCCGCAGCCGCATCAGTACTAGCTCTAGAACAGAGACGCTGGCCAAGTCTCGTTCTGGGACTTCGCTATCAGCGATAGTTTGATGCAAGCGAGTGTTAACGGTCATGGTTCTAAGTCTTTAGTTGAAACTGAGGGATAGAGGGGAGACAGTGAGAGATTTTAGTAACTTTTTCGGATTTCTCCTCATGATGGAACTTCTTCTATAGGGCAAAACTTCGATAACGATCTTAGGCTTCTATGGCGGGGGATTTAACTCGATCCAGAAGGGTGCTGACTCGGCACCGTTAACGATTAAGCGGAAGGGATGGGCGAGCGGTTCACTCACTACTACTGAGAAGTGGGGCTTGATCCGAATCAGATTCGAGGGGGCGTTCGTAACGAAGAACTCACGTGAGTTGACAGGTAGAGCCACCGCTACACGCTCGTACACCTCCCCAGCAACAACAACTTGAATCGCATCTTCTGAAAAATTCGGATCCAAGAGATTGAACTCTCCGCCAAGCTCGATCTGAATGTTCCCGCTAGCATCTGGTGCGGTATGTCCCACGATACGCGGGGTAACAGCAAAGCCAATTTCGTTGCTGGTGGCGACAATCTGTTTCAGCTCATTGTTAATCACTTTTTCCTCTAAGGTCGATCGCACAAACACACTGTAGAATCCTGGCAGCACTGGAAGATTGACAGACGTGTTGTTCGGTCTGACATGAATCAGCGTTGGTGTGAGGGTTACTGTAATCCGATTGGTTGTAAACTCGATCTGCCAATCCAGGTTTTCGTTAAGATCAATAATAATTTGTTCACTCGGATTGCCCAGTAGGGGTGGCAGTAGCGTTGCCCAGATGCTATTCTTCAACACCAGGGAACGAGATATCCCGGCTGTGAGATTGGTGCCAAGTAACTGAAGTCGATTGTGCCCTTCAGGACGTTCGGGAGGTTCGGGCGAAGTATCCAGCGTCACCCGCGCAGGCGATGCTTCGATCGGCAGAGGTGGAAGGGGACCACGGTTCCTTTGGGGGAGTTGGAAATGCACCAGGCTCTGGCTGCACTCCAGATGGGGCGATCCGAGCTGCACCAGAAACGTACCCAAATTAAGCACGATGCCAGGCATGGTTTGAGGAAGTTCTGGTTCCAGCAGGACAACGCGGACTTCATAGTAGGCCGATAGACGAGCCGTGCGTGTTTCTTCCGAACTCCAGAAAGCGATCGCGTCCTCTGCTGAGACAGGTCGCAAGATCACCTGCAAGGTGTTCCCATTCCCAAGCAGACCTCCATCCAGAACGGGGATATCGACAACCGTAACTGGATCCCTGATCGTGGTTTGATCCGTGATTACAGGAAAGTCATGGAACGTCTTTAAGGCATACCCCATCAAATTTTGCTGGGTCTGGGCATCGAACTCGGGATCCACCTCGTGGTGGGTGGTGAGAATATAGAACATGCTGAGAGCCATTGGTGTCTTCGCCACATTGGGAACATCGCTACCGGGACCGAGCATGTTTTTATAGTACGGCTCCTCAGCAATGTGATACAGAAAGAGGCTCAACGTATTTTCTACGCTCCCCACCTGCTCCGGTGCCCTGGCAGTTACCGTCAGATCGGAGCGCGGAATGGGAAACACTTCATTGCGTTCCTCATTGAGGATTAAGCTGACGTTCAGTGCCAAAAGGTTCAGCAGCGTATTGGTGACTCTGTAGAGGTTGATCAGTGTCATGATTACCTCTGCCTCAAGCTAAACCGTACATTGGATCGCATTCGACCCCCTAGGGACCCAATCACTGAAACAGATGCTGCTGTTAGGGGACCCGATTTTAACGTCTCCGCAGGTGGTGCCACCGCCTGCGGTAGCACCACTTCGACATTGATCCGACCAATCACAACCTGTGGACTGACTGTCTCATTCAACCTAGAGAACGGCGTCACCTCGAACAGGGATTCACTGGAGTTGGCCAGGGCAGGAGTTGCGGGTTCGAGACTGGGTGTATCGACTCCCTGCGCTTGCCGTACTGGTCGTGGCCGTACCTCGTTCAGTTCACCCGATTGGGCTGTATCCCTTGATGGAAAATTGCCTGGGTCTGGTATTGCGGTGAGGGTGTCAGCATTGGGTGCTGCCGATGGGATTGCCTCTAGTCCGGCGTTATGGGTCTCTGGGGCGATCGCTGATTCCCTGACAGGTGTTACAGTGTCCGCAATCCTGCGGTTTTCTGGGAACATAGACTCTCCAGGTGACCCAGGCGTTTGGCGCGGTAAAGGCTGCTGCTCTGGGGGATATAGCGGTTGATCCTCCTGGCTGGGGCGTGGACTATCCCCAGATTCTGCCTTCAGAGGCATACTGAATGATTCCGTAGACTCTTGACGAATATTGACTTGCCCCACTCGATTGAGGTCAACATTACTTTGAACTGTGGTTCTTTCCAACTCGGGAAGATCCCTTTTCACCGTTTTGTTTGCAGCGATCGCTGCTGGTGCAGGAGAGGGTATCAGGGAAGCTGAGTCAGCAGTTGAACCAGTCATCTTTCGTTGCACCATCGCTACACCAGGATTATTCGCTGCTGTAATCCTAGGCGGCATCGACCCTTGTAGGACTTCACCCTGCTCAACCCCAACCTCTGGGTTTGATTCAGCGTGGGGTACAACGCCAAATTCAATATCTTCAAAGCCTGCCATGCCGATTCGCCGATCCTGCTCGGCAATTGGCGATATGCTGCGGACAAACGGTTGCAACACCTGCGGTTCGCTGGTTACCTGTTCGCGCCTTGCCAAACGGTTTAAATAGCTGCTCATCATCGTACCCTCCGCTGTAACACTGGTTCAGCTTCAATCAGCCTCACAAAGGCACGCCGCTCCTCACGGGTCAAATTCAGGATCTCTTGATGTCCCCAGCCGTAGGCCCTGGCAATGTGATGCACTTCTCGGTTGAGAAATCGCTGCTCATGCGTGAGGGCACGTAACAGATAGGTCTGCATGTTAAATCGTACCGTCTGTGAAGCACCGCACTCAGGACAAGTGGCATCTAGATCGAGGTCGAGCACTGTACCCACCTCATCCATTGCCACCTCTAGCTCCTCTGCATTCTGGTCTGGATCGCCTTCTACCAAGCAGCGTTGCAACAGGACAGCTACTGCTTGCTGAGGTTCCAGTCCCATGATGCTGTACTGATCGCTGACCGTTGGCAATCGAAACCGTTGCCCATCCGGGAGGGTGTAAAGACCCACTTTGTCGGGACCTGTCACCCGGCTTGGAAGCTGGTTTTCCAGAGTTGCCATTAGCTTGGGCAACGCAAAGCTCAGTTCAAAGGATGCGTTGCAGGTCTGGCAAGAGACTGTGCTTTCGATTTGCTCTCCGAAATATTGGCGGTAGAGGGCTGCAAACAGGCGATCGCAATCACAAACCGCGAGTTCGCTGGCTTTTCCGGGGCCTACCGTAGTTCCTGGCATCTCAATCAAGAGGCGATCCAGAAATTGGATGGCTTCCACTAAGCCGATACCATTGACAAAACCTTCGTCATGGCCACAGAGCGGTCGCAGGCAAGCCCACTTACCATCCTGTAAACCGGGTCTAAGCTGAACCTGGAGCATCATTGTCTCCTTGAGATAAGTACCTAGTCAAAATTAATTTCACAAAAAAGTCGCTAGGTTACGTGATTTTTGTGGTGCAGTGTGTAAACAATTTTGTTTATTGTTTACTTAACCTATACTGATGAGTACAGGAGTTGGTAAACAATTTTGTTTATTGTTTACTTAACCTATACTGATGAGTACAGGAGTTGGGATCGTGAACAGATCGGAGTACTAAGTCTCTGCTACTTCAGCGACATCTAGATCGCGTTCAAATCCTTCGTTCTGCAAGACGATCATCTCAAAAGCAATGGCATTGGCATTGGCATCCAGCTCCGGCAAAGCCGTGTACTCCGACACCCAACACCGGAACACATTATATCGTTTGACTACAGTGCCTTGCAGATTCAACATCTCAATGGAGATATCCTTACGCAAGCCTGCCAACGACACCGCACCATCGCCTTCTGTGCTGTAGACCAGGTTGGCCCAAGCCTCAAACTCCGGCGCAAAGGTAATTCCTCGTTCAAGGGTAATCGCCTCAAACTTGGACGAAGCTGGGGAGTGACGAGGAGTGCTGATGTCACCCCCTTCCCGGTGGCTGACGACCTCAGTGGTTCGCTTGAGGGCACTCACCTTACTCACCCCTGCAACCACTTGACCATCCCAGTTCACTCGAAACTTGAAGTTTTTGTAAGGATCGATGCGATTTGTGTTAACCGTAAACTGCATATTATGCCTCCTAAGAGTTTAACTGGCCAAATCAGGTCTGCACCTGCCCAGCAATCTGCTGAATTGTGATCACCACAAACTCTGCCGGTTTGAGTGGGGCAAAGCCGACGATCACGTTGACGATACCCAGATTGATATCGTTCTGAGTCGTGGTCTCAGAGTCTACCTTGACAAAGTAAGCATCCCTGGCTTTTTGTCCCTGGAATGCGCCTTGTCGGAAAAGATTGTTCATAAATGCACCAGCGGCCAACCGAATCTGTGCCCATAAGGGTTCATCGTTGGGCTCAAACACCGCAAATTTAAGACCTCGGAACAGGCTCTCTTCAATAAACAGCGCGATCCGACGGACGGGTACGTACTTGTAGTCATCGTTGCCAGAATTATCAAATCCGTCCATTGTGCGTGCGCCCCAACTGACAATGCCATTGGGAAATATCCGGATTGTGTTAACTGCGGCGGGATTAGTTAAGCCATTTTCGGGATCAGAGATGCTGTACTCAAGGCCGCGGATGCCGCGAATGTCTGCCTCCAATCCTGCCGGTGCTTTCCAAACACCCCGATTTGAGTCAATTCGCGCCATGACTCCAGCGATCGCTCCAGCGACATTTACAGTCCGCAATGCTCCAGTAGCGGGATCGGTAATTCGCAGACGGGGCCAGTAAACTGCGGCATGATCATTCACCAAGCCAATCCGCAGATCCTCCACTCCATTGCTGGCTTCCTGGGCTGTTCGCCAATCTTCCGGCGGATCAATTAAGAGAAAGGCACGCCGCGCCTGACAAAAAGTCGAAGCAGGTCCCCACGCACTGGCGAGATCGATGGTGTTGCCAGCTTGATCCGAAGCTTGGGGCAAAATCATCAAGTTAAAGATATCGACCTCGCGATCAATGATTCGAAAGGCATTGCTATATTCTGTGAGACCAGGGAGAGCACCGTCATTTCCAGCTTGGTTACCGTTAGCATAGGTGCCTAAGGCTGCATATCCCCCTAGTCGATAGCGTGCAACATTGCCAGGGTGGCCGAGAATCCCCGCCCCAATCACTGTATTATCCGATAAGTTCGTGATGCTAACCGAGGTATCAGTGTCAGAATCACCAAAGTCTGGCAACAAAATCAGGCGGTATCCTTGGCGCTGAGCTGTCCAGGTGATGTCCGTCGAATTATTAATGGCAGCGACGATCGCCTCTAAATTTTCCCCGCCATTACGCAGCGATTCCGATAGATCCAATGGATCTGCAGCCGATCGATTCCACATCACCGTTCCAGCATAGGTAGGAGACACTGCAGGGAAAGATCCATGCACAGTATCCTGCAAAGTAATGGTTGCCACATCCGCACTGGATGCACTCAAAAATCCACTCAGGCTATCGAGAAAAGCGGGATTTGTAGTATTGTCCAACCGCGAGAAAAAACCAGTGGGTGCTGGCCGCTGAATGGCATAACCATCAACCTCGAGACCAGCATCGGCTGTCCCCATTCCCAATAGGCCAGCAATATCATTGTCCAAAGCCCGTCTAATACGGACATTCCCACCCGCAACAGCACTAGAAATATTAAAATAAGCTCTCGCTCCAACGGTTTGATCCAGACGAACTGTGACGCTGGTTCCTGTCGGCACTAGGGCATTGTTGATGGCCTGCGTAATCACAGTGGTATTTAAACCAGCTTCTGGGAGAGAAACCAGGACAAAGGCTCTGCCATCAACACTAATCTGAAATTGACCAACAGCTTCATCCACTGCAGCCAAGGGGTCTGCAGCCCGAATGGCCTGACTGATTCTGGTTGTATCGTCAGCTCCACTCAGTAAGGTACTGACGATTGTATATCCATTAGTCGGCAACGGCGGGGTTGGAGCCGTTGCATCTTCATCAGTCGTCACCACCCTCAACAAGGCTGAATCACGATCCAACACGGTTTTAACATAACGCCCTGCATTCGGATTCATTGAGAGGTTTGGATGCAATTCTGTTTCAATAAACTGGAGCGTGCCATCGATCACTACCTCACGGAATACGGTCAAGTTAAAGGTTGATTCGGGTTGCGCCGTATCATAATCCACAGTAAACCGCACACTCTCACCAATCAGACCAAAATCCTTGGCTGCAAACCTGAGGGTTGGTGCCCCAAATTCATTATCGACAGTTATCTCAGCCTGAGCTGCACCTGCGGCAATCCTCATGATATATGCTCTCTGTCCCCCATTTTGGAAGAACAGTCGCACCTGATCGGCCATCTCACTAATGCTCGTATCGGAGCCAAAGGCACGCTCGTAGTCTGCAAAGCTGAGAACATTCGTGGGTATGTTGAAATTCCCCCGTTGAACCATACCTACGAATGCTGCGATCGAGGTTGAAACCCCGGTGATCGTGCGCACACCGGATGGAACCTCTTGAACATAGACACCGGGATAACTGACTCTAACAGGCATAGTGTTATCTCTCCTAGTAAATGCTTCGGCAGACCTGATACGTCTTGACTAATTGCAATTATCCAATTCGCGCAATCTCTGCCCTGGCAAAGTATAGCTAATACTTAACAAACATTCTTAAATGCTATAATCATACTATGATTGTCAGTATTGCGTGTTCACCGACCGTGTAGCTAATGTTATAAATCTATAATTTTCTTAAAAGTAGTAAGAGCAAGGACTCATCAAGCAATTGATATTTGTTTGATAACGATAGTGATAATTTAGACCCAGCAGATGGTGCCTGTGAATAGAGAAGTACTTTGATTGAGGACAATCTCTTTCAGTTGAACGAAGCTGATGCTAGCCTCCAACGAAAAAGCCGTGATCGATCTCAGCAAAAGATATTCTCATTTATCTTCACAAATCAAAGCTTCCAGTTCGGCCAACAAAGATTTCAACTTTTCCTGTTTGTCTGGATTCGACCACACCTTAAACTTTTTGACTCGCTTGTAGGTAGTTTCCAAAAGCTTTTGGA